>Ga0306864_1001221_pt1 | contig 10762 bp, 8 predicted proteins | sample AntRauTorckE5430_FD_190448 | JGI IMG/M metagenome (GOLD analysis project Ga0306864, IMG submission 190448) | Saline lake microbial communities from Rauer Islands, Antarctica - Metagenome Torckler E5 #430 (v2) (version 2) | ecosystem: Environmental > Aquatic > Non-marine Saline and Alkaline >...
CACTGTGGCTTTTGCTCGCATTACATTTGGGGACAGTGTGCTTGATTGGAGAGTTTGGACATACTAAGCATAGAAGGAGAGAAGAGTCTAAAGCAATCAACTCGTAACACTTGTACTAGCTTTAGTAGATTTTCTTTGCATTGTCAACAAGAAGTATTTAGGTATACGCGTAGTTAAATCTTAAACAAAAATTCGATGTACATCTTTCCAATGATTTCGATCTTCTGTAGTGTTTTCTTCATATGCTCGAACGCATGAGCAACTTGCTGTTATTCCACATATTTATGATAAGAAGTTGGCCCTATTCTCCCATCCAGATATCTCAATTCATCTATGGATCAACAGAAGCCTTTGACGAAATGGCAGCAGTCGAAAGTCCGGCACTCATCAGACATAAAATGAAGAAATACCTTGAAATATGGCATGGTCTTCCACCCACTCGTATTTTCCGTCTCGAAAAAGAATCTGATTCGCCTCCTTCCCGAGATCGGAGGACAACGCATGACAACTTTCGTCCTATTTCGGATTTGACTGGTCAAAGACCAAGAGCATGTTCTTCTTAAAGTCTATGCGCATTGTTACTCATACATACGAAACTTTTTATCCCTCAAGCTTCATTCCAACAAGAATGCGCATGCGAGCACGGAAAGATCTCTACATTGTAGGATTGCGTCACAAACCATACATATCTACACCTTGTCAGACTATGTTGGATTCTTGCTAACGATAGAATCTAATGGCCATTGCAGTCGTGGGGGGAGTATGTATCATCATTATAATCACATAAACGTAAGATTCCAGATACGAAAACACAAAATTTGTGCACGCATAATCTAAAAGGTGCCCACTTCTTTCCTATTCAAAGTAGCTAAAACCCACATTTCTTGATCAAATTCTGAAACTCATCGGTTATGCCACTTCTCGAATTGCACTGCCAATTCAAGTCCAAGCTTACAATGTGATGAAACCAATGTGTCGGCAAATAAAGAACATCACCGGCTTGCAAAACAACTTCATTGACTAAGCCATCTGCAAATTCGGGATACTCATCCAGATCAGGATCACTCCAATCAACAGCCGTGTGTCTTCCGCTGGGATGATTTTTTGGAAATAAAGCAAGATTGGGACAATTCTTTGGGTGTGAGAGAAAATATCTCCTCTCTCCTCCAAATAGCATGATAAAGTTTCTGCTCCCATCAAAATGCGCAGCAGCAGTATTACCCGCCATTCCAAATCTACAGTTGATACCTCTTGTATCCGATGCGTCCACAATGTAAAAATTCTCTTCCGGTAGAAAAAAAGGAAGTTCCTTGAACATGAAATGTTCTGTACCACCTTTGGCATTCAACCGAAAGTACCAGTGCGGATCATCAGGTGACATATCCTCCAATGGCTGCGAAGCCTTTGCTTCCCATTCATCATATGTAAGCTTTACATCTGAGATGGGAGGCTCCCAATCTTCAGGTTTCTGCTGCCCCTTCCGTTCACGATAGAACATGAGTGAGTTACTGTCACTATATTCCGTCCTGTATTTCGTATTCTTGCCCAATATCTGTGATAGATAACCTGGCTGGTTCCACCTCTCTACAACTTTAAGTATCTCTGGATCATCTCTTAACAAAAATGGAAGCTCTGCTTTTCTATAATTCAGAGCTTTGTGTAATTCTGTTCCATGATCAAACCGACATAAACCCTGATAAATTTGTGGTCGATGAGAGTAGGAAATATTATTTGGATTCCAATTCTTGATCACGTCAAGGATGGGCCATTCCATAGGATAACCCACTGGTGGATCCTCGGGACAATTCTCAATGTCATATGGCAATTGAAATTCGCTCTTGAGATTCTTTTTCGGCTCATGCTTTGGTTTTCGTATTTGATTCACAAAGTTATGCAGTCTTGTTGCATCTTGAATTGATTCATGTGGCAGCTTCTCGTTGTATAACATCCGCACAGATTCATATTCGGCTTTGTGGGATGGATCTTCTCCATCGGAGTCAATCAAGTCTCGCCTTCTCTTTTTCCTTCGACGATCCTTTTGCGTCTTTTCTAGAATGCCATCAAGAGAATCTGCGTTGCTATTTACATCGTTGAAGTGATTTTTATGTGTGTGCATTTGACGAAAGACAAAGTTGTCCTTCAGTTCATCGTGAGGGGGGAGAAGGAAGTGTATCATTGTACTTGAAAATACGAAGATGAGAAGAATGAAAAAGGCAATGAGAGCAAGGATCTTATCGCCTGATAAACTACCATGACTAGATCTATGATGGGACCGATGTGGTGCACGGTGCTGTCTCATGCTCATTTGGGTCATATTTTCCAGGTAAATGTATGAGTATAAACTTCCTGTTGCAAAACTCTTCGCACCGGTGAGGGGTAAGGTGTAAGTGGACTAGGTACTCTAATCTCTATTGTCTATTGTGCATTGCCTGATATTTGATACATGTTCATGTCTCTTCTTGCTTCTTGCTTCTTGCCTCCTCTCGTTGCTTCGTAGTTCGTAGATTGCTTTTTTCGCTTGCTTGCCGTTTAGCAAATATCTAGGATTATAGACTAATTTAGTCAACATATTCTCCCGCCAATAAATGACAACACTACTACTGCCTACTTCTTGTCGCTTGCTAGACTTGCTGTTTTGCCTCAGACGGACAAAATACTTACAAACATGAAACATGATCAATCTTGTTCAACAACATAAATAAAAGGTGGTACTACTGCTGTTGTAGCTTATTCAAAGTATACCAATACCACATTCTGCTACTACCAATAATCTCTTGGAAAATATGAACTCACAAGTCCACAAGAGATCTGCTCGCTCTTCCACCACCGCTGTCCCAGCCGGCAGCGCAAGTATGAATCAAAATAACAACAATACAAAGACAAACAATGGGCTAGACGCTTCCAAACGCCGCCGAAAGCTCCGACGCAAAGCCAAAGAGAATAAAACCCAAAAACGCATGGTGTTGCTACAGGCAATAATGTGCGCTGCATTCCTTGTTGCTCTCGTACTCTTTGTCATTAAAGCATTGAAAAGTAATGAGAGAGGAATAAAACTGCCGCCAAATATGCTAAAAAAGCGCCAAATGGCGAAACAAATGAGACCTGATCTGGACAATCCTCCTATGGCGGATGTAAAAGGAAACGGGCCATTCAAAAATTTACGCAATCGCTTTTGGAGTATATCACAATATAGACATTCAGATTATATGCGTGACTTGGGAGATCGTTCGCCTGCCTATGCAAACTTACGGAAAGAGTATGATGCCCTCTTACCCTCTGGAGACGAGGAGAGTTTGGAACGTATGAAGCTTGCAGTGCAATCGCTGCGTAAACGGAAATACGAGAATTTGATGGCACATGATATGCCATATGATGTCCACAATTGTCCAGATGACCCACCACCAAACTATCCTTATGCGTGGAATATCAAGGATGTTTTGGACAATTGGGGAACAGATGATATGATACCCAAAGAAGCTATTTATCAGGGAATATGCGTATTTGATTACGAGACTGAGAAAGAAAAAGCTTTGAAGTATGGGGAGCTAGAATTGCCATTTGTCGTGAGGGATGATCCAAAGGTTTTGAGGACTGTCGAACGGTGGTCCCAGCAGGGATATATGCAGAAACTGTTGGGGAAACACACTCGTTACAGAACAGAGTATAGTCCAAACAATCATTTCATGTATTGGAATAAACCAAAAAGGAAAGCAGTCGAGAATCACATTATAGAAAAAGATTGGAAGCCTCCCACTGAGATGTCACGAATGTCGTTCTCCAATTGGCTAGAACATGCAAATGTGACGGATGATAAGCTCGGCTCTGATAATGAACATTGGTATTTTCGTCTCATTGGATGTGGAGAAATGGGAAAAAGCTGTGATAAAGATTCTAGCGAATATTTGTTTGACGAGTTGTCTTTTTTCCAGCCTACAGAAGATAATCCATTGTACATGGTTGATCCGAAGAAGCAAAAAGGTATTCACTGTAGATTTGGTATGAAGGGTGTCACTGCTGTGAATCACTTTGATGGATCTCGTAACTCTATTGCACTGCTTGGTGGAGAGCGACGATACTTTTTATCACATCCAGACCAGTGTGAGAACTTGAATTTATTTCCGAGGGGTCATCCATCTGCACGACACAGTGCCGTCGATTGGTCTAATCCCGACTGGGAAAAGTTTCCATCATTTGCAGATGCTGAGGTAAACGAAGTTGTTTTACAAGCGGGCGACGTCCTTTATTTACCGACAGATTGGTTTCATCACATCATCAGTTTAGAGCTCAACTTTCAATGCAATACTAGAAGTGGTACAACAGACCACTACTTGGGCGCCATTAAGCAATGCGGATTTTAAGCACGTAAATGGTGCACATTAAAGTAAGCAACGACCTCCACCTGCAGTAATGAACGTGGAACCAGTACCGTTTTGTATCATTGGAGACCAGACTTGTTATACTCATGCAGGCACCGTGGTTGACAAAAGGGAATGATACTCGAACCTCAACTATTTACACGAATCATCATCATCATCGTCAGAGCCATTGCATGACACGGATTAATTCAGCGATCATCCAGGACTTGAGACTGTCTGGCACAGAAGATAGATTTGATGCAACAGTTTCGTGACATTTTCATTTCGGAACTTCTCTGTGTGATTGATGATGATTGATGATGGCAGGATTTGAAACAAGGATTTGGGATTTGGCACAGTGAAAACCTAAATCAATGCTATTTTTATATGATTCGACTCCATTATCTATTGCCCTTTTTATTTACCAACAGCTGCGACTGGGCTGCGACAGTCGATTTCATGTTTTTTAAGCAGCGGGACTCATAATCAGATGTCCGTTTCTAAAATCTGTGCCACTGAAGGTGAAAATTTTACTGTACCAGACCTCATAAATTCAACTTCTAAATCAAAAGTTATCATGAAAGTCAATTACTCTCATTACACCTTGTTTGCTTCTCTTTTGTTCTTCCTAGCAAAAGCAGATGACCAGCCAGCCAGAATTAGACCTATCTCTACAAGCGAGAAGGTTAGCTCTTTGCGTGTTATTCCTACAGGTGTTATTCCTACAGACAGAGCACTAAGGGATGTCCGTAAAACAGGTTTCATCTCATTACCTGAGAAATTGTCCCAACAAACAGAAAGAATCGAAGTGCAGTTCTTTAATGACGAAAAACCCTTAATTTTCATTCAAACACTGAGTTGGAAACCAAACGACGGGTTGTTTGCATGGTACGGAGAAGATGAAAGCAAAAACAGTAGCTTGAACCTCTCTCTCAACACCACCAATTATCACTATGCAGGGTAAGTGAATGCAAATCCAATTGAAATATCGAAATTACGTGGAATCATTTCTCATCAATTTTCATTTTCATTAGGTCAGCGTCCATTGGAAATAAAGTGTACAACGTAAAAACTCTCCCAGATGGAAAGATTCGGGTAATTGAGGACGATGTGTCTTCCTTTCCATCAGATCGAATCCACTCGTTTCATGGCAGTAGACAATTGACATTTGATATTAAAAATACTATCGATTATCCAACGAGGAAAGTAAAACAACAAGAAAGTGGCGAGGAGATTGCTATAATGTGTTTATATACACCAGAAGCACTCTGTGTAGAGAACGAACAGAGCGCACAGTGCGACACAAACAATATGGATTTCATTGAAGTAATGAACAATAAATGCGAGTTGGCGATTGACGAAACTAATACTGCATTCTTTATGAGTGGAGTTACTACGACAGCGAAGTTGGTATATGCTGGATTGATCGCAGACGACTACACAGAGGAGCAGTATATGTGCTCGGCTCTTGGAGGAATGAGAGATACAACAAATTCAAAATACAGTCGTGTTCGAGTATTGAGAGAGAAATACAAGGCAGACTTAGTGACTGTCATTGCACACGCTGTTTTATTTCCAGACGACGGGAATGAAGTAGCACTCTGTGGTTGTGGCGATATCTTTAGCAACAATGCACAGGCAGCATTCAGTGTTGTCGATAAACAGTGTGCAACTGGTTATTACAGTATCGCTCATGAAATTGGTAAGTGTTTTCAAGGGATGTTGTCTTATAAATTTCACTCGACATTGAATGGTGCTAAACTCTCCAATATTCGTATTTGCAGGCCACAATCTCGGTTGTGGACACGAGCCCATGGAAGGTGCAACAGATTCTGCTTACGGATACAAAGATCCTGACTCATTGTTTAGAACGGTCATGTCTTACGATTGTACGAATGTTTGTCCAAGAATTCCTCGTTTCTCGACAGCAAATGAAAACTTCAAATTCTCTGGAAAGAAAATAGGTTCAGTGGATCGGAACTGCGCGGCAACAATAAACACGAACAGTGTGCATGTTGCAAATTATAAGGTCAGCGCTGACATATCTTCGAAACCATCTTCGTCACCATCTTCAGCTGCAACTTCAGCTGCAACTTCAGTGCCAACTTCAGCATCAGGCACTAAATGTGAGTCGAACGAGGTCAATGTCAAAATCAATGTAAGTTCTCGCACGCCAGAGAACCCAAAAGATATCTCGTGGAAGGTATCCAACAGCGCATACACATATCAAGGTACTTCATATAAATCCGAAATTTGTGTTCTTGCTGGGCAGAGTTACAAAATGAAGATGTTGCCACGGGATGCATATTGGAACTATAAGGTGTATGTCGATGGAACCTTTGAAGGAAAGTATAAAACAAAGAAGGAGATTCTTAATATTGATGCAACGGATTCGGATGTTAAAGCACCAGTTCCTGCACCAGGCATCAAATGTGGGTTGAACGAGGTCATCGTCAAAATCAATGTAAATTCACGCACGCCAGAGAATCCAAAAGACATCTCTTGGAAATTATCCAACAGCGCATACACATATCAAGGGGCTTCATATGAATCCGAAATTTGTATTCTTGGTGGGCAGAGTTTCGAAATGGAGGTGAACCCACGGAATGCATATTGGAACTATAAGGTGTATGTCGATGGAACCTTTGAAGGAAAGTATAAAACAAAGAAGGAGATTCTTAATATTGATGCAACGGATTCGGATGCTATGGATCCTAATTTCAACAATTACATGTTAGCACCACTTCCAGCAACAAGCATCAAATGTGGTCGGAACGAGGTCAACGTCGAAATCAAGATCAATTCACGCACGCCAGAGAACCCAAAAGACATCTCTTGGAAGCTATCCAATAGCGCATACACATATCAAGGGGCTTCATACAGATCCGAAATTTGTATTCTTGCTGGGCAGAGTTTCGAAATGGAGATGTTGCCACGGGATGCATATTGGAACTATAAGGTGTTTGTCGATGGAACTTTTGAAGGAAAGTATAAAACAAAGAAGGAGATTCTTAATATTGATGCAATTTAAGATTGAAGTCAATAAAACATGCGACTGGCTATGACGAATTGGCAAAGCCACGAAGCGCAAATTTAAATGCACTCATGTCAAGGAATTAATCGACCTTTGACCCAAAACATGTGACGCAAAGAAATAATATATAATAAAAAAACGGATACATAAAAGAAATTTGGATTACACTTTGCTGTAATGCAATATATGTTTCGACAAGTAGTGAGAGTCCACTGGCCAACTACACGATAAGCTATTATGGTAGACCTCGAAGTTCTTCGAGGAAACTGGTACTATTGTGAATGGTACTTCCTCCTAGAATCACACGCATCTTCCCTACATTGATCTCATTGAATTCACTCACTTTAGCAGCTTCTTCATATGTCACTCCTCCAGCCACGAAAATAATGACTTCTGATGGAATTTCGTCAATGCCTCCCTTGCCCATGATGTAAGGATGAGATTCCTGCTTAAGTTTCCCCTTTTGTATAGCCTGTAGAGTATCACTCAAGACAGGATTATGCTGGGCGTAAACATTCTGCACACCCTGGACACTAGTCATGAAAGACTTTGTCATTTTGCTCATGATGTCTTTTGAACCAACACCGTACAACCCAGGTCCCCTCACCCTGCTCCCTGAATACTTTAGTATAGTATCCATCAAATCAATCATATCATCCGTGACGCCGCCCTTTCTCATTTCCGATTTCACTTTATGCAAATTACTTGAATGCTCATACCTCAACGCAAACAATAGCCCGAGCCTCAACTTATCTGGAATCTTCACATGCATGCTCCCAAGTTTATCCAACAACTCCCTCATATGAATCGACTGATCATCCGCACATGCCAGCTCCTGCTCAAACTGCGAAACATCCATGAGAGAACAAGCCTCCACCAGCCTCGCCAGCTCCCCCATGATTGCCACATGCTTCGATACGTTATGACTCTGACTCCTCAGCTCTGGAAACTTTTCCATAAAATTCTGCATATCCTCAATCGTATTCAAATTCGATGCGTTCGCAGTCTGGGTCTGATTCTGATAATCCTTGAGCAACTTTTGAATGGCTTCCCCCAGCTCCCCAAAATTACTATGCCGATTTTTCAGGAAAAAATCATCCTCGGTCGGACTGAGCACAACCTCCTCCAATTCTTTGGATACATTGGGTGCTCCCTTGAGCACAACCCTGTTGGTATTCAAACCTAATAACTCATGCACCATGGCTTGGTAAGTCCATTGACTCAATAGAGGCGTAATTGGATCATCTACTCGATCTAATATGAGCAATAGACAAGATCTATTTCTAAAATGAAAGATTTGATCCGATACAATTCTCTCATGCACATCCCTTGCCATTTGCTGCGCGAGCGCACTACTTCCCTGATAGCGAATAGAAGTCGGTTGTCTTTTAAGAGCTAGAATGATAGCCTCTAATCCCTGTCTATTGCGTTCATATAGATGTGCATGATCACGAGCCCATGCTGTCCCAGCCGAAACGGTCATGGCAATGGTATTTCTGCAGTTGAGTGTGATGAGGTCATCATTAATGGGAATAAAGTCTGCATAAAATTCCTGTACTTGTTTGACTACTTCATGTTCGTCGCTTTCTGCAATGAGACGGAGGAGTCCTGATGTAAGGATTCCGGTGAAGAAGATGTGATATTCAGCAAAGCGGGGTCGAGTGAGTTCTTTGACAAGAAGGCCGGCATTGATTTCTGTGGGTCTAAGGAAACAAATTGCTTTCATGTGTCCCGTTTTTTGACTGTTGATGTTTTGATTATTTGAACTGGAAGGATTTTCTAGGTTCGGATTGTGCAAATTGGAATCGAGGCGGGATACCAGGTATACTTCCTTTGCCAAGATAGTGGATTGGGATGTGGTGCATGAAATGATTTGGGTCGTGAAAGCGTCGAGGAGGAGCACTTTCATTCCCCGAGTTTTTTCAGAGGATATTATGCGTTCGATATATGTTTGGGTTGTCTGTATTGCGTCCATCTTAATTCTACTAGAGTCCATGATGGCTTACGATCTATTCAATACCGTGGGATGATAGTAGTAAAGATTTGACGAGCGTGATGATTGTGATGCCTCTAATGATACCAAATACCAATGATAACAAGTTTGTTGTGAATAGTGAATAGCGGATTAAATCTTAGATCAAGCGATTTAGGAGCAGTCGCTAACTGCGTGCTCTTCGCTATTCTTGTGTCTTTGAGGGAAATGAGATCTTAACCTAACACGACGCTGTGAAACTCACGGTGCAATCGAGAAGGACAATGAACGCGAGAAAGACAGGAACTAAAGATAGATAGTACACTTATAAATTATAAAGTAGACCACAAAACAATAAGAAAGTGATCCCTGTTGGCCACCTTTATACTAGTCCTACCTTCTAGCTAGCTAGGACAACAATACAATGCAACAACTCAATGATGGTAAAAGTTCGGGAAAATTCGTTTCTGGAGACCACAATGGTACTACTGGTATGTTAAAATAGATGTAACGAAATTAGGTTATAGAAATATGGTTCACTCAAGCGATAACTGTTGTTGTTGTGTTCAAACGCTGTGTTCAAACCTGTTCAAACTTCAAACCTGTTCAAACAACGACGACCGACGACCGACGACACAAAAAAGATTCAACTTTCAACTACATTACAGTACTTCACTCACTAATCACAAATCACAACCTGATTACAACACTTCAAATTAGTCTACACCGACCGCACATAGACCAAAGAGCACAAGTGTTGGTGTCAACGAAATCCACACACCTCCTGATCTTTGGCTAACAACCCTCACATTGTAATCAGGTCACTTTATTACGAATACCATCATAAGAATATTCTATACCATCCACACATATATTATTACATACCACATACCATATCATACATCCCGTCCTTCCTATACCATCCCACAATGAATCTTAATTTTCAAACCCTTTCAATTCTCATTGGCAACCACGCACTCCAATTGATATCAACGTCTGCTTTTTCCTTTCCCACCCCCAACGGATTCGGCAGCACAAAATTCCCAACGCAATCGTCATTTGGAAATAGTTACAATCCAGATTTCACCAACACTCAACAGCTTCCCCTACACCCACAACCACAGCAACATCAGCAACAACATCAGCAGCAATATCAACAGCAACAGCAACAAAATCAATATACCACTAGCACACTAACACCTCTCCCCACGGCAGAAGCAGATAGAGCATTTCGATACGCTACGTCTCTAGAAGCTGGTGGTCAACCACGATCTGCTCATGCTGCATACCATGAAGCAGCAACGCTCTTTCAATGTTTTCTCGATTCCACTGAATTTGCACATGTGACGGATGTCAGGGATGACAATGCTGATGCTGCATCATCTATGGGTGACGCCAATA
>Ga0306864_1001223_pt1 | contig 10752 bp, 5 predicted proteins | sample AntRauTorckE5430_FD_190448 | JGI IMG/M metagenome (GOLD analysis project Ga0306864, IMG submission 190448) | Saline lake microbial communities from Rauer Islands, Antarctica - Metagenome Torckler E5 #430 (v2) (version 2) | ecosystem: Environmental > Aquatic > Non-marine Saline and Alkaline >...
CCTTCGATACGACGTATATTTTTATTGCGCCAACGCCAACGGTTGAAGCAGGATCGGATATAACTTTCTGTGAAGAGGACTCACTTTATATTTTAACCGGTTATACACCGGATTCAAGCGGTATATGGTTCGGGTTAGGAATAGTCGATTCAATTGTTGGTGTTTTCAGTCCAACGGTGGCAGGAACAGATATTTTGATGACAACATTACATATTTTAACTTATGTCTATATCGATCCGTTTACGGGATGCCAAAACTCGGATAGTTTGACGGCTACGATTCACGCACATCCATTGGTAGAAATATTTGATACTACGGTCTGTGCTAATCCGATTCCAACGGATATTATATTAGATGCACCGGTTGTACAAAGTATTCCAAATGGCGGTAATGGTATTTGGACAGGGCCAGGGATTGTAGATGCGTTTAATGGAATATTTAGAACGGATAGTGCTGGCGTTATTGGATTTAGTCCGTATTTCGTCGTTTATACTTATACGGATTTGAATGGTTGTACAACCTCTGATACTGCTCGAATTGATGTAACGATACCAGAAATTCCTGTTGCCTTTGCTTATGATACAGTTTGTGTTTATGATGCACCATTCTTATTTGATTCGACATTATACGAACCAAATATTGGTATAACATGGTCAGGAATGGGGATTGCAAATGCTCAAACAGGCGAGTATAATCCAGGACTTTTTACGATTCCAGTTGGTGGATCAGGAATTGTTGACATGATAATTATGAGTATTGGACAAGGAACGTGTCAAACCTTTGATACGACGTATATTTTTATTGCGCCAACGCCAGCCGTAGATGCAGGAATGGATTTAGAATTTTGTGCCGATGAACCGCTTTATACCTTGACTGGTTACACGCCAAATTCGAGCGGTATTTGGTCAGGTTATGCGATTGATGATCCGATTGCTGGGATTTATAATCCTTCGATTGATGGGATTTACTGGGATTCCGTTTATAATATTATTTACACTTATACCGATCCGTTTACGGGTTGTATGAATAATGATAGTTTGGAAGTGACGATAAATGACTTGCCTGTTGTGTATGCAGGGCCTGATACATCTTATTGTTTAAATCCAAATCCGTTACAAATTCAATTGTATGCAGGAACGCCAGCAGGCGGCTTCTGGACAGGGCCAAATTTAACAAATAATATATTACCGTTATTTTTACCGGATACAGTTGGGGTTTATACCTTATATTATAACTATACAAATGCCGAAGGTTGTGCCAATTTAGATTCGGTTTTAGTAACCGTTGTTGAGCCAGTTTTGGCAGATGCGACTGGAGATACTTTATGTTATGACGGTGGAATTAATACCTTATTAGGAATACCAGCAGGTGGAATTTGGGATGGAAATGGAATTATTGACCAGTTTGTCGGTTCATTTGACCCTATTGTTGCGAATGATTCTGTTCACGGTACAGGCGTTCATGTTCAATACACCAATCATCAAATTATATATGAATATGGTGTCGGAACGTGTCAAACATTTGATACCGTCAATGTTTTGGTTATTGATATGACGGAAGTCGTAGAAGCGGGGGCAGATGAAGAGGTTTGTGATAGCGTGCCGCCGTATAACTTGACAGGATTTTCGCCTTTAGGCGGATGGTGGGAAGGGCCAGGGATTACAAATAGCCTTAATGGTACATTTGACCCTGCTTTCGCAACACCTGATACGCACACTTTGACGTATTACTACTACGATCCGATTGATAGTTGTTTAGGTTTTGATACCAAAGAAATAATTGTTAATCCATTGCCAGGAGCGAGTTTTGTAGAGATTCCAGTAGCTTGTATTAGTGGCCCGATTCAGTTTGACAATACTTCCGACGATTTAACGGCATTTTTCTATTGGGATTTTGGAGATAGCACGACCAGTTTTGATGTCAATCCATTACACACGTATCAAGATACAGGTCGGTACACAATCAAATTAATTGCGACTTCGGTACACGGTTGTATTGATTCGTTCATAAGCAATACATTTATTACCGAACCGCCAACGGCATTTTTTACACCAGATACAACCGAAGGTTGTGCGGTGTTGCCAATTGACTTTACAAATTTCAGTTATGGTTATCAACCAACGTATTATTGGGATTTTGGAAACGGTGACACGAGTACATTATATACACCGCCAACTATTTTCTTTGAACAAGGCGAATGGGATACCACTTATTACGTCCAATTAAATGTCACGAACCTCTGCGGAACGGTTTATCATTTAGATTCGATATTGGTACATCCGATTCCGATAGTTCGATTTGCAACGAATTTAGATACGGCTTGTTCGCCAATGATCGTTCATTTTGCCAATGTTTCGGTCGGGAATCCAGCTAATTTCCAATGGTTTTTTGGAGATGGAACGACCAGTACGGATTCGATTCCGCCGCCACATACGTATTATGCCGATACGATCGATCAAACCTATACGATTACGTTAATTTCGACGAATGAATGTGGTGCAGACACTTTACAGAGATACGTGACGGTTTTACCAAACAATGTCAATGCGTTTTTCATCCCGGATGTAATCGTTGGCTGTCAGCCATTAACGGTTGATTTTATAAGTTTATCATCGGGTATTAATATCGTTCACAATTGGGAATTTGGCGATGGAAATACGTCAAATATGGTGAATCCTGTCCATACTTTTGATACCACAGGTATTTTCCCTGTGAAGCTAAGAATTGACAACGGTTGCGGTTATGATACGATGGTGATTAATATTACGGTTTACCCAATTCCAGACGTGAGTTTTGTTCATAATGATTCGATTTGCGAAGGCGACGTTATCAATTTTGTCAATACCTCACCTGCAATTTCGGGTCAATTATGGCAATTTGGTGATGGCGATACTTCCATTTTAACCAATCCTTCGCATCCTTACGATTCGGTGGGTAATTACACGGTTTACCTAACAGGTTATGCGGTAAATACTGGTTGTCCGGGTTACGATTCGAGTATTGTAACCGTAATTCCTCAACCGACTTCGACCTTTACCAGTTCGGTTTTAGACGGTTGTGTGCCATTGACGGTTGACTTTACCAATACAGGAGTCGGAGCAGATTACGCAGATTGGACATTTGGTGATGGCAATTCGTCCGTAGTGATCAGTCCAACGCATACATTTACCGCCGCAGGAACTTATGGCATTTGTTTGGTCAATACAAGTATTAACGGTTGCGTCAGCGATACGACTTGTATTCAAATCATCGTGCATCCGAAACCAGTTAGCGCATTTATGCCAGTGATTACCGATACTTGTGGATTACCATTAACGGTTGATTTTGTCAATCAATCTACCGGTGCGATTGGCTATTATTGGGACTTTAGCAATGGCTCAACGTCGGTATTAAACAATCCAACAACGATGTATCAAGATACTGGAATTCATGTTATTGGAATGATAGCCGTCAATCAATTTAATTGTGCAGATACTTCTTATCGAGTGATTCGAGCGTTTGAAAACCCGGTAGCGAATTTCACTTATACGCCAGCACATGGTTGTGAGCCACCGCTACCAGTTACGTTTACAAATACCAGTTCGTATTATAATAATTCAAGTTGGAATTTTGGAAACGGAGGGTCTGTACAAGACAGCCCGACACATCCTTATAATGCACTTGGAAGTTACACGGTTTCGTTGATTGTTGGTTATGATGGAATTTGTTTTGATACGGTGACCGTCGTAGATGCGGTGAATGTTACACCAAATCCAGTTGCTAATTTTGAACCAATTATTACCGATACGTGTGGCGTTCCGCTTAGGGTTGATTTTATTAATTCATCAACAGGTGCAATTAATTATCGATGGGATTTTGGTGACAATGCCTTAGATTCGATTTTTGAACCGACACATTTATATAATAATGGCGATTCTTATGAGATTATGTTGGTTGCTTATACCGGTTTTGGTTGTACTGATACCATTGTTCAAACGATTCGAGCAATTGACGACCCGATTGCAGATTTTAGTTTAAATCCACAATTTGGCTGTACGCCATTGGTCGTTGAATTTGAGAATGCCAGTCAGTTTGCCAATCAATTTGAATGGTCATTTGGCGACGGTAGCGTTTCCTTTGATTCTTTACCGAATCATACTTACGTCAATGAAGGTGTTTTTGATGTAACATTAACGATTTCGATGGATAATATCTGTTTTGACGAAATGGTATTTCCCGGGGCAGTTGAAGCATTTTTAGTACCGATTGCAGACTTCGATTTCACAGAGCCGAATATCGACCCGAATGATGGAACGGTTATTTTTGAAAATTTATCTTCACTGGATGCCGTTTCGTTTCAATGGTTATTTGGCGACGGTGGTAGTTCGACATTGGAAAATCCAACACATCGTTATTATGTAAATGGATTAAAAACGATAACCTTGATTGTTAAAAATTCATTAGGTTGTATTGATACAATCGAAAAAGTGATTGAACATGAATTTATCAAAGGTTTATTCGTTCCCAATGCCTTTACGCCAGAAGTTGGACCAGGGCTGGTTCGAGTGTTCAAGCCAGACGGTGTAGGGCTGAAACGCTATAATATCCAAGTCTTCACGATGTGGGGTGAGTTACTTTGGGAATCTAATGAGTTAGAAGATGGTCGTCCTATCAGATGGTGGGATGGAACTTACCAAAATAAACCGATGCCGCAGGGTGCATACATTTGGAAAGTCGATGCCGAGTTTTTAGATGGTTCGCTTTGGGAAGGTATGACGGAATATCGCTATGATGAAGTTTATAATGAAAACAGTAAACGGACAATAGGGACGGTCAGTTTGATACGATAATGTCAAAGAAATATTTATAAAAGATTAAAAATCTAAAAGCCGAGGCAACTTTAATGTTTGCCTCGGTTTTTTTTTGGTAAAAATAAAATTAGTGCGTTTAAAATATTAATTCAAAATGCTTTTTTTTACAATTTTTAATTTTGTTAAATAGGTTTAATCAATAATAAACAAGAGATTATTAGGTAATAATAAATTTTGTGACATTTTGTTTAGATTGTGCTAAACGTAATTTATTAATATTAAAATTAAAAAAAATGAATTATAATTTGGATATTATTGAATAGTGTATAATTTTGCAGCCCACTTTGTGTAAATATTCAAATTAATATTTCAGCAATGTGTTATTTAAAATCAAAATTTTATTCTAAAGTCGTAAATTGCAAATTATGAAATCTATCAACATCATCAATGTGATTATCGTGGTCATTATTCACTTTACTTGACGGTGAGATAGTATTTCTTTTTTTAATAAAAAAAAACGCCTTTCTCATCATTGAGAAAGGCGTTTTTACATTTTAGGAAAAAAAATTAGTCAATGGTGACTAATTGATAGTTTTTAGAGATAAGGTTTTAAAACTTTGTTCTTCAAAAAAAGAAAGAAGATGGAATTAAATAAATACAGCAAACGATTAACGCAAGATGTTACGCAACCTGCTTCTCAGGCAATGCTTTATGGTGTTGGCTTGACGGATGAAGATATGAAAAAGGCTCAAATCGGAATCGTGAGTACAGGTTATGAAGGGAATACTTGTAATATGCACCTGAACGGACAAGCTGCCGAGGTCAAAAAGTCTGTCGTTGCTAATGATTTGGTCGGTTTGATTTTTAATACCATCGGTGTTTCTGACGGTATTGCGAATGGAACGAAAGGCATGCGTTATTCTTTGCTTTCTCGGGAGATTATTGCAGATTCTATCGAAGCGGTTGCTGGAGCTCATTATTATGATGGTTTGGTGACGGTGGTTGGTTGTGACAAAAATATGCCTGGTGCAATGATGGCTTTAGGTCGTTTGAATCGTCCTGCGATTCTGTTATACGGCGGAACGATTTTTTCTGGTTGTTGGAAAGGTGAAAAACTAAATATCGTTTCTGCTTTCGAGGCTTTAGGTCAAAAGATGCAAGGCACGATTTCAGATGAAGATTACCAAGGTATTATTAAAAATGCTTGTCCGAGTGCTGGGGCTTGTGGCGGAATGTACACGGCAAATACGATGTCATCAGCGATTGAAGCAATGGGAATGTCGATTCCTTATTCGGCTTCAAATCCTGCTTTGAGTCCCGAAAAAACGGAAGAGTGCAAAGATATTGGAAAGTATATTCGATTGTTGTTAGAAAAAGATATTAAGCCTCGGGATATTGTTACAAAAAAAGCGTTGGAAAATGCGGTGACAGTCATTATTGCTTTGGGTGGCTCAACGAATGCAACCCTGCATTTACCTGCAATTGCCCACAGTTTTGATATTGATTTTACCTTACATGATATTCAAAGAATTAGCGATAAAACGCCTTACATCGGTGATTTGAAACCGAGTGGAAAATATATGATGGAAGATTTACACGCTGCTGGTGGCGTGCCTGCGGTGATGAAATATTTATTATCAAAAGGAATGTTGCACGGGGAATGTATGACGGTGACTGGTAAAACGATTGCGGAAAACTTGGCGGAAGTCAAAGGTTTTACGGAAGGTCAAAAAGTCGTATTACCAATAGAAACGCCCTTAAAAAAGAATGGGCATTTACAGATTTTGTATGGCAATTTAGCCGAGAAAGGTGCGGTTGCGAAAATCACAGGAAAAGAAGGTGAATATTTTGAAGGGCCGGCAGTTGTTTTCAATAGTGAATTTGAAGTGATTGATGGGATTTCAGATGGAAAGATAAAAAAAGGAAATGTTGTGGTGATTCGTTACGAAGGGCCAAGAGGTGCACCTGGAATGCCTGAAATGTTAAAACCGACGGCTGCAATTACTGGAGCAGGTTTGGGTAATGATGTGGCGTTGATTACGGACGGTCGTTTTTCGGGTGGAAGTCACGGTTTTGTGGTGGGTCATGTGAGTCCTGAAGCACAAGATGGCGGTACGATTGCCTTGGTTAAAGATGGTGATATTATCAAATTAGATGCAATTAATAATACGATTGATGTGATGCTTACGGAAGAAGAAATCGCAACACGTCGAGCGAATTGGCAACAGCCGCCTTTAAAGGCAACGTCTGGTGCTTTATACAAATATGCAAAGCTCGTTTCATCAGCCGATAAAGGCTGTGTGACGGATTTATAAAAGCGGTGATAAAGGAATCGGACGCTTTTGAAGCGTTTGACCCCTCGACCAACCGAAAAAAAATTAACGATGGAAACTTTAGAATTAGAAACAAAACCTAAAACCATGGTGAAAACAATTACAGGCGCGGAAGCGGTTGTAAAAAGTTTGATTGCTGAAGGTGTGCAAATCATTTTCGGTTATCCTGGTGGCGCAATTATGCCCGTTTATGATGCACTTTATGATTATGAAGACCAAATTCAGCACGTTTTACCTCGACATGAACAAGGGGCAACTCATGCAGCGGAAGGTTATGCAAGGGTTTTGCGTAAAACTGGTGTTTGCATGGCGACTTCGGGACCAGGTGCGACAAATTTGGTGACAGGAATCGCTGATGCGATGTTGGATTCAGTTCCGCTGGTTTGTATTACTGGACAGGTGTTTAGTAAGGTTTTGGGAACGGATGCTTTTCAGGAAATTGATGTAATTGGTGTAACGACAACGATTACAAAATGGAATTATCAAATTACAAAAGCAGAAGAAATCCCTGTGGTATTTGCGAAAGCGTTTTATATCGCTAATTCTGGTCGTCCTGGGCCTGTATTAATTGATATTACAAAAGATGCTCAGTTGGAATCGTTTGAATTTAGTTACGAAAAAATGAATAAAATTCGTAGTTATCGACCGAAACCTTCGCCAAAAGAAGCTCAACTGGCAGCGGCTGTTGAATTGATTAATAAGGCTAAAAAACCAATGATTTTAGCAGGTCATGGTATTCAGATTGCAGATGCAGAAAAAGAATTCAGAGCATTTGTTGAAAAAACGGGAATTCCTGTCGGTAGTACGATTCATGGTTTAGGTTCTTTGCCAAATGCACATGATTTATTTGTCGGAATGTTGGGAATGCACGGTAATTATGGCCCGAATTTGTTATCTGCGGAAGCGGATGTAATCGTTGCTATCGGAATGCGTTTTGATGATCGAGTAACTGGGAATTTAGATAAATATTTGCCGAACGCAAAGGTTGTTCATATTGAAATTGATAAATCGGAAATTAGCAAAAATGTATTTGCTGACGCTCCGATTCATTCGGATGCAAAATTAGCTTTGGAGGCTTTATTACCTTTAGTCGATGAAAAATCTTATCCCGAATGGTTAGCGAAATTTGCAGTATGCGCAAAAATTGAAAAAGCAAAAGTAATTGATAAAGATATTCAGGCTTCGCCAAACGGAGAAATCCGAATGGGGCAAGTCGTGAAAGAAGTGTCTAATCAAACGAAAGGATGTGCAATTGTTTGTACAGATGTTGGGCAACACCAAATGATTGCGGCAAGATATTACGATTATACAACGTCAAATCAATGGGTTTCGTCTGGTGGTGCTGGTACGATGGGCTACGGTTTGCCAGCTGCAATTGGTGCAAAAATGGGGCGACCAGATAAGGAAGTCGTTACTTTTATCGGCGATGGCGGTTTTCAAATGACGCTTCAAGAATTGGGTTTAGCGGCTCAATGGAATGTTGGTGTTAAAATCGTTTTATTGGACAATACCTTTTTAGGAATGGTACGTCAATGGCAAGAGTTGTTTTTTGATAGGCGTTATTCTTCGGTACATCTTCAAAATCCTGATTTTGTGAAAATTGCAGAGGGTTTTGGTGTTCCAGGAAGAAAAATCACAGATCCTGCTGATGTTCCTGCGGCAATTGAGGAAATGTTGGCACATACTGGTCCTTATTTATTGCATTGTATGGTCGAAAAAGAAAACAATGTTTTTCCGATGGTGCCGAGTGGAAAAGGTGTTTCGGAAATTATTTTGGAAGCTCCTACGAGGTAAAATCAAATCAAAATGAAAGAATATACGATATCAATATTTTCAGAAAACGAAATCGGTATTTTGAGCCGAGTCGTAACCGTTTTCACAAGACGACATATTAATATTGAAAGTATTAATGCGTCGATGTCTTCCATAAGGGGTATTTACCGCTATACGATTGTGGTGAATGTAACGGAAGAAATGATTAAAAAATTGACGGCTCAATTGGATAAGCAAGTCGATATTTTGAAATCATTTTATAATGAATCTTCTGAAATCGTTTATCAAGAAATTGCACTTTATAAAGTGCCCACAGACGTATTCATGAACGGCGATAAGGTGGAAAAATTAATTCGTTCGCACAATGCTCGAATTTTGAGTATCGAACCAAAATATATTGTGCTCGAAAAAACTGGACATCAAAGCGATACGACCGCATTTTTTGACGCATTAGAAAATTTCGGTGTTTATGAATTTGTACGCTCGGGAAGGGTTGCGGTGTCTAAACCGATGGAGCAGTTGAATTCGTATTTGAGTTCTTTGGAAGATTGAACTTCGGACGAGTCGCTCGTTCTTTTTAGTCACTTGACGGAGTGAAATTATTAAATCATAACAATTAAATTTTTTATTAAATAACGGTTTTTTGCGTTAGTCGGTCATCGAGTACCGAGTACCAAATACCGAATACCAAAAATTGAAAAATCATGGCTAAGATTAATTTTGGCGGAGTTGAAGAAAACGTAGTAACAAGAGAAGAATTTCCATTAGCGAAAGCGAGAGAAGTTCTAAAAGACGAAGTAATTGCTGTAATTGGTTATGGCGTTCAAGGTCCAGGTCAAGCATTGAATTTGAAAGATAATGGATTTAATGTGATTGTTGGTCAAAGAAAAGAATCTAAAACTTGGGATAAAGCAATCGCAGACGGTTGGGTTCCTGGGGAAACACTTTTTCCAATCGAAGAAGCGTGTGAAAAAGGGACAATTTTACAATATTTATTGTCAGATGCTGGGCAAATTGCCGCTTGGCAAACTGTGAAAAAACACTTAACACCAGGGAAAGCATTGTATTTTTCTCACGGTTTTGGGGTGACGTATCACGAGCAAACTGGTATTATTCCACCTGCTGGAGTTGATGTAATTTTGGTTGCTCCAAAAGGTTCTGGAACGTCTTTACGCCGTTTATTTGTCGCTGGAAAAGGTCTGAATTCAAGTTTTGCAATTTTCCAAGATGCAACTGGAAAAGCCAAAGATAGAGTGGTGGCTTTGGGAATCGGTGTCGGTTCTGGTTACTTGTTTGAAACGACTTTCCAAAAAGAAGTTTACTCTGATTTAACGGGAGAAAGAGGTATTTTGATGGGTGCAATCGCTGGTGTTTTTGAAGCACAATATCATGTTTTACGTGCAAACGGTCATTCACCATCGGAAGCATTTAATGAAACAGTTGAGGAATTGACACAATCATTAATGCCTTTGGTTGCTGAGAATGGAATGGATTGGATGTATGCGAATTGTTCAACTACGGCTCAAAGAGGTGCTTTAGATTGGAAAGATAAATTCCGTGATGCGACAAAACCAGTCTTTGAAGATCTTTATGAAAGTGTTGCTTCTGGTAATGAAGCAAGAATCACGATCGAAGCGAATGGTAAGGATGATTATCGGGATTCTTTGGAAGTGGAACTGAAAACTTTGAGAGAAAGCGAAATTTGGCAAGCTGGTGCGGCGGTGAGAAAGTTGCGTCCGGAGAATAAGTAGGCTTTTTTACCTCACCCTAACCCTCTCCTAAAAGGAGAGGGGATTGTACTCGAAAGTATTTATGTAGTTCTTTTATGTTAAAATAAGTTTTTAATAATCTTTTTA
>Ga0306864_1001224_pt1 | contig 10740 bp, 5 predicted proteins | sample AntRauTorckE5430_FD_190448 | JGI IMG/M metagenome (GOLD analysis project Ga0306864, IMG submission 190448) | Saline lake microbial communities from Rauer Islands, Antarctica - Metagenome Torckler E5 #430 (v2) (version 2) | ecosystem: Environmental > Aquatic > Non-marine Saline and Alkaline >...
CTCAGAATCTCTCAGAATCCAGCCTGAATTCATCAGACCATAGCCAAAAACGTGTCCCCCCCGGGGGGGGACGGGGGACATCATTCATCAATTATACATAATCAAAATCTCTTGACAGAACGGGCCTTATAAGTTCGTACCTGAATCATCATCAATCATCATCATCATCTACCTAATAATCTGATTATATCATATTATCACCCATCACATACATAGTACGATCCCATACCGCAGCTTTACCAACATCATCATACCTTTGTATTCTCGCATACGGTATAGTACAAAAGACAGTAGATAGCAGCAGCAGCAGCAGCAGCAGCAGCAGCAGCAGCAGCAGCAGCAGCAGCAGCAGCAGCAGTATAGATATAGACAGTAGTAGAGATATCATATGACACATGAGTGATATTGGATAAAAATCGATTGATTCAATTTTATGATGACCATGTTCTTTCACTTCAAGATTTTTGCCAGCACACTTCTTTGTCTTTCAATTGTTGCACCAACTGTCCGCTGTTTTGGAATGATGCGCACAATTGGAATTTCTCCTCTTGCTTCTACTATTACTAGCGGCAGCACTAACTGTATCTGTAACTGTATCTGTAACTGTAATTGTAGAAGCAGTAACAGTAACTATAGAAGCAGTAACTGTTGTTGTAGGGGAAGTATCATCATTTCTTCTTCTTCGCTGCAACTGAAATTGAATAACAATGACAACATCCAAGTGAGAGACTGGACACTTGGGGATGAAGATGATATCATGAACATTCTCTCATCTGCTGCAGAATCATCATCAGGGTTCGATCCTGAGGGTCTACTTGATATTGATTGCGGAAGCGAAGCTGCCCTCAGAGAGTCTTATGATGATACCGACGAGGATGGCGGTTCTTGTTTCATCGTTGCTACAGACCCCCTCAATAAGTCGTTAATAATCGGAACGGCAGCTCTCATTATCGGGACACCCATCACTTACCTTCAGTCGGGAGCCTCCCTATCATCTCCAGATAAAATCACAGGGGCAGTCCGCAGGGTTTATGCCATTGATGATGGCACAACAATGATATCCCATGAATCCATTCTTCAGTCATTATTGGTTGAGATTGAAATAAGAGCTCTTGCAGCTGGAGCGACTGATCTCATTATCCTCGCCTACTCCGATGATCGTAGACCAAATACTCATCTGTTGGATAAAATGGGTTACCAAGAACTCCCAGCGACTCTTAAAGGGGTTGATGCTTTGCAATATTGTAAGCTACTACCTCCTCCCCCCACCGTCGACAATGACCATGAATCCAATGTAATTAAAACAGCCTTCGCCCCTACCTCAAATGTTAGCAGTGACGTAGCAATTGGGTCATCGCTCGTTGGGGCGGTCCTTTTCCTTCTTGTGGGAGTAGCAAATATGATGGGTCTTGAGCTCGTACCCAGCGACGACAATAGAGGAATTGGGACTCCGTTATCTATCCAAGAGCTGAACCGTCTCAAGGAAGACGAAATACTGAAGAGGACAGACCTTGATGGAGATGGAGATGGAGATGGGGATGGTCAACCACTTGGTAGCGGGGTGAGACAATGGAATGATCTCACATTTGAAGAGCGACGAGAGGAAGTTGCCCTGATGAAAATTATCCAGGGACAAAATGGTCGGTTGAAGTGAAGATCATATATGCCATGCTTCTCTGTTTATAAAGTCAAATGAAGGAATAGAGTATTAGTACTTAATATTAATGATAACAATAACAATAACTCATATTTTGATCATATAAGGATTAAAGCATAGGGTTTAGAATCGCAACCGAATGATTAAGGTAGAACAACGCTTTAAAGTATAATATTCTTGCGAACAAGTATATCAGTTTCCCAAGGCGGGTGCTTGGCATACTGCTACCTGACATCGAAATTGTTTGAAGTACTCGGGATTGCAACAACGAGGAGTAAAGACGCACCGTTGCAGTTGTTGTACAATCATCCGCCTTCTGGTCAAGAGCAGTGCTGTGATGCGAGGTACACAATGCTGTTAGACTAGCTTTCGATGTTTGTGAATAAAATGAATAGCTCGTTTTTCTTGATGGTTCCACAATTGGTATTCTTGGTGAGATCAAGACTATACAAGTCGCTCCTCTTAAAGAAAGTCTTGGTTTCGTCCCGGTAACGTATTTCAGGGCGTTTCAATACTCTGATGATAACGCAACTTCTGTTAAAATGTGTTGTATGAATGGTTGTGCTATGAATCCTCAGAGTAAGGCGTGCCATCCGATATCCAGTACGCTAGAGGCTGAGGTAAGTAATGTAGATGCATGAGCGTGTCACCGGCTTCAATCTCTGGATCTATCCAATCCTTTTCAAGCTTGACTTTGAATTCGTCAAGGAGATGTCTCCATGAATGTTTGTGCTATGAATCTTCAGAGTAAGGCATGCTATCCGATGTCCAGTACACTAGAGGCTGAGGTAAGTAATGGAGATGCATGAACGTGTAACCGGCTTCAATCTCTGGATCTGTCCAATCCTTTTCAAGCTAGACTTTGAATTCGTCAAGGAGATGTCTCTGAGAGTCTACTTCACTGTATGCATTGCTTTCTCATTCTCATTTTACTACGCATATTGCACTACTTTCACTATCTAGTCTATTTGGAAATAAACCTTAAAACCAGGAGTGTAGACTGTCCTACTGCTCTGATTTATTGCTCCCTTATATGATGACTGATTAGCACAAAACAAATCAACAATTAAAACTATGAGTTGTTGCTCCCATATTATCTTTATTATGAACTATCAGTGTACAAATCAACAATCTAGCAATCAACACTGTGCAATGCAATCCCCAAAGCATGCTTTTGAATTATATCGGCTCCACTCTGCTTCAATCATCCTCTACGCGACTGTCACCTCCATAGCACGAGAATGATTACTGCGACGTTCAGTCCTCTCAAACTGTTTCGTATCATACTGAATCTCCTTCAATAACGTTTGATTAGACGCAAGCGTCTCGTTCACCTCACTTTTGAACTGACGAAAGATGAAAACAAGATATTGCATGAGATGTCTCAACAGTGGAGAACGGTTATTTTCCAAAATAATTTTCAGATTGCAGAGAATAGGCAGGACCGTGTCCACCAAGTGTTTTCTGCTAATTTTGGACAATAGATTACCTCTAGCAGAGGTTAATAAGGAAGCGCTTGGACCAGACGCAGATAATGCTGTAGCTGTGGAGATGTTGGCATCAACGTCGTCTTCGGCAGAAGGGGATCGACAAATGCGCATCTTAGGACTGATTAAGATTTTAAAGCAATCAGAAAGGACCGAATATGCGCCACCAACTCGGGCCTCTTCCTGGGCACTGGTATTTGCAGCATATCGTAATTCTCCCTTGATTTCTGTGGCAGCACTCAAGACTTCTTTGGATAGACGAGCCGTTGCACCAATCTTTTCCTCGTCGGACATATGATCCAAAAGCAATAAATAAATTTCTTCTCTCTTCAAAGAATTGTCGATGCGAAAAAAGTCTAATCCTTCTGCGTGGAATGAGATGTTATCGCACTCTTTCTTTTGGCGCTTCGTATACATTGGGTGAGCGGTGCAGCCGTTGAGAATGAAAAGAGCATCGACAAAGTTGTTGAAAAATAGGGATGATTGTTTTTTTAGCAACGGACCGCATAAAAGTAGCTTCGCGAGGTTGGCAACAGCAGGGTCTGGATCGACTGTTGCTCCAAGGAATCTATAAAAGAGGACCCCCTTCCATTTAATATAGTCTTGAAGGATCAGATTAGAAAGAATCAGGATGGCGTGATGGCGCACAATACTCTGGTCGGAAATATCACTCGTTAGCTGAAGGCAGGATGCCATCAGGGGAATGAATTTATCAACGTGATGAGTATAGCGAATGCAGAAGTCTCCGAGGACGAGGAGCGCATTACTTTTAACAGCAGGGTCACTTGCGTCGCCTTCTTGTCGAAGCTCTCTCGCAAAAATATTAATGCTTCCACGAGCGAGAGCTTCATCTCTTAAACACATTTTCCCAAATGTTACGAACGCGTGAGCTCTGAGTTTATTGGGGACAAAAGTCTCATCTCGACTATCTCCTTCTCTGGGTAATGTTGGTAAAAGTAGCGATTGTACCAGATGGATAATGACAGCTTCTGGTTTCATACGGAGGCCACGGATACAATTGTCAGCTGATTCATCTGATACGTTACTCCCCTTAAGAACGGAAAGCTGAACGAGATTGGCATCTTCGCTAGGATTGAATCCTACCATGATCAATTCTCCAGTGGTATAAAGGGCGCGGTCTAAAGAGGAAGGGAGTATTCCATTCGGAGTAACGAAACTATTCATAAGACGTTCACATTCTTTAAGAATATCATTGATCCAAACCTTACAAGCATTCTGAGTCAAAAGCACACTGTTGTCATTCAGTCTCTGCGTAATTTGAACAAGAGCAGTAATAGACAATCCAATAATATCGAGTCCAAGTACACAGTCCTTTAGCGACAGAATAATTGATTGGGAAAGACTAGTTGCTGCATCTTCTGTCATCATAGGGGCAAACGATGAAATGACACGAAGACAAGATCGCGCAGTTGAAATGTATTTGGGGTCTTTCTTTCTGGAATTAGAACCAGCAATAGAATTCCAACAATCAACCAAAAATTCGGTTCCAATTGCACTTTTTTTTAGTTCTGTCTTGATGTTGAGAGCATTCTTTACATCTGTTGCCACGGAGAGTGAATATAGAGAGGTGATTCCCTCGAGTAGACACCATGAACCAATCATGCGATCGCTCAGCAATTGTTGCGATTCCTGTGGGCGATCTGCATGTAAATCCTCTACAATGTTAGCATGGAGATCCTTGAAGAGAACAACACAAACATTGCGTAGATCTGAAACCTCCATGATTTCAAAAGACTTTTTCAGCACAACATTAAGCGCATTCTTTCCGCCTTTAGAGGACCCTGGAGAAGAAGAAGCAGTATTGATTCTTGACAAAATATGCCATGCGGATTGATACTTGACTGCGCTTGATGCATCTTCGTAATCCTCAGATTTACCGTAATCAACAATGGGATTGACAATGAGGTCGAAGAAAGAATCGATAACCTTTCCAACGCACGCATTCTCGGAATCATAAATTAGAGGAAGAACTGCATCAACCCACGATGATTCAAGCGTCATGAGAGATTCTTGATTATCGTCAACCCGTTCTAGTTCTTGTCTGTGGAGCGAATTAATAGCATCAATGGCAGATTTACGAACAGCAACGGAGGAATCGTTGCACATTTGGCCTAATATAGCAATATCATCATTATCAGAGGTGTCATGTTTGAACAAGATAATCTCAACTAGGGCAATAATAGCTGCTCGTCGCACAGTTGCCTTTTCATCCATACTTGCTCGAAATCTTAGAGATGACACGAGAGAAACTTTAAAGTTCGAAATGCATTGCTCAAGTCTAGATTTCGCTTGGACGTTTGCACTGCTATCTTTCGCACCCTTGATGGCAGTGCAAAGTGCAGATGCTGCCCTTGTTCTGACAGCTGGAGCCCTATCATTGAGTCTTCCTTGAAGGGTGGAAATTAAATCATTGACAATCACACTTGGTTCTGACAAAAGGCAAACAGCGTCTGGCGATGCGAACTCCATAGGCGAGGATGATGGTGGAAACTCAGAAAGTTCCTCCTTATCTTGTCTTCTTTCACACTCACTTTCACTGATTGATTCAGACTGCATCGAAATCTTCGATTGTGACGAAATCTCCTCATCATCAATCCATAGTGAAGTCACGAGGAAACATACTCCAATCACCTCCACACCAAAAATTCGATGCGCAGACACCTTCGATATGCAGAGCTTTCGAATGAACCTTAAAAATAGAGTCCTTTGCTCCCGAGGTAATTCTACCAAACACATCTTGAGCAATTCTGCGATTCTTCCTCTTACATCTGCCTTTTCCATTCCTTTGGAAGTAGATAATTTCTGCATAAATCCAACAAAAATATTCATGACAGATGTGATTTCGCACCCTTTCTCTTGCACATTACGATTACCGGTATTATTTCGATTAGTTGCTGATTTAGCATCCGTATGAGATTGCCGGTGCTTGGCCCGTGGAGTCATGGCATTTTTTTTTAGAGATGGCGGTGCGACGATAATCCCTCCGATACTTTTGCGGAGAGACCTCGGAGTCTTTCTCGCTGACGTCGCCCAAGGTGTTTTGTCAGTTCTAGTCTTGGAAGGGGGAGTCATCATGGTACTATCTGCTTCAATCTTTTGCATTGCTGTTGCTGTTGCTGCTTGCGTATGCAGGACAAGTTTAGCTACGGATTGAATAATTTGAATGACAAGTTTGGATCCATGTGAGTATGCTGATGCTTTCCCCTTGACACCATTGGGAAAATCAATTTGATACGTCAAGATCGGATACATGGCACGCAAAAAGGTGACAACCATTTCCTTTGGGTCAGAAGCAGGCGTTGCAGTCGTATTGTGCGAAAACATCATTTCTGTATCACTCATCATGCCATCTTGGTAATCTTTGCGTTTTGCCTGTGTCACCACCATCTTGAGTTTATAAACAAGACATCGTTCAATTGCGAGACTCATGTTCCTGACGATATACATACAATATTGTACTTGATCAATATCCGTAGCATGCTGCACATTTCTCTTGCGTTGCATGTATTGCTGACTGCTATCAGTGCTATCATGAATGCTACATAGGGAAGTGCAAATTCCCAATGCCAAGACAGAAGTATCCATGAGTGCATCTTTTGCATCTTTGGACCAATTCCAGTAGTCATTGGATTTGAGTACTTCTGAAATAGAATTGGATAGATGCAACGCACAGAGCATGACATCTACATCCCATCCATCTCCCTCCTGTTGGATAGTAGTTTGAGTTTGATTTTGACTTTGACTTTGATTCGTTGTCGGTTTACACTTTTTCATTGACAGTGAACTCTTCCCTGTCCTCGTCGCACTGCCATGGCTATGAATTCCATTCAATGACTTTCCTCGACTCTCTTCTCCAAATCTTCTCTGTAAAGCTTCAATATTCCGAAGTATACCGATATCCATCCATCCGGCCCCCCAAGCCCCTTTCATCCTGGATAATTCTAAATATACCCTTGCAGCATTGAGAGCCACAGGTGTAATGGTCCAATTGGAATTGCTTCCATTATCATTATCAAGCTCCTCCTCAGAATCGCGGCATCGGTTGGAAATAAGATTCGATAACAAAAGGGACAAACATTCTGCATCCGTCTGGGAAGAAGAGAGAAGAGAACGAAGGGTCACGATCGAATTACCAGCTAAAGCATTTGCATCCTTTGAATCATCATCATTCGTATTACGAATTTCATCCAAGCACGAGAGAATCGATATCAAGTGTCTATTCTGATTTTGATTCCAGTCCGCATCGAATGCATTTGATTGCGAATTCATATCACAATTTCCGTTGGTGCAGAGGGCAACGCAGGATTCTTGGAATTCATTCATTGATTCCTCCATTCTTGATATGGTACTGATGGACTCTTGAGTGTTTACTTCGCTATGCTATGCTATGCTATCTTATGCTATCCTATCCTATCTTGTGCTATGCTATGCTATAATATGATATTAGATATGATGTTGTATGTCCTACTTTATTGCTTATTGTTGACGAGTGCACAACAGTAGGTAGTAGTGATTGAGTGGTGGGTTCAAAAAATGTTCGTTTGTCGCCTCTCTTTTGTTCTTTTGTTTCAATTTCAAATTCAGTGACTTTTTCTTCTCCAGAAAATAAAGAGAATAACGGAAATAAAACAGTAAGTTGTTACCTTTCAATACCCTCTTTTGAAATAATGATCATTGTGTCGGACATGGAAGAATACCTGTAAACAAGTGTAAGCAGGTACCAATAGTACTGAAATGAAATTGCGGAAGATGGCAATACCATCGATGATTTCATGATAATGAGATTGTGTGTGTTGTTCTTGACTCGAACTCCATTTCGTTCGTTGAAATTCTGCAGTCGTGTAGTAGTTCACAAGATACGGGTAGGCAAAAGGCCTTCCGGTACAGGGACTCGAACCCTGGTCTGGAACGTGAGAGGCTCCTGTGATAACCACCTACACTATACTGGAAATACGTGATGATATAGTCCCTATCACAAAATAACATCAGCTTATACTGAGATTCATAACGAAATTCCAAGAACATCTTTTCACAAAAGCCTATTTTCAATTTACTATTTAATAAATATCTGAAATGGTGAATCATAATGGTGAATCATAATTCGTTTCAGTTAGAGTGACAATAATCATATTCATATTCATAAAGATATCCTACCTAGTCTCAATCGTCGTGGCATGCAGCGTGTCAATTACTGTACAAAAAGAGCACCGATGTCTGGCGCACTGGGGGCAAGATCACAAACAGAAATCTGCAAAATCTGTACATCATCTGCCATCTGTTGGCACGATTGCGAAATCAACACTTTCGTATCTCCAAAACCAAACTCTGAAAGATATGCTCGAGCAGTTGCAAATGGCGCATGTATGACTCCAAATTGATCCGTCTGAACCAACAACTTGGGACGCGACGTGCCCAAATCACTGTCATTCTTCTTATTTGTGCCCAGCTTTTCTTCCATATATGTTCCAAGTTGCGTGACTGCATCGAGGGAGCAACCGTACTCAAGTGCTTTCCTTTGACAAGCTGTTTGGATGGTGCCATCATCGAATAATACAGCTGCAGCATATTGAATGGGATGCAATTGATATCTATCATTTGCTGCATTGGCGGCCTCGGTAGCTTTAGCAATGAGATGTGAAGCTTGTGGAGGTAGTTGCGATTGTGCAATGATTTGTTGGTCAGAATACTTTTTTGAAAGTATGGGTCCTAATTCGACACATTCATTAGCATCTAGCCGGGTATAAGGCGAAGGATAGGGGTACAATGCCGTCAAGGATGTCTTGACAATATTCCATTGATGAAATGTCTTGCCTTGTCCCAAACATGCATTAAATGCTGATGCTGTTTCTGATAGTGATGCTAATGCTGATGATTCATGATTTATTCCTGGTGCTGATGCGAAGGTGTTGTCGATCATGGTTTTCCCAATGTTTAATCTGCAACATGGATCGCGACACAAACTTCCCGCAGTAATAATTGGAACAGTTTCAGGATCAAGTGCAAGATGACTGGACATAAATTCTCGACAGAGGAATCCTGGATAAATTGGTTGTGGGGAATCAGTCGTAATGACAACTTTTGTGATACTCTTGATGGGCAGAAATCGTAATTGAACCAACGCCGCTCGTTCAGCACAAATTGATCCATTCATATAACAAGGTTCATCATTGGCCCCGACAACATAGTTTCTATTGGAATTGTTGCTGCTGCTTTCTTCTTGTCCGAGGAGTTGATAATATATCAGGGCAACCACTCGAAAGGAAGATTGGCGCGGTGGGTTCACTCTGATTCGATATTCCTGGGCTATGACAATGTCCTCCTTATCTTGTAACGTTATTTCTGGGTTCATTATGTTAATTAATGCTGGACACCAATCCTGTACAATAGATTAGATAATGGAACAGGATGTTAGTACTACTGTCAATAGTGCAATAGTACCATACTCGAACTTAGGGGGCGGTTTTACTTGTTGTTATTAGTTATTATAAATATTTATTATTTATCAATTTGTCTGAATTTGTTCAGGAATAATGACACGTCATCATGACACCCCCCATGCTAAATAGAGGGGTGATGACTTTCAGTGATGTTTTCCTTTTTTCAAATAAATTGCCTCTCTAAGCCTACCGATATGGGTTGTGCTGCCTCGTACTGCTATTGTTACTGCTGATAGTTGTGTTTTTCTTAGACAAGGTTGCCCAAGGATGAGTCACAGCACATGAAACGAATTTCCGTCCGTTGAAATCTCGACCAGCAATAATCTCTTTGTCAAAACGGGCACAATCACCGGTTTTTTTCCAACTGAAGCTTTTTGCAAGTTGACTGGGAGTGAGGGGAAGTGCATCGAACTTCTTCTCTAATTTCGGTAGATCATGCTGTTCGCAGTGTGGGTAATGGATACCTGGTTGGTCAATCAACAATTGCGTAACGTTACACCCATGCAATATAGCGATTGTATTTCGACTGCTGACGGCCGCAGCATTGCCTCATGATTTCATAGTAGCTCATGTAGACTTTCAATAGTTTTACATCCTCTTGGCTTAACCCGAAGATTGGTACGTAACTATCGACTTCAAATAAACTGCAATTGACCATATTTGGCATCGCTTGATGGTGCAATGCTGTACTATTGACGTGTGTTTGGTTCAAATTTGAAGAGGTAAATACACGCGTGGTTATACCGAATCGCTTTTTTAGATCGTTCATCCATCTATTTCCTTTTAGATGGTGAGTCTTGACGACAAAAGGCCCCTGCTGTGTGCCCTTCGGCGGTGGAGGTGTATCCATAGTCAACGAAATTTTAGGCGGTGACTCGCCCAAGGCATCATACCATTGCTGTGTTTTTAAATGCACGATTGTATTCAACAAAGTTACTTGAAATGTACTTCCCGAACGTGGTGTTCCCATTTGAATAATGTAGAATGGGGGTTTGAGTAAAAGTTCGCTGCTCGTGTACTGCTTGCCTGTCATCATGTCTTCTTCTTCCTTCTTGGAATCAAAGATGGGATGTGCCTCATGAAGGAAGGCATCCACTTCATCTCCTGTAGGAGCCATCTTGTTGAGTGTTGGTTCAAC
>Ga0306864_1001225_pt1 | contig 10732 bp, 6 predicted proteins | sample AntRauTorckE5430_FD_190448 | JGI IMG/M metagenome (GOLD analysis project Ga0306864, IMG submission 190448) | Saline lake microbial communities from Rauer Islands, Antarctica - Metagenome Torckler E5 #430 (v2) (version 2) | ecosystem: Environmental > Aquatic > Non-marine Saline and Alkaline >...
TCTTGTTGGTCTAGAATCCAAGGAAGCCTATAACTCCTTTATATAAATGCAGTGCCTTAAAAAATGTTTTGTCCAAGCTACCATATGGTAGCAAGGTCACAAAGTTAATATGAACGATTTGGAACACATCAAATATCTTATATTTTCAGTAGATAGATTTTTAATTTTTACTAAATCTAATTATATATGACGTCATCGACCTGGAAACAGCAAGTATTATTTGTATTCTTCCAGAAGAGTGATTGAGAATTTTGCCACTCTTCTCTCTTCTCTTCTACCTACTGACTGGTAGCTGGCAGTATCGTACCTATGTAGGATGTACCTAGGTTCGTATTAAAACAACATCACAAGAGATCACAATCTCACTTTATTTCGTTTTATGGTTGAGCAGAAAGCTTGTTCTTCATTTACATCTGGTGTAACTGTATCGAAGTATGATGGTTCCAAAAATGGTAGCATTGGCAAACATCTTAAATGTCTACTTGCTCATCGGTGGTACATCATCTTATCAATCAGCACCACCACAAAACAAGAGAAATCTTCAATGGGAACAAAGATATGAGGAGCTTAAACGATATAAAATAGAGAATGGAAATACACACGTACCACAGTCGTATAAATCAAACGCTCAGCTGGGTAGATGGGTGCGTAGGCAGCGTTTGCAATACGGTACAACTGTCAAAGAAAAAGATGCCTTCGAACAATGTGATGATTTGACGATGTATAGAATTCAGAAATTAATAGATGTCGGTTTTAGTTTTCACTGGAGAAAAGACATATGGTCGCAAAGGTTGCAAGAGCTCAAGGATTTTATAAATATCCACGGTCATTCGAGGGTGCCCATCTATGAGAAAGGGAAATGGTATAAGTTAGGGCTCTGGGTTCGAAATCAGCGCACCATGTATAATAGGATGATGGAAGGTGCCAGTGGTAATGATGCAGAAATGTACAATTTTTTGACCAAGGAAAGAATAGAAATGCTGAACAGTGTAGAGGTTTTTTCCTGGGATGTCCAGGAGGATATTTGGATGGAGCGTTATGAGAAACTTGTCCATTTTAAGGAGAAGTTTGGCCATGCTGACGTTTCGTCCCGATATAAGGATGATTCGTCTCTACTCCAGTGGGTAAAACATCAAAAAAGAAGCAAAGGTAGGATTTCCAAGGAACGGGTGAAGCTTTTGGATGATTTGGACTTTATTTGGGGTAACAAACATGATATTCAATGGTGGGACAATTATGAAGCGTTGTGCTGTTTCAAAGAGGAGTTTGGCACTTGCATAGTGCCAAAAACATACCACGATGACAAACTTTATAACTGGACAAATAATAATAGGCACAAATGTACAGAATATTCCGCACTTGTGACTTCAAAGGAGAAGATTTTGAGCGCTGAATATATTTCGGCAGTTCCTGGTTTGAATAGCGAACGGATTGAAGCATTGAAAGAAATCAATTTCTGTTGGTTGCCTGAAATTGGTGAAAATGGTGAAATGACTACTAGACCGCTAAGTGGCGGATATAGACGTCGAAGTACGCGACGTGCAAAGACTCGTTGTTCGAAAGTTTTTGAGAAGAAGGCAGTTTCATTACAGCCTCGTCCTAATTTGGGAATTATTAAAAAGACTAGCAGTCCTGTGACAACGCCTCCGAAAAAGGAAAATGGTGTGTTTATTCCGTTTCCTTGGGACGAAATATAATTGTATTTTTTTAAGAAATAAGGATGTGTTGCATGCCAAACTGAATAGTAGAGTTCAGTTTATTCCTCTGACTTTTTCTTGATTTTCCTTGACATTTTATATCCACCCGTCTGATAGTCAAGCTCAATATATAGTGTTTCTTTGATGAATTGGCCTGTCTGTGGATCAATGCTTCTTTCCTCGTTCAACTTCATCTTATATACAGGCATGTCTGGTGTAGGATTGTATCGACTGGTAAAGAATTGTTCGACACGCAGACGATCTTCGTCAGTAAGCTTGTTTGATCTTTCTAGGAGACTCTGCCATTGAGGTGTTTTAGCTGGTGGTTGATGCTCTTGCGGTATCTTCACTTGCTGATGAGGAGCATGATTATGTGAATTTGGTGGAACTGTATTTATTTGTTGAGCAGTATGTTGCTGTAGCTGATCCTGTCCGTGATTTTGGTCCATGTTCCAATCTAATTCAGATACATGAAGGCCATTATTGCTGCGTTGATCTTGAAAGATTGAAGCTTCTAGCAATGGGATATCATGCTGATCAAGTGGGTGTACACCTATTCCGTTATAGCCTGTCCCATTATCTCCATCATTTGATATTTCCATGGTAGAGCTATTTGGTATTGCATCAGATGCGGTGGTTGCACTTGGATTGGTGTTCTTCTCAGTGCTGCCATTGGTATCTGTCCCCAACTTCTTAGACTTGAGACCTTTGGAAGCTGCTTTCTCCATAATCTTTCTTCTCTTGTTCTCCCTTATTTCTTCAGCAGACAATCGCTTATTTCTTTCTTCGCCTTCTTTCTTCAGTCCCTCGACTTCAGCGACGTCAATTACCTTCATTCTAGTTTTGTTCCTCATTGCAGCTCTCCCGGTGTTGACAATGGTGCTTGAAGCAACTCCCTGGCCGGCCCCTGGTCTCTTGGAACTCAGTAGTGCAGCTCGTGCACCAGGTTTCCGAATTCGTGACATTGGATTCGCTAATGATTTACCTCCGATGGCATCGGCAGCCGCACCACGTCCCAATCCAGCCATGCGAGCTCTCCCGCCAGCCGCAGTACTAGAACCTAGTCGACTACTGACAGAAGCATTGGGTTTTGTCCCAGTGTTACCCTTGGATTGCATCAATGATGCTGCTGTGTCAGATCCAGTAGATGGTCTCGGCATTCCCCTCCCGGCACTTCCAGCAACACCCCTTCGTTTCGCAGCATCAAGAGTACCCGCTAAACCTGGACCACTTCCATTGGCAGCAGTGTTAGAGGCTGCGGCATCCATTTTCAATTGTCGCTCTTCCGCCAAGGTTTTCATACGCTGCTTTTGCTCATCTTCCCTCTTTTCGTCTTCAGCCTTTTTCCTATCCATTCTTTCATCCACTTTAAGAACATCAGCATCTTCATTCACAATAAAGTCACATCTTTCATCAAGTTCTGGTATGGCCTCGTGTATCACCTTGCCTGAACACAATCTATAACACCAAGGAACGAAATCGGGCTTAATATCTGTCCCAATATGATATGAATCTAACAACTTCTCCATCCTCTGTTCATCTTCTTCCGTAGGATCTGTCTTCGTCAATGCTACTTCTGCCTCATTACGAAAATCAGCTGCATCTTGACTAGTCTCCATAATTGTTTGTATGATACCTTCCACTGCCTTTTTCATGATGGCGTCTGTTTGTTTATTCCTGCCACGATTATCAGCCTCCTCACCAGGAAGATCCGATAAATTATTCGATTTCACCGCATCATTTCGAAAGAGTTTCCCTCGAATAATGCCTGACATGACGATAATCCATTTATCCCACTCATCTTCTTTCTTCCCTTCTGTCCTCTCGCCATCGAGACTGTCCAAGAACTGCAGCATGGCGGCGTCAAAGTGTTCATCGTTATATAATTGTGCAACGTTTGGTTCAAATCCTAGTAGACCAATGAGACAACGAAGTTGAATAGGTTTAGTCATTCGAGAGAAACATCTTTGAAGGCTATGGATAAATTCTTTCGGTGCGGTGTTGCTGTTGCTGTTGCCCGCTGTATGGGATTGCGAGAGTGATTTTGGCAACTCAAGGGAAGAGTATGTCTGACGTAATTTCGATTCTATTTGGGTTTGGAATGCATCTAGATCTGGTGATCGCGCTGATGGTGAAGTCGAGGACATGCGTATGTTGAATGATGATGAAATTGAGAATAAGTGAAGAAGAGAGAAGTGGCGAAGTGGGACTCGCAGGTCGGAGGGGAGATAAAATGGTCTGCAGTTGAATAGCTCTGGACTGTTCGATTGTCGATTGTCGATTGTTCGTATCGGTTTTGGAGAAGCAAATTTCAAATTGTCATTCAGGAGGTATCATACGACGTACGAGGGTGCGAAGTTATTTTAGTCATTGTATAGGTTACACATTTGTGGTACGTTTTTGACTTTTACCACCACAGAAATCAGAAAATTATCAGACCGAGCACCGACCGAGTACCGAGTACTAGCTTCGTCGTACATGAATCATGATGTACTTACGGTGTTCGTACCACCAGTACCTATTATCATATCTTCTTTCATCAATCATCAAACTCCACAACGCTCCGTAACAACATCCAATTCTTGCATATTTCTGTAACACTTACTCAATGAAGCTTTCTATCTTTGCCACTCTTGCACTTACAGCATCATGCTCAGCCTTTTCACCCGCTGCATCCACAACTCGCACCACAGCCGTCTCCAATACTCAAATGATGATGGCTTACGAGCTCAAGGCTGAACCAGAGGGAGGAGAGGAAATACCATCAGTCGACACCATGACAGGATCCAGAATGAAGAATATGGGACCAGACTCTGACACCAAAGATAAAGATGGAGACGTTCACATTTTCTGGACCAAGGCTGTTGCAGATGGGAAAATGATCAAGGGGTTCAGAACGCAGGTCGAAAAGGATGCTTCCAAGAACGCAAACTTTCCAGGATTTAGAAAGGGACAGATTCCTCCTTACGCACAGCCTCAGATGACATCGTTCGCAGTACAGGAGGGAATCATTAAGACTTGCGAAGCTGCTGTTGCTGCATATGGATTAAAGCCTCTCAAGGGTGAAGCTGGTTCTGTTGAGGTTCATGAAGATATCAAGGATATTTGTAAAGGATACAAGGTTGGCCAATCAGTTGAATTCACAGCTACTTTCAAAGCAATCTTTGATGCTGAGAAGCAGATCAAGGAAGTAGAGTTTCCTCCTGCTGCTGAAGAAGAAGCAGAAGCTCCTGCCGCTGCTGTAGAAGAAGAAGCTCCTGCCGCTGCTGTGGAAGAGTAATCCTCGCGTATGAAGAATTTGTATTTTAAGTGCGGTCATATTAAAATACTATATTTCAGTCTAAAATTTTACAATTGCTAACAATCAAATTTTGCTTTAGTTAGTACAATAGAACCGGGGATATCCCCTTTTTGAAGAATGGCGATCTCTCGCTTCAAATTCGCAATTGCTCTATCTTCCAGAGCTTCCCTCATGTGTTCATTCAGATATACAGTCTTTGAATCACCTCCAACGCTGCCAATAAAAGATTGCAGAATTTCGGCTCTTTTCTCGCAGTAAAGATCATGCGGAACATATTTGTACTCCTGACGAATGAGAGATGCGTAGTATTGATAGGCCTCCCATGATTTCCCAAGAACTGCCATATCAGCATCCAAGAATATTTGCAGGTATGGTATTTCTTCGTTTCGCATGTCTACTGCACCATCTAGGATGTGCGATTTTGTAGCAATGATAAAATTCTTTACGGCCTTGAACCCTGACCATTCTTTTTTGGTGATTTTGGTGGGAGCGGAAAGGGCAGCTTCGTTATCACCAAATACCTCATTGACAAACTGGTCAAATAGCTCCGCGCTGTCTTCTTCGTTTGTTCCGGACTTTGGATTGTAGATTGCATCATGAAAGAAGACTGATAGATCTATGATTGCTGCATATGCATCAAAGTTGAGGAAGTTGGATGTGATTGTATTTGAACTATCATAATTGGCTTGTTCGTAATTTAGCATCAAGAGGTCGACGAATCCAAACACTTCTTCCAAGTGGCAAAGAGTGTGGTAACTTCGTTCAGTATCTGAATGAAGATCTACCAATTTATCGAACCATTGCGCTGTGTATTCAGTTGACAGCGCAAAAGTTTTTGTGACCTTCAGAACGGTGTTAATGCAGTTATCCCATCTGTGACGAAGGCTCTTTATCCGGTCTTCGTCTTTTACAGGGAACTGGAACTCTTGGCGAGAAGCCATCCATGAGTTTTGTATTATCTCCTTCAGTGGTGGCATGTTATGAAGAGATAATGTACGATTTCTAGCGTGTCGAGGCAGAAAGAATCAAAGCCTGAAGACCTTATCTTATTACTAGGTAGCTATGAGCTATGATAGATGATAGAGCAATAACATGCAACATGCATTACGAAGTGATAAAGGATGAAAGGCCTTCTTGATGTGATTGAGTTTAATTTTTTCTGCCACTAACAGGTAGTTCGCGCAATGATTTTTAAGCCTAAATTGACATAAAAACTAAAGTTTCTCCTCGCCATAAGATTAAATAACACGGAGGTGCACTAACTATAGCACCTCAGCGGCAAGCCTAATATAATCTTTTCTTTAATAGTGTACCGATTCCTACAAACACATAGCCCACACTAATATACTCAACTACTACAAACACCAGTTAGGAATCGGTACACTAATGAAGAATAGTATTAAGAAAATCCCGTATTCCCACACACGATGTTTTTACCTTTAACCTCGTCTAACCTTTAAAAAGACATAATTTGAAAATAAAATTTGAAAACCTTCTCGTAGCTAGAACAAGAACTTCATTACATAAATGGAATCTGCATATATTGATTAGTGTAGAAACTTAATAATGTTCTTGTTCTAGAGGTAAATGACAAACATCGATTATAAGCTAGCTCATACTTACCGTATTCTATTTTTTCAGCGATTGTCAGAAAAAATCAGGTTAAAAGGCCTGACGGAAAAACTACCTGTGTGGCAGGTAACTTGTAATCACTTAAAGTCAGTCGTGCGGAAATGACAAATAATGCATAGCATCTTTTGGAAGATCAATCAAGTACTCATTAGTCTTTCTAATACAATCAATAATCTAATCAAATAAACAATCAATCCAAGCAGTTTCTACATTTTCTGTTAATCTCTCCCATTTCAATCCTGTCCCATCACTCTTCTTCAGAAAAGATGCCGCACGTGATTATCAAGAAGACATTCAAAATCAAGACTTCGGGCTTTCAGGCGGAGAAGAACTTCACCCTACATGGGGCCGCCGTTACTCCGGAGTTGGTAAATGCTCTCAACCAGGGTCTCGGCGTCGTTAAGTGTGTCGACACTGCTAATCGCATTCAGTTTAAGATGAGTAAGAAGAACCTCCACTACACCGCCGCTATGAATCACGATTTTCAGAAGAACAACGAGGAGGACGCCTTGGTGGCGTTGCTCGATACGATGGAGGTTCTGGGATGGAAATTCGCTTTCAGTACGATTCTGAGCTCTCGTCGGCCAAAGTGGTTGGTGGGTCGAGCATAACAAATCGAGAGCTTTTCGTTTTCTCCAAGTAAATATTATTCGTAAAGAAGCGAAGATCGCTCACACCACACCATTCGTCGCTCTCGCATACATGTTAATCCTCGACGTAATCCTTTTAAGTTCCCCATAATTGTACTAGTATATAACCACGAGCCGCATATTCTGTCCATGTGCTCGTCCATCATTATTGCGTAGGTATATTTATCACCGCAATTGCTTTGTTCTTACGTACGTGCTAACTTACTACTTGCTTGGACTTGAGCTTCACCTCATGGTCCAAAACTTCCCGAACATATATCTCAACTTTTCGGACGTTCCCTCTGCCCTTCCTCAAAGGTGTGACTACTAGCAATGACAAGCTCGGTGCCATCGGCATTGAACGTCATGGCCGACACCGACGTTGGGGTAGTAAAATAGTATTTTATTGGGATTCTTCTTCCAGACGTGTCTGAAGTCTGAAGTTCAAGTCTGAAGCAGTCTGAAGCAGTCTGAAGAAGGAGGATTATTTGTTATTTGAAACTTGAAACAGGAACAACATCATAAAAAGTAGCTAAAAAGAGCTAAAAAAGAGTAAAATTTTGTTTAAATCGATCCCACCACAGACTACAGAGCGAGTAGCGAACGCCCTTTGTGATTTGCCATGCGCGAAGCGTCGTCATTCATCACTCATCACCAATCAATCGTTGCAAACAATAGAAGGTAAAAGGCAAAATACCTGATACTACTGTTCAGGATACCTTGCTCTCCTCTCTCTTGCTTGTCTCTTTACTGCCTACATTTGAAAACTCAATTCGCACATTCTGTCAAACCATAGTCTAACCTTAGCGAACTCTAATTCTTGGGGAGACTTTCTCATTAATCCGAGCATGACTTCTAATCCCATTCAGCAATACACTGGTGATGAAAAATTAGGCGCTATCCAGATGCTTGATCTAGTCATGAATAGTCTTGAAAAGACATGGACAATCACTCCACAGAAGAAAAAAAAGAAACTTGAGGAGCTGGAAGATATTCGACAACAAATCCTGGCAATTGATGACTCCAAGGTTGGAATGGTTCTAGAAAACTCCATGACGTCCAAATGTCTACCAGGGCTCGGCATCTTCGGGCAAAGACAGGCGCGTAAGGAGTTGACGAACCAGTTCTCTGCAACCCTGCATTTTTTAAAGAATCAAACTCACAGTATCCGATCGAACACAGCGACAGACGGAAATAATTCCTCTTGTCGAGATGCTGATTTATTGATTGACTTCGATGATAGTTTGTCGGTAGATGAAAGTGCTGCTGGATCTACAAATTCTCTTAACATGACGAACCTTTCTGTGGAGGCATACGATGCCGATGGTGAACAAGATGATAAAAATATATCTTATAGTTCTTCAAAAGATTCTAACACAGGTGTTGGCTTTGACGATGTCCTTGTAACAACTTCTGCACTGACGAGTGATACAACAGGTCCATTAGGTGTGTCTATTACTACCTGGCGAAGGCACAAGTTGAATGACACAAGAGCGAAGGAGAAAGATAGAAAGAGTGAGCGTTCGTCTACGACTGAAAAGGACTCGTCGGATGAAGATGAAGATGACGATGCTTATCAAAATTCGTTGGAAGAAATTAGTGTTTCGTTTGGATCGGGCCTTGTTGTTCGTGCAACTACCCGTACAAAGACCGTTAGATTTGCAAATGTGAAGCCAACTATGGAGGATAACATCAATCGTGCCCGTGAGCTTCTCAAGAGCGCAAGTCAGATGAATCACCGGCATTTGCGCACAGATCAAATGAAAATGATAGAAAAAAGAGGCTGTGGTGATTGAAATATCTCATCGTCAAAGAACTGCAAGCCTTTCATCAAAGTATTACTTGTACAAAAATTCCTTTGAAACTGTTAAGATTTCTAAAAACAGCTTTCTCCTTCGATTAAAAAATGTACCTATTAATACCTATGAGTGCGTCTTTTCGATTTTTTCAAAATTTGAAATGATTGTGACCTTCTAAACGCATCTTTCCATCTCGAAACCTGGCATAATAAATAGTCACCTGCCGAATCTATCCCGACAATGAGACTTCAGGACATCGTCCATTCATTTTATTGGTGTTGCATCTTTCGTAGAAGTAAGTCTCAAGTTCGAGTACCTTTGCTGTTTCTCTTTTGCATCCCTAACACCTGCCACTGCTTGCTGTCGCAGTTTTGCCATCTTCTGGATATGTCCTACAAGATCAACATTTTAGTCTCAGTGTGAATCCGCAACAAGGAAGTGAACTAGGTGAAACGAGGGTTACTATAAAGAGTAATGCAACTTTCGAAGAAGATACAGAGACAATCTACTGCTGCTTTGATGATATTTCAGTGGAAGCAAACATTACTAATAGAGGTGCGACAGAATCGATAGTGGCATGCATGTCACCACCGAATCGGCCGGGTACAGTGATTTTGGGTTTTTCTGATAATAAAAAGTGTTCATCGGATGAGCCACAGCATGAGTCAGTAGAGCCAACGCGGTCTTACCCTCATGCAACATTTGAATATACCATCATGGCTACATTATTTTCCTCAAGCCCGAGCGTTGGGTCTGTTAGTACTGGGATAGAAATCGTTGGCAGCGGTTTTCGGGATACAACAGAATTAAAGTGTATTTTTGGGTCCAAGGTAGTTCCAGCACAATTTATCTCTGATTCGAAGCTCACTTGCGTGGCGCCAAGCCTTTCCTATGCCGATGGTTTCAAAGTGTCCGTTTCTCTTGCGGTGTCAAATAATGGAATTGATTTGGAGGGAGATTGGGCTGGTGTCACGTACACTTATGCAGAGCCCGTGATTGTTTCTTCAATTGATCCAGAGACAGCTCCAACAACCGGTGGTACAATGTTATCCGTGAGAGGAAACAACTTTGAGCAAAATGTTTTATATTCCTCATTTTGTAAGCTTGGCGATGTCATTGTGAATGGAACGATACTCAGTAACGATGAAATTGCATGCAATGTGCCCGTATACAATGCAAGTGTTGATCAGTATGTTTCTATAGCCGTCTCGGTCGATGGTGGTTACAACTACCACTCTAGCGAAAGCAGGATCCTTCTTGCGTTGCATCCTCTACCTGTATTACTCTCGACTCATCCACAAACTCTACCCGAGAATGGAAACTCAGAAATCAAAATATTTGGAGAAAACTTTCCTAATAGCTCTCATTTAGCATGTCAGTTTGGAAATCAAACAACTGTGATTGCAGTATGGAAGTCTCGATCTCTTTTAGAATGTAAATTGCCTTCTATTCAAAGTGGAGAAACCAATGTTAGAGTCTCAACCAACGGACAAAGTGTTGGCATGACCAATTCAATCCCTTTCTCCATATCAGATGTACTTGCATTGACATCAATAATTCCAAGAGTAGGACTGCTTGGTGGAGGGTCTTTTGTTCGTTTGCATGGTACTGGGTTTGAGTCAAAATCGATCTTTCTCTGTAGGTTTGCATCAGTATCTGTTACTGCATCGTTTG
>Ga0306864_1001228_pt1 | contig 10702 bp, 12 predicted proteins | sample AntRauTorckE5430_FD_190448 | JGI IMG/M metagenome (GOLD analysis project Ga0306864, IMG submission 190448) | Saline lake microbial communities from Rauer Islands, Antarctica - Metagenome Torckler E5 #430 (v2) (version 2) | ecosystem: Environmental > Aquatic > Non-marine Saline and Alkaline >...
GTTAGAATATTAACGATGTGTCGAATCGACATACATCAACCTTTAATCCAAGAACTATGGCCAGACATCAGGAATCATGGGCTGCGAAGGGCTTAATTTTGCAACGGACCATTGTGTAAAATATTTAAAGATTAAAAATACCCTTACGGGCGATTTACAATTACTTAAGATCATTAGCCATGAAGTGTGACCCTTTCATTTAAAATAATATTTTTCAATTACTTAATCCTGCTTTTTAATTATGAAAAACCCACGTTGCAAAAAGCGACGTGGGTTTTATTAAATAATCCGATGTTCCGGGAGAGTTACTCCTCCGCAAAGGTCAGTAGTAATTCCCGGGCTTTTCGGTAATGCATCAGGTCATCGGAGGTATAAGCAGCGAGTCTCTGTTTACCCGCTTCAATTCCCCCCGCCCGCAGCTGAAGTAAGATATCATACCAGGCAGCTTCTTTACCAAGGTCGGTATCGCCGATCAGTTGCTGGAATTCGTACCTGGCTTCGCCTTCCCGTTCGGTCACGACCAGGGCCAGGGCCAAGTAAAACCGGCCGGTCAAACTCAGGTTCGCGCCTACATTTGCCGTAACCCGCTCGAACCGGCCAGCCCCGTAGTCCAGTAATAATTGAGTTTCGATCGCGGATCGAAACTGCGTAGGTTTTTCACCACTGCGGGTGAAGGGCAAATAATAATTCTCTACCTCCAAATTTTCCGCAAGTAGGGTTTCATAAGCGCTCGGCAAGTTCAAATATAGTAACGTGGCAGCTAAGCCCACAAGGAAGGCTGCTCCCGCCGCAATCCTTCGCAGTGTGGGCGAGAACCGCAACAGGACACCTCTTTTCCTTTTGTCCCGTGGCGGTTGAGAGATACCTTGCTCGGTCAATAGTTGTTTGCCGTAGCGCTGCTTCAGTTTTTCGTTACCACGCTGGCGGACGAAGGAGCCGAGCAACCGCTCTTCTTCTTCCGACCCCGGTTCGCTGCTGGTAAATGGATGATTCATGGGTACTTATTTTTCGTAGTTATTTGATTGAGCACATAAGGCGCATACGCTGGATGCAACGACTTTTTTGTTTGCGCAAAGCGGGGTAATTTTTGTTTTCGTCTCTGGCTATTTCCTTGAGGCTCCGACTATTAAAATAGAACGCATGGAGCAGCTGCCGGCATTCCGTACCCAGTTGAGAAAAACTTCGTTCCATGGTTTGGAATGTTGCTTCCGAATAACAGTAGTCCGTTCGGTTAGCAATACCCATCTCGGCGTAAGTAAGCTCCCGCACCTTTTCTATTTTCTTACGGGTCAGGGCGTAACGCTGGCGGGCAATGCGCACGAATAAAAAGCGCAGGTTCCCGTAAGCTAATTTCTCCCGCAGCAGTAGGTCCCGGAAATGAATGATCGTCTCCATCGTAGCGTCGTAAGCCTCTCGTTCCGTCAGCCGATCAAAATCCATCAGTTTTTTCTGACAATGAGAGAACTGCGAAAGGTAGATCCGCTCGAAAAGTGTTTCATCACCTTCCTTTAGCTGTTCCACCAGTTTGTTGAAAGATACAAGGGTCAATCCAAAGTTTTTTTCCGGCAGGTCCTGGCCGTAGGAAGAAGAATCGGAGGGAGTATTAGGAATTGCAGGCATATATGACAGGGTATTTTCAACTACTTAAGCAGTGCTGGCCATTAGTGTGACCACTAAAAGGAAAATATTTTTCTTCTCCGTCGGACAGCAGACTTTAACGAAAAGCAAGGTCATAATTTAAGAATCATATCCCTTAGGAACGCGTAACCTAAACTAATAAATAATTTTGCTGCACGCTTTTTACTACCCCTTACTCTTTGCTTTTTCATCATCTTTGACTCGGGCGAACTTATCGGCCAGTCCAGTAATTGGCCCGTCTTACCGTTGTAGTTCCATGGTCAGTCTGACGTTAGGACCTCAGACGTGAAAATGATCAAGCAGTTGGAGAAACCAGAGTACGAACCGGAACGGCTTACCGTTTCGGAAGCGTATTTAACCGCCCGTCCTCCTGGCGACTCTTCGCTCACTTTAGCTTCGTTAATTCATGAGTACGCTGTACGCGCGGGAAACGGTGAAAAATTTAGTAGAGCCCTTGTATCAGTTGATGAGGAGATACGCTTGCGGCAAACTCCACATACCGCAAACGATAGCATACTTCTATCACGTGCCTTCAATCTCAGGTCAACTTTATTAGATGATTTCGGTCAAACGAAACAAGCTAAGGCCATGAAATTCATCATTCCCTTGGTGGCTGAGGGTAATTTAGACGCTGTTGATCAGTATAGGTCGTATTCTGAGAAGTAGGGTCTTAACGGCTGTAAATTAAGGCTACGTGAATGGCTCCTAGCCAAATTTAACCATTACGCCAGGCAAGCAGACCCGGAGGCCAAAGACTTGGCCTTCCTCGTCCATCAGAAGCTCGACAGCCTCCTGTACTACCCTGGTGAAGAAGCCACAATGACGGCACCGCAGTTTACCAATAATGTCGAACCTCGTAAACACTACGAGGAAGTACTGGAACTGACCAATGAGTTACTACCAACGAGATGGCAATTCTCGTTACCACGAACTTCCCTTTAGAACCATTGCGGCCACCAAAGGCAATGCCCTGCGCCGAAGACTGGACGGAGAGCGGATTGCAGAAGCTGCCAGGCTTCCACCGGAGAAACTCCGTGTGCAGGACAAACTACAAATCAACGTCGCCATCCTACGCTCCCGACTTCCAAACGTTGCCACATCGGACAAAAAGAGCCTACGGGATAGCCTAATCCAGCTTACTTACCAACTCACCGCCCTGAACGACCAGCTAAAAAAACGACTACCCATTTTATTCAAACAAGCCCTAGAACGCCCCGCGATACCCCTCAGCGATGACTTTCGCAGTAACCTCCCCCCGATCAGGCAGTCGTGGATTACTTCGTGGGCTTTCGTCATATCCACGCTGCGGTGACTAGCCGGAACCATCCACTCCGCTACTACAGCTTTGCGCGCTCGCCGGAGACGGAGGAATGGATCGGGTCAATGCTCACCTCTCCCGCCGCTGCTGGCCGTTTGTATGACGCACTACTTACGCCAATTCTCATCAATCTGCCCGCAGAGATCAATCGCCTTCAGTTCATTCCCGACGATGTTTTATGGCAGGTCCCTTTCGCGGTGCTAATGAATGGGGAGGAGTTTCTGGCAGAGGATTACGCAGTCAGTACGGCGTACTCGACGAAGCGGACCCCTTCCTCTCCTCTCTAGTATTCCAACGTGACAAAAAAGGGAAAGCGGTAGCAGATTATTTACCCCTAAGCGAAATACTAGGCTTACCAGACCTAGATCGCAGCCAACTCGTTATCCTCAGTGCCTGCCACAGCAACAGTGCCGGATTACAAGCCGGCGAAGGGATAAACAGCATGGCTCGTAGTTTTAGACTGGCCGGTACAAAAGCAGTTTTGGCCAGCCGTTGGGAAGTAAACGACGAAACGGGGTTTCAGCTAATTAAACTTTATCAGGAACGTTTGCGCCAAGGAATGACGCTGGACCATACGCTACGGTCAGCAACCCTAACCTACCTAAAGACCGCACCTGCCCAATACGCGACCCCTTATTACTAGGCGGGCTTGACTTTGCTGGGTGGTCAGTAAGTTCTAGCTGAATTTATGGACCAGCACGGCGTCTAATGGTCGCTACGGCTTACTGTTGCAGCAACAGCAGCAATCGCTGGTCTATATTTCTTCTTCTACATAAAAAAGTTCGGATCCGTCGCAAGCAGGGCTTGATGTAGAATCATCATCGGGGAATGACTAAACCCCGTACTACAAGCGCATCTGAAATAAAAGCGTGATTTCACCACATAAAGTTAACCATCCTCCGCGGCAACCAAAGCAAGGGAAGACGGACTCGGGTGCGGACTGGCTGGTCGGCTAAAGGATTAACCGCCGGCAGGTTCTTCAAAAGAAAGTCGGGCAACTGTACTGGCCCGTCGAGCAGAGTGTGGTGCGGTGTCCCGTTCAGCTCCGCGTAGTTGCAGCGGCCGTTCATGACGCCTAGGTTAAAATGTACCTCGCTAAAATGAGCAGCTTGCAGCAAACGTGGAGTATCAAGTAAGGAAAAGGCAAGGTGGCCATCCGGTAAATTCGCTAAGTCAAGGATTTTTCGGACAGGATTCTTTTCTTCTTCCTGATCGGTTAAAACGAGCTGGATCAATTCATCCTCCCCTACCCTCCAGTCTAAGCGATCCAGCAAAATTTCGGTGTCTTCACGGTTCGAGTCACTAATGAGCGCAATGCGAATTTTTCGCTTCCGTAACCAACGAAAGGTTGCTTCTATTTCAGGATTTTTCTCCAGTGCTGCTGTGCGTAGAAAGCCCCTCATCCCGTCTTGTACCCGCACACAAACATCCTCAAGGCGAAAAATGCCAAGCTGAAGGTATTGGTTTGTTTGGTGGTAAGCCATTTAGTCTGTAATCGAGGCTACAAAGAATATTCTTTGCTGGTGGAATGGAAATATTGTACGACAAATATCTACCTTAAGCGGAAGAAGACCAAGCCAATACGCCCGATATAATATGTTGATTGTCAATATTTAATACTGGGTTAATGCGTGCGTGTTTTAGTGATAAATATTAACACATTGGGTTAACAAGAGTCTTGTTACTTAGAAACGTTAATACCAGTTTTAAGACCTTGAAGCCTCTTCAGCGATGAAGCCGGCTGAATTGTTAAAGACCGTTACCTTCGAGATTACTGCGCGGTAAACGCCCGGCTTCTTACGATTACCCTACAGGATTTATCCCTATTCACAAGCAATCGCCTTCCACGTGTTACATTTGCGGTATAAGCGCACTTATTTGCAAAATCTACTTAACTATACCACCCACCTTACGAACAAGGCCGACGCTGAATGGATGATTTTCATCCACGGTGCAGGCGGTAGCTCCCTTACCTGGAAATTCCAGATCGAGGGATTTAAGCCTTTCTATAATCTGCTTTTAATCGACATGCGTGACCACGGTTACAGCAAAGACCTGCAACCTAGCTACCGCGTCTACGATTTCGATATCATCGCCGATGACCTGGAACGAGCCATTGCTCATGCTGGTGTAACTAAGGCCCACTTCATTGCCTTGTCGTTAGGCAGCATCATTTTACAAAAGCTCAACGCTCGCCGGCCGGAGATGATGATGAGTATGATCATGTGTGGAGGAGTCTTTAAGGCAGACTGGCGGATCAGCAATTTCGCCCACTTCGGTAAGTTCATGAGCTACTTCGTCCCCTTCCGTTGGATATACGACGGGTTCATCCTGGTCGTGATGCCGCGTAAGAACCACAAATTCAGCCGCGATCAGTACCGGAAGCAGTCACTAAAACTCGCGCCGGGCGAGTTCCTGAAGTGGCTCGGGCTGTACAAAGATTTCTTCAGCGTAGTCGGCAAATTCTACAACCAAGAATTGAAGACGCCGAGCCTACTCATCAACGGAAGCCAGGACCACGTTTTTCTGGATGCCGCCAAACGCTACACCAAGAAGCACCAGCCGCTGGCGGAACTCGTAGTTATGGAAGGGCGGGGGCACCTTTGTAACTTGGAGGACCGGCTCGCCTTTAACGAGATTGTGCTTGAGTGGCTTAAGGGTAGAAATTAGGAACTAGTGCTGCGGTAAACTAGGCGTCAGAAGCTAGGAACTAGTACTGTCGCAAGGAAATACTCACTTCGTTCGCAGCGGCCTTAGCTAAGAAGTTTGCTTTATTCTCCAGGGCAGAGCTACGACGAGCGAAGTCAACAATTGCGTTCCACCGTGCGGCAACTCTAGCTTCTATCATACTGATCCAGCCCGAGGTTCTCGATGATCTTCACCAGTTTATGGCCATATTTTTTGTCGGTCGCATAGCCGCAATATTTTAGTCCGTGGGCCCACTTAACGTAGTCAGTACCGTAGCTTTTTAGTTTGGCGTAGCGTTTTGTGTTGAGCAACTTGGAGTGTTCACGAAAGGATTCAGCGGCGGAGGTAAAGACCCGGAACATGTCGTAGCGGGTGTCGTCTCCGTAGTTGCGGCAGGTACAACCCAGGCATTTGCTGCGGCATTTGATCCCGAAGTGATTATTAGAATTCACCGCTAATTTACTGTCTCCTGCGTTGGACTCCAGCAGCCCCTGCGCCAGGGTTATACTGGCGAGGATTCCCGAAGCGGCCATTTCCTGCTGGGCCGTTTTGGCGTAGCGACGCAGGTAAACCTGCACACGTTCTTTTTTGGCTTTGATGATCCGTTTAGATAGGCCCTTGCGTTCGCCGTAGTCGGGGCTGAGAACGAGCGTCATATTGCTGATGTGTGGCGCGGGGTCATCGGTACGAGCTACTTCATTGAATCCATCGTGCGCTGATGCAATGGCAACTGTTTTCTCGTCGGTAAGTAAAATAGGCTCGGTAGCCGGTGTAGTGAAAGACGTTAACAAAGCAGTGGCCGAAGACCCAATACCCGAGAACCATTCGCCACCAACCGACGCCTCAGATACCACCGCCCCACCCTGCGGAGGAAGCGGGTCGTAAATATCAATACTGAAACTCAGCCCCCTACTGATGCAGAAGTATAAGATCAGTACGATTAGGGAAATCTCTACACCATAATGTATAGCGTAATCAAAAGCCTTCGCGGCAAAGCGGCCCACGGCAGTGGACTGGGGAGTTGAGGTAACGGACATTTTACTTTGTTTTTGCAACCAGGAAGGACAAATAATCAAATAACGCGAATCAAATAAATGTTGGAAGTAACAACTAATCGACACAAATTTAAACGCATTTGTTTTACAAAGCAAGGATTCTACATAAAAATGCTGGATTTAGTCTTCCACAAGCTCTCACCCTTTAAAAAAGCTGTGCATCTGCCCCGTATTACTCCTTAAAACTTTCTTTGCATCCTGCGACAGCGCCCCCTACTTAGTGTAAAATATACACTACCTTCGCAGGGCTAAAATACACCCAATATGTTACTGATTGCGGACTCCGGATCCACCAAAGCCGACTGGGCCTGGGTAGCCAAAGATGGCGAAACTTCTTACGTACATACCGAAGGTTACAACCCCGTGGTACACCCCAGAGAGTTGTTCTACGGAGAGATGGACAAGCTGACCAATAAGCTCCTACCCGGCCTGAAACCGAAGGAAGTTCATTACTACGGCGCCGGCTGCTGGGACTATAAACGCAAACAGGTAATTCAAGACCGCGTACAGCAAACCTGGCCCGAAGCCAAGGTCCTTGTAATGCATGATTTACTCGGTGCCGCCCGCGCTGCCTGCGGCCGTAACCCGGGCATTGCCTGCATTCTCGGCACCGGATCCAACACCTGTTCGTACGACGGAGACGACGTAACGGACAACGTAACGAACCTCGGCTTCATGCTCGGCGACGAGGGCAGCGGCTCCCACCTAGGCAAAGCCCTACTGCGCTCCTATTTTTACCGCGAACTTGATGACGACCTGACGGACGCCTTCGAGAAGTTTTCCAAAATTGATAGATCGGAAGTATTGGACAGGGTCTACGAGTCCGACATCCCCAACACTTACCTCGCGAGCTTTACCCGTTTCATGGGCGAACACCAGGAGCACCCGCTGATTCAGAAAATTGTGTTCACTAGCTTCGCTGAGTTTCTCGATCGTCACGTCCGCAAATACCGCGGTCATCTCGACGTTCCGGTAAGCTTTATCGGCTCTATCGCCTTTCACTTTAAACCGATTCTGCTTGCCGCTATGCACGAGCGCGACATGAGGGTAGGTCGTTTTGTGCACAAGCCTATTGAAGCACTGGCAGATTTTCATCGGATGAGTATTTAGACACGCTGCGCGCTTTTATACGGCTCTTGACCTTTTAGACTCCTTCGGCTCCTTGCAGACGCTTCGCTTTAAGTAGGCTACCGCACGGCTCCGGTGCTACTCCAGCGTGCGGAAGCCTAAAGCGAAGTGTCTCCAACGAAGACCTAAAAGGCGTAGCCGTCTAAAATACTTATCTTCGCGCCGCCCCAACCGCCACCCCCAAGAAACGAAGTATGAAAAGAGAGAACATCCGCAGAATCGCCGTATTCACTTCCGGAGGAGACGCTCCGGGCATGAATGCCGCCATACGCGCCGTAGTCCGGACCGCTGCCTGGAACAAGCTCCATGTTTATGGTATTGAACGTGGCTTTGAAGGTATGATTGACGGGCACTTTAAGCGAATGGAACGGCGCGATGTCGCCAACATCATTCAGCGTGGAGGTACGGTTTTACGGACGGCAAGGTCTATGCGATTTATGACACCAGAAGGCCGTGCTCAGGCCGCCGAACACCTTAGAGCCTACGACATCGACGCCTGTATTGCCATCGGAGGTAACGGTACTTTTACCGGAGCCAAGGTTTTCAGCGAGGAGTACGACATCCCGTTCATCGGCGTTCCCGGAACAATCGATAACGACCTCTACGGCACCGATTACACAATCGGTTTCGACACCGCCGTGAATACCGCCATTGAGGCCGTAGATAAGATTCGCGATACGGCCGATAGCCACAACCGCCTCTTCTTTGTCGAGGTGATGGGCCGCCATTCCGGTTACATCGCCCTGCACACGGCCATCGGGTCTGGCGCCAGCTCAGTGCTCATCCCCGAGGCGGAGACCGATGTGGAGGACCTCAAGTCGGTGCTCCGCAAGAACAAGGCCCGCGGCAAGCTCTTCAGCGTCGTCATCGTCGCGGAGGGTCACCACCTGGGCGGCGCGGCCGGTATCTCTGCCCTGATTAAAGACGAACTGGCAAGCATGGAGCCCAAGGTCACCGTCATCGGCCACCTGCAACGCGGCGGGGCTCCTACCGCACTGGACCGGGTTCTGGCCAGCCGCCTCGGCCACCACGCCGTAAACCTCTTGCTCGAAGGCAAAGAAAACGTTGCCGTCGGCGTTGTTAACGACGCTATTTTCACCTGCCCGTTCGAGGAAGCGATTACCAAGCAGAAGAAACCACGGGAGGCCTTGATTCGGATGGCGTCCATTCTCGCCATTTAGAAGTCAAACAGTCAAATAGTAGCTATTTGACTACTTAACCTTGAGTTAACCTGACAACCGAACAAACCCGTCTATCTTTCCGCTCTGTAAACGAACTACTTTAAACGCGGTAACTTCATGGACCCCACGCTCATCATCATGTGGGTCGGTTTTATCCTCGCCGGCTACGCCGTTGTTGGAAACGACTCGATCCAAACCCTCGGCACCTTTTTGTCATCCAACGAGGAAAAGCCCTGGTACGTGCTCTGGGGTTTTGCGGGTTCTATCCTCGCCGCTACGCTTATCTACGGTTGGTTTTCTTACGGAGGTGACGTTAGTTACGGCCGCCTAGAGAAATACGCCTTCGTAGAGAATATGAGCTGGCCCTATTTGCTGCCGCCACTGGTACTGATGCTGCTGACGCGAACGGGAATACCCGTTAGTACCAGCTTCCTGGTCCTGACCTTCTTTAAACCAAAGGGGCTTTGGGACATGACGGAAAAATCCATCCTCGGCTACGCCCTAGCCTTCTGCGTTGCAATCATCGTTTGGCAGTTGGTGACCAAACTGCTGGATAAGCAGTTTATGGACAATAAGATCACTAAAACCCAGAAGCGCAACTGGACCGTCCTACAGTGGTGCTCCACTGGTTTCTTGTGGGGACAGTGGCTGATCCAGGATTTTGCCAACATCTACGTATACCTTCCCCGGTCGCTTACCGGTATGGAAATCACCCTTTCACTAACGGTATTACTGGCGATGCTCGCCTTCATTTTCTACAGCAAAGGTGGAAATATTCAAAAGATCGTAAGAGAAAAGACAAATACTACGGACATTCGCTCGGCTACAATCGTCGATTTTGTCTACGGTATCCTTCTGTTGTTCTTTAAGGAGTTCAGCAATGTTCCAATGTCCACAACGTGGGTATTCCTCGGCCTTCTGGCTGGCCGAGAGATTGCCATCCGCTACACCATTGAGCTAATCAAGGAACCGAATGGTATTAAAAAGGCTCAGACGTGGCACTACGCCGGTATTGTACTTAACCTTATCATCCTACTGCTGATCGGCTACGTAGTTTACTTGAAAGACAGGGCTACGGACATCGACTGGATTATTCCCACCATGGCCGCTGCAATGATCAGCCGCGCCTCCGTTGCCTACATGGAAACGGTACCTGGTCGGCTGAACCTCAATGCCGCGTTCAAAGACGTTGGACGAGACCTGGCCAAGGTCTCCTTTGGGCTGCTGATCAGTGTTGCGTTGGTTTATTTGATGCGGTATTTGGTGCCGGGGCTTTAGGGGCTGGGAGTTAGGAGCTGGGAGCTAGGAACTAGGAACTAGGAGTTGGGAACTAGGAGTTAGGAGTTAGGAACTAGGAGTTAGGAGCTGGGAGTTAGGAGCTGGGAACTAGGAGCTAGGAACTAGGAGCTAGGAACTAGGAGCTAGGAACTAGGAGCTAGGAACTAGGAGCTAGGAACTAGGAGCTAGGAACTAGGACTGCCGCAGGTTAGGGATACCCCGAAATATTTTGAGACCACATCATTCCTTCCTGAGAATTGGTGGCGCTGGCGCAGGTGCTGGGGAAGCTTCTTTAAGAGGCTCTTCGCGAAAGGAGTTTGGAGACTGTTCATCTAAGTGTGTCTATATTACTTTACAGTTAGACACGATAATTATGGCAAAGAAGAAAACTCAACCGACGCTTGAAGCGCTGATGT
>Ga0306864_1001231_pt1 | contig 10687 bp, 18 predicted proteins | sample AntRauTorckE5430_FD_190448 | JGI IMG/M metagenome (GOLD analysis project Ga0306864, IMG submission 190448) | Saline lake microbial communities from Rauer Islands, Antarctica - Metagenome Torckler E5 #430 (v2) (version 2) | ecosystem: Environmental > Aquatic > Non-marine Saline and Alkaline >...
AGCACAGGAGGGGGAAAAACGCATATTTTCGCAATCTATGAACGGCTCGATAAGCTTTGCAATCCATTTAAAAACTGATGGCACTTGTGAAATTGGTGGAGATGTAGATAATGCTGTTAGATTTAGTGCTTTAGAAGGATCCCTAAATGCTTCTGATGGTTTAATAAATGCTGAACTGGTAAAGATACAAGCTTTATTTACTGGATTAGGTCTTACTTATGCTCGATCACAAGTAACCACAAACATAAGCAGCTCAAAAATAGATCAAATAAAAACTCCTTAACTGGGTAGCTAAGGAGTTTTGCAATAACCTAAAAAAAATAATCATGAAAAATATAAGAAGCGTTACAAATATAGTTTAATTAGTTGGGTTTGTAATTCTTTTTTTTAAGAATAATAATATTTACCAAATATAAATCCTGCTATCATTACGATAATTATTACAATAATTACAATTATCATAACGTCCCTTACTAATTTATTAAACATATTTTCTAGTTTTTTTTCTTGTTAATAGAATTAAATGGCATTTTGCATTTTTTGCAATAATACCATCCATGAGTCAATCTGTCTTTTTTAGTATTTTTATGATTGCAGTTTTGTTTTATTTTTTTAGTTGTATTCTTTACTAAATCAATACAATCTAATATAGCAGTTCTATATCCTGTATTTAATAAATTACTTGTTGAGTAGTTTTCAATATCTCTAAGTATTTCAAGTTCTTTTAAAATTTCTGATTTCATTTTTTAGTTTTTGGTTTTTTCAAAATCATGCTTTCCTAAAAATTCTTTAAACATATTAAACACTCGTATTTCGTTTGCTCCACTATCAAATATGTGCTTTATTTCTATTTTTAGTTGTTTTTCTTCGTATTTAGTCATTTTTTTTAGTTTTAAATTAAAATTTACCTCTACAAAATCCTATAGCTCTATTAGTTACGCCACTACTCCAATGATCGTAATTTGCGAAATCTCTAAGCTCCTTTTCTCCGCCCCTTAACCATAATTGACGCCATAGCCACGCGCTTGTATGCTCTTTAATTTGTCGATAGGTCTTTAGCTCGTAATGATTCATTAGCTTAAAGCTTTTGACTTTTATACTCACTCCATTAGCGTCTTTTATCTCAGCTAGCTGCAAATCGATTTCTTTAGCTGGATCTGCTTCTGGATATTTGAATCCGCAAAAAGGGCATAAGCTAATCGAGGCCATAATTAATCTTTTGCATCCTTTTTTAACCTCTCCAGATCCTGTTATTGGCTTTCCTTTATTAGTTAGACTACATTCTTTTAAAGGTGGAACACCACCGCCACCTTTTTTTTCCTCATGCCAAAGTCCCCATTCTCGATTCCCTTCATAGGTTCCTAAGCGTTGAGCATTTCCGCCAAAATCAAATAAGGTAAAATTTAATTTATCGGTAAAAGTACGCGATCCGCGACCTATCATTTGCAAATATAAAGTCATTGATTTTGTGGCTCTATTTAATGCCACTACTTCTATAGACGGCTCATCAAAACCTTTAGTAAGCATGTCAACGTTTATAAGAATAGCGGCTTTTGTTTCCTTAAACCATTTTAAAACTGATTTACGCCCTCCACTAAGTTGTTCATAGGATTGTTTGTAAAAATCATAAGCTTTTACACTTTCTTTATATTTCTGAATTTTACCCTCTGTGCATCCATTTTCTGGCTTTTTTGGTTTCGCTCTACTACTGCTTACAAATTTAACGGGATAACCTTTTTTTGAAAACTCAATAGCCGTCTTTATGGCGTGATCTACATTGCAACAAAAAACGAGCATCTTTTGATTTGGCGTATATTTCTCATAATTTTTAATTAATCCAGCGTATAAATTTGGCTTATCAAATTGTTTCGCCATGGCCGTATAATTATAATCATTGGTCTGTGAATTAACGCTTACCTCATCAAGACTTGGAGATCCACAATCGTAAGTGTCACAATTTACCAAAAACCCCTTAGAAACTAATTCTTTGACTTGTGGGCCACGAACCATTCGTTCATAATCTAATCCTAGCTGTCTCATTTTGCCGCTTCTTGAAGGTGTAGCCGTAAATCCTAGAACCATTTTCTTATCCAGTAAACCACTCTCAAAAATATAATTAAATTCTTGAATATGAGCTTCATCAATTATCACAATATCAATTTCATCTAATATCCATTTTTGCCAATCTGGTTTATCAATCCGTTTGCGAAGTGTTTGAGACATAGCGATAAAACAGCTTTTTCTATGGTCTATTATTTTGGCCCCAGCTTTTATAAAATATGGGTTAATGTTAAAATCTTGAAGCGTTCCTCCAGCTTGCTTTAAAAGCTCATCCCTATCAGTTAAGATAAGGACTTTTTTGCCTTTAGGGATGGCGTTTTGAGCTATGTATGAAAAGATTATTGTTTTACCTCCGCCAGTTGGCAATTGAACAATTAAATGATGAAAACCATCTTTTAATCTTTGTCTAGTTTGATTTACAACTGTTGACTGGTAATCTCTTAGGACTATTTTGCTCATGTTACTTTGCTTAAAATTTATTGATTATTTGTGAACTAAAATTTTCTTTCTATTATTCGTGCCAGTTTTAAGTTCATAAAAAAGTCTTTTTTTTGTACAGTAATCTATTATTTCGTTTTTAACAAATCTGCTTTGACTTTCTTTAGATAAATGAGAAAATTCAGGAATTAGTTTGGCATAATCTGCTAAGTAAACCCATTCATTTAATATTATTATTTTATCAATTTTATCTAAGTTAACAAAATTAAATGAGCTTATTTTTAATATCTTGTTAACATCCTCAGCCTTATAATAAAATTCATTTTCAAACTCATAAGAATTTAAAGTGTGCTTTATGTCTGTTTTTTTATTTATGATTTTGCTTTTAACCTTTTTAGAGCTAATTAATTCTTTTAACTCATAAGTTGTTATTTCTATTTTCATAATTTTGCTTTTTATTTATTTATTTTCTGAAAAAAATACATCGCCATTCTCAATTAACAATTCGCCATCAACCAAATTAGCTTTTTCAAAATCACCAGTCCATGAAACAAATAACCAAAGGCCCAGCTCTTCGCTCATTCTATTAAGTAGCAATCTGGTTTTCTTATCAATAGGCACTTTGTCGATCCACAGGTAAGGCATTGACTTTCCTTTTTGCTTCAATAGATAGTTTTGTATTAATAAACAAATTAAAGGCTTCTGAGTGTCACTATATGAGCTTAATTTTCTAAGCTCCTTTTCTGGATTGTGAAAATACTCGGTATCATAAGCGCCATCATACATCAAAAATATGTTTTCGCTTTCTGCATTTTCTAAGGAAATATGCAAACCATCAACCCCAGTATCAATGCCAGTTAATTTTTTGTAGTAATCATTTTTTAAGTCTTTGACTATTTCATTCGCATCCTTCCAATCATGAAATGAATTAATGGCTTTAGCTTCTTTATTCCACGTATAATTAGAATTTAACTCATCTTTTAAATAGGCTATTTTCTCTTCTTGCTTACTTGTATTTGGGATAATATCCTCTTGTTTTGCTTTTTTAGAGTATTGGGATTTAGAAAAAATATAAGCCTTTAAAAGCTGATTAATTTTTTCATCTTGAAAATCCTCTGGTTGTGAGGTACACTGCCCTTTTTCATTAAACTCTAATTGAGTTAAGAATTTATTTTCTGGCTTTTTGTCAATAGGTAATCCAGCATGAGTAAGCATCAAAACTTCATCAATATTATTGGATTCTAAACTTTCTAAAGTTTGCTGTATTTTATCTAAATCCTCGGTTTTTTGCCTCTGTAATTCTTCCCAAAGGTTTAATTCCTCCTGGTTTACATCATTAGAATCTTTGATCTTATCTCTAAAATCTTTAAGCTTTGCATTTATTTCTAATCCCTTTGTTTTTAGCTCATTTAACGCCGCTTCATGAACTTGCTTTGCGTTACGTTGTAAATAATTTATATCGCTATGAGCCGCGCTTATTTGCTGCTCTAAAGTAATAACATCCTTTAACTCTCTGACTGTCTCATAATCGATACCTTTTGATTTAAGGTCCTCAGCTATTCCTCCAACTTCTTTTCGCTTCATGTCCGCATAGTTGCGATCATTTTTGGATACCTCTATTTTATGAATTATGCTTTCGGTAAATTTAGGATGGTTTTTATCAAAAATAACTCCCTTCTTTTCCAATTCTGATGAATACAATTCTAATAAGATCTTTCTTTGCGTAACCGGGTTTTCGCTTGTTAACTCGTCCAGTCTCCAGGTTAAAGAAGTTTGAAGGCTTTTTAAGTAATTAGCTGGCGTTAATTTCTGGCCGTCAATAACAACATCTTTTAATTTATTGCCGTGTTCATCAATGGTGTATATACTATGAATTAATTTGCCGTTCTGGTCAGTTTTGCAGTTAACGAAAACTTTATAGTCTCCATCTAGTAATTGAGCTGTTAAATCAACTTCACCATAAAGGTTGTTATCCTCTAAGGTTTTAGATCCTTTTGTTGTTAAGGATAAAGCCCTGTTTAATGTGGTTTTTCCGCTTCCAACTTCGCCTTTAACGACTGTGAGTCTGTTTTCTTCATTAAACTTTAGCTCAGTTGCTTTTAATCCGCCAAAGCTCTTATTGACGCTTAATCCTATAATCTTTACTTCTTTTTTTAACTGGTCTTTCATGGCTTCTTTTTTTATGATAATGTGAATTTTAGTGGTGTGATTGTTTTTAGGAAAGTTTGGATTTCTTGAGGGTCTTTGCTTATGCGTTTTATTAATGAAATTTCCCTAGCTGTTTCGTGACCTTTATTAATGTATATTAAAAATTTAACACCTTTGTAAACTCCTATAATACTGTAATAATATTCCCAAAATTCATCATCACTTTGGTAAACGTCTAAATGATTTACATCTTTATGCACACTTAACTTTCTCATAAGCTCTTGAGCCTCTTTTTCATAATCAAAAGGTTTTTTTAATTTATGTATAGCTAAGAAATCACTTATTAACATATAGATAATTCTTAAAACCGCTATGCTAAACCCTATTAAAAGAGCGGCAAAGAAAAAAAAAGTAACTCCTTCCATGATTTCTGTGAATACTAGTTGTTGATTATTCATTAGTTAATGGTTTTTGTGATGATTAATTTATTGCTATAATTTTCGAAAATCCAATTTCTAAATAAAAACCAATTATTTTGAACTTCTATGCAATTACTAAAAAATGGAGAAAAATCGCCTTTGTATTTTGAAGAGTTACTTCTTATCATCTTAATATTATTTTCTTCTCCAAACTTAATAATTAGATTATTTAAATGAATTTCTTGTTGCCTATGGCTTTTGATTTTAGGCTTTCCAATATCGATTTTACTTTCGTTTGCATTTAAAAAACTTATAACTCCATTTCCTGCTCTTATTGCATCATAGACTCCCATTAGTTTATAATTTTTAAAGTTACGTTGTCAATAGTGATTTCTTTAATTCTAGCTAAAACTAAAATCTCCCTAAACTCGGATAAGTTAATTGAGCCTGGATCTACTTTTAAGCCCATTTCATAACTCATGCTTTTATCATCTGTATTGGATTCTAATCTAATTAGTAGAATCTCCGATACTAATTCGATGAAATCTCTCTTTGCTGCTTTATGCGGTGTGGTGCTTTCTCGTTGTGATAATAGCTCGCTTTGAGTTTGTGATAATTTGGGGCTTTCTTTTTTCATGATTTGGGTTTTAAAAGGGCGGTTAAGCCCCGTTTGATTTATTTTAATTTTAAAGCGTTTTGTATAGCTTCTTTTGCTGTGTAGCCATAGCCAATAAATATTTTATCACTTCCAAAGCTCACACATACAGGATTTAAACCTTTTTTAGATTTCAAGCCGCCAATATTGCAAGCTTCTTTTTTAGTAGTTTTCATTATAATTACTTGCTCTGTTTTTCCGTTTAAGGTAGTTGTTGTAAAAGTCATAATTTATAGTTTTTAGCGTCATTGCTTGGACAAATATAATACTAACAACAAGGCTAAAAACTACATTTAACAAAACTTTAAGAATTAAACTTTTTAACTATATCTTCTCTATTGCATTTTAAAGCTAAACAGATCTTTTTAGTTAGTTCTGTATTCTCATTTCTAGGATCAAAGCCGCCTTTTTCATAGCCATATATTTTTGTATAGATCAGAGACTCCGTTGATCCTTTAATAGATATTGCTTGAGCTAATTCATTGCGATTTTGGATTACATGCGTATATCTTTTTTGCAAATCATAGATTAATCTTTTTTCATTTCTTTTAAAATGCTTAATCTCGTTTTTTATCAGATCAATAATAACAGAATCATTTTCATTAACCTCTAAAATATCTTGTATTTTTTCTTTTAAACTCATGGTTTCTTTATTTTTAACGATTCATACCGTTGTTTCTAAAATTTAATAGTTTTTTTATTGCCATTATTGGCTAATTTTTCTCTCACATCTTCGGTGGTTAATCCCTCGTAAAAACCGTTGATGCAATACATAGCATCGTCTATATTGTCGCATAGACGCCAATTCCCGCCGTTTTTCTCTAAGATCTCTCCCCATTCGACCTGTTGCTCAACTGTTTCAACTTTGTGACTGCTTTCTGGCGTTTTTAATTCAATTGCTAAAATTCTTATTCGATACATGGCTCCCAATTCTATATAAATAAGATCAGCAACCCCTGGAAATATTCCTTTACTTCTCGCTTGCATAGCTTGTAAGGCGTGATTCCTTTCGTTTGCCACATGAAAAAGCTGGCCTCTTCTTTCCGGATAGATCTCTGAAAACTTTCTAACTATCGAAGATTGTAATTGATCCTCTGATTGCTTTTTTAAAACTCTTTCTTCTCTGTTGCTGCTTTTTTCCATATTAAAAAGGTAAATCATCATCATCAGCATCTACAACCTCGGCGGATGCGATTTGAGTATTGTTAGCCTTTACACCACCTCCAGAAAAGTCTTTTAAATTACCAAGTATGGGCGTTAATTTTTTGGTTTCCTCGTTATTATAGTCTCCAAACAGCTTTTTTTCTGCTTCGCTTGCTGCTTTATAGGTTGCTGATCCAATGGCTTTAGTTATGAAACCATCTTGACCCTTTGCGTCGGTTGAGTCCTTTATAATTGCTCTAATTGGCAACTGGATTTCATTAACCGTTCCGGCTTGGGTTTCGTACGAAACTTTTTCCAATTTGTTAAGTTCTAAAGGAATAAATATTCCTTCTATAACTTGTCCAGCTTTGTTTTTTTTCTTCATCATTACCGATATTAATCGATCTAATGCAATACTTCCATTTAGTGTTCTTTGTGACATTTGATTGTTGTTTTTGAGCTGATTTGCTCGGTTGTTATTTTTAACAAATATAATATTAATATACTATTTACGTTTATTATTTAACAAAGTTTTAGTTTTAACGATGTATCTGTTTATAGTTTTTTCTCATTACAGTATTAAGCTTATTCCAACAATCATTAAAATGATTCATTTCATAAACTTGATCTAAAGAATTACACATGATTTCTAATTCTTTAATCAGTTTTAGAGCTGTTTTTCCGTTGGCTCCTACCTCGACTAGTGATCTAATTGCCAATAAACCCAGCATTAATAAATCATTTGATACTCTACTTTCAATTAGTGAAGATACTTTTTGAAAATATGTAGATCTGGATAGCTCTGGGATCTCACCATATAGATCATTTACCACCTCTTCACATATTTTACTTACTTCTTTGTGATCGTCGGTGTAGTCAAGCAATAGGGATAATAATATCCCTATTTTATGCTGATCCACTTGTTTCTTTTGCTTCATCTTAATTGAGGGGTTATGTTTCTCCTAAACTCATTAGCTCCGTTTTTTTCCATGTAGTCAATACTACCTTTATAATTTAGCGCAATACAGAGTTCATTAGCCTTTTCAAAGCGGCATTTTGTAACCTTTTTTGAGGTAGCTACACTATACAAATGATCGTAAGTAATACCCAACTCAACGCAAATCTGATCGTTTGAAAGGCCGCCCTTTCGATGAAAAGCACTTATAAATCTAGGACTATACTTTAATAAATGCTGTATGTTATGCTTTTTGAAAATATAGTAAACCACTTCTGATCTTATGTTATTCTTAAAAGCTATCGCGCTGGCGGTTGAGGTTTTAGCCAATTCAATGAGTTCGCTTTTATTTGTTCTGTTCAATTTGTTCATGAAATATTTTATTTAGATCTCCTCCGTCCTGTATCCATTTAGTGCAGGTAGATTCGACAATTTTTATTCTTTTTAATAATGCGGTTTGGTGAAATGGTGAAGCGTCTACAATTTGAAAATCAACTTTACATTCTTTTTTAAAATCTTCAAATACTTTTTCTTCTTTTATATAGGGCCATATTGAGTGAGGCGGTTCGGCTATTAAATAATAACATTTTTTAACTCCCCAAACTAACATTTCAGTTTGCACTTGCCAGAAATCGATACTTTTTTCATCCAATAAGTCAAACATTCTATCGTAATGAGTTTCCCAATTGTTGCAGGCTTTTATCTCAATTACAAATTTTCCATCTTCTGTAATGCCATCGCTTGAGGCTCCCAATGTTTCAATTTCTGGATGAGTGATAAAATCAACTTCTTTAATTTTTTGATTAATTAAACCCTCTCCAATTTTGCAAATAAACGGCTCTATTTTTGTACCGTATTCCATCGCTTTACTTGATGGTGTTTCTATGTATCTTTTTGTTTTGCGTTCCATAGCGCGCGAATAAACGTATTTAATCGCGCCTTTAGAAAATTCGTAAACTTTAGCATCATCGGCCCATGACATTTTTGCACCTTTTGGACTGCAAGCCATTATATTTTTAATCTTGCTCCCTGTCCAGTTCCCGAGCCTTTTTTTATGCCAATCCTCTGTTCTTTGAAGGGCTTTTACCTGTGGCTCGGCTATATCTGGCAAATTTAAAACTATACTGCTTTTTTTAGGCTGTTTTAGATGTAGCATCGTTTTTATGGTTTAGGTTGGTGTCTTTGGTTGTTTGCTCCGTGGTTTGCTGTGGCTTTTGATCCGTGGTTTGCTTTGGAGGATCTGTTTTCTTTGCCTTGCTGTAGCTAAAATCGTTTGCAAAATCTCTGTTTAGATTCCTTCCAAAAATGTTTGAAAAATCGGTTAATGCTTCACTTTTAGCAGCGTTCTTTGCTGATCTGGCTCCGTACTCTAAAGAATTACCAGCTTTAGTCATTACCCTTGCGGCTACTCCTGAAATTGTGCGGTGTTCTGCGTGTGGGTAATCTGGCAAAACATTAATTTTAACCTGTGCTAATATTTGGTTTCCATTTACTTCGATTTGTGTGTCTACAATATCAAATTCCCTAAAAAATAAATCAGCCAAAGCCTCTTGTATTCCGATTGGAATATAACTGCTGGATTTACTACCAGACAAATCTCTGTTTTTTATCCATTTAGGATTTGGGGCTTCTTGCATAGCCTCTTTCCATTCTTTATGGTTGGCGAATCTGTATTCTACTGTTGTTTCTTCTGACATTTTTATGTGGGTTTATTGGTGATTATTTCATATTCAAAATCGTTTAATTCTAGCCATAAATCAGTTGAATAAGAGCCATCCTGACTAAAGCTTTGGTCTAAATGCCAACTGCCTGTAGGTTGATTCCAAAATACTTTATTCTTACTTTTTATTATTCCTTCATCAGTTTTTACTAAGCTTGACAAGTCATGACCATCGTAAATGTCTGCTCCGTTTTTATCTTTAAAGCCTGTGAATAACTCAGGTTTTAAAAGAGAATCACTACCATTTAATAGTTTTGAAAATGTAACACTAGGATTTCTTTGTAATTCATCTATATCATAAATAAACTTATTTGAAGCTTTGTCCCATACTCTAATTTTTACATTCATGATTATTATTTTTTAACAAATGTAAGAAACAGATACGCTTCTTAAATAGTTATTAACAAAGTTTTAGTAAAATTATGTTTTAGGAAATTCATCCTCAATATCGCAAACCAAAACCTGCTCACGCATCAATAGTATTTTAAACTCATCCTTATCCATATCCTCTTTTATGCAGTAATTTTTCTCTTCAATAATCCCCTTAGAATTAATACACCAAAACGGATGTCCAACTTTCATTTTAAATACTCTACTTTTTTTATCAGCTTTAAAGTGGCTAAATTCAATAAAGTCTTTAGAGGTTGCAACCTTTAATTTTAATTCAATTTTATGCTCCATAATTTTCTTTTTTTAGCGTTTATTATTTTTATTGGCGCGCTTGCTACTTATTAATACCTAGCCCCGTAATCACTCGCTATTTTAAATAAACTTCCAAGGTTTGTTTTATTCATTTTTTTACAACTATCATATTTTTTATCGGCTCCTTTTACGGAATAATCTTTATGATATTTACTTATATTATGAAAGTAACCTCTTCCATTTTCTCCAAATTCACTATTTAAGGCTCCTGCTATTTTTATCCAGTCCTCATAATTTGAGGTAATATCGATAGAAAATTTATTTAGCTCATCAATCAATTTATCAACCTTTTCGCTTTCGCTTGTTATTGTGTAATTGTTGTAAGATTTCTTTGCTGCTGGTTTTTTTAGATTAAATGCTTTGGCCTCTGTGTTGTGATACGCTTCGGAATCAAAGCTAAAAAACCTTAAACGGGCATAATCTTTACAGCTTTGATCTATGTTTAT
>Ga0306864_1001232_pt1 | contig 10682 bp, 4 predicted proteins | sample AntRauTorckE5430_FD_190448 | JGI IMG/M metagenome (GOLD analysis project Ga0306864, IMG submission 190448) | Saline lake microbial communities from Rauer Islands, Antarctica - Metagenome Torckler E5 #430 (v2) (version 2) | ecosystem: Environmental > Aquatic > Non-marine Saline and Alkaline >...
AATTAAAAGTAAATTCGTAAGCATTGTGATTGATGTCCGATATTTTATCCCTTTCGCCTTGAAAGACGCCAAGAGTCCTTTGGATTAAATCTGTCATTCAAAGGTTCAATTTTCTGCATCCTTTTAGCTTTTGTCATTCTGTTTGGATCAGCAGACTTGTAAAATGCCGGTGCCAACTCTGTCAGCCATTTGGCCTCTATAACCATGATATTTCTCATGTACTCCTTGGTCGTCAAGACCAACTCATGGTAAATAACCCATTCTGGATTTTTATTGAACAAAGCCGACGATGGATGGATATAAACAGGGTTGTTGTCGACGAGTGTTCTGTAGCCTTCTTGCGCATCTTTCTTGGCGGCATTGGTAAAAAATCCTGCTGTGATCGCCTTACAAATCTTTTTGTAATTCTTCCCTGCGCTGATTATGTCGAGCTTGTACCTATCCATGATTGTCACAAGCTGCTTTCTCACATCTTGAGCTCTTTTCATACTTCTCGCCTGGACGAAATTCTCGAAACACCAGGGATTGCTGAATTTTGCTGCCTCCCAACCTTTATAGACAGTTAGGAGAGTTAGGTGATCACCTTCAGCTTGATGAAATTTTGCTTTCCTCATATCAGACTGTGCCTGTTTATCTTTGGGGCGGAAAAAAGGGTTTTCTACAGAAAGGAGAGCCGTAATGGTTAGAATCTCATCAGAACAACCCAGGTCCACAGAAAGCAAAAGCATTTTGGAAAGGTTGGGTTCAAGTGGGAATTCGGCCTGCGAATGGGAAGATTATTAGATTGTTTTTAAATTTCAATTGGAAGAAGCAACTACTTAAAGTAAACTTACCATCTTTCGTCCAAGACGAGTCATCAAGCCTTCATCGTCCAAGGCACCAAGAGCATGCAGTGATTCCATGGCACCAACTAGTGTGGCCACAGGAGGAGGATCCATAAAGTCAAATCCGATCAAGTCGTTTATACCCATTGCTTTTAGCTGAAGAACCACGTTGCCCAGATTTGTTCGCTGGATTTCGGGTACATTCGTAGAAAGCATTTCAGATTTATACGCAATCTCAGTATAAAGACGATAGCATTTACCAGGACCGGTACGACCTGCACGTCCAGCTCTCTGTCTTGCAGAAGCTTGAGAGATGGGAGTCACAACGAGCGAGTCCATTCCCAGCTTAGCGTTGAAAGCCTTTTGCTTGGAAAACCCAGGATCCACTACGTAGTAAATTCCATCAATAGTTAAAGATGCCTCAGCGATGTTTGTTGCCACAATGCACTTTCTAGCTCCTGGAGGTGCAGGTTCGAAAATTCTGGATTGCATCTCAGATGGAAGTGCGGAGTAAACTGGCAAAATTATTAGCTCGGGGCCAAGGTCGCCAAGCGCTTGCATGCGGGTGAAGAGCGTTTCGCAGCATGTGTCGATTTCTTCTTGACCAGTAAGAAATACAAGGATATCACCAGCTGGCTCTGACAAATGAATTTGCATGACAGTAATCAATGATGCATCAAGATAATCACTTTCAGGTTCTTTAGTGTATAGAATTTCGACTGGAAAGGTCCGACCAGGAATTGTGAAAATAGGACATTGAAAGAAGTATGTTGAAAACTTCTCTGCATTCAAAGTGGCACTAGTAACAATAATTTTGAGTTCAGGTCTGCGGCGGCAAAGATCCTTCAACAACCCAAACAAAACATCTGTGTGTATGGTCCTTTCGTGTGCCTCATCTTTTAAAAAAAAATTGTTGGTCATTGACATGAGAATATCAGTGAAAAAACATATGCAGTCTTGATTTCTTACCTAACATAAGAGCTGAGTATCTTCTCAAGTCATTATCAGCAAGATATTCTATTCGTATTGGGCAAATCGAAGAAGTTAGCATTCGAAGTGAATTATTGAGAAATGGTTGTCCAGTCAAGAATGTTTCACTCACCTCTCATTAGCATACCGTCAGTCATGTACTTTATTTGCGTAGCCTTGCTTGTACAATCCTCAAATCGAATACTGTATCCAACCTCTTCTCCGAGAGAACATCCGTACTCCTCAGCAACTCGTTTTGCCACAGAAACTGCTGCCACTCGACGTGGCTGCGTACATCCTATCATGCCATTCTTTGTAAAACCCAGTTCAGCCATGTACTGTGTCATTTGAGTTGTCTTTCCTGAACCAGTTTCACCAATCACAACCAAAATTTGATTTTCCACAATGGCACGCATCAATTCTGGTTTCAACCTATAAACGGGCAAGCTTTCTCTCTGCTCCTTTAAGCTTTTGCTTGAAATAATACCATAAGAAAGGGTTTTGCTTTCAGCTTTCTGCTTCCATTCAGGCGCACCATCAAAGGTGCTCATATTAATACTACGGAGCTCTTGAGCAAAATGCCTCTCACCAGCTTCTGGCAAAGGATCTTCCCATGGCCGATTAAGATCTTTTGGAATAGAATCCATGAGAGAGCTTGCCTGCGCTTGACGAAGCTCTCTGCGTTCCTTTGCGAGACTACCCTGTTGCATTGCAGCTCTTTGCATCGACCCATCTGGATTTTTAACAATCCGTACAGGTTCTAAATCCTTTCCACTGCGGCGAGTCTGTCCTCTAAGAAATGCAGGCTCTACCTCTGCCAACTCAACATCGGCTTCTTCTTCTGTTTCTTCCACTGCAAGCATACCTAGCCCACTAGACGTATCAAAGGTCGGATATTGTTCGATTCCCAAAACCCCGGAGCGAATTAGTTGCATTGCCTCGAACAGTTCCTGTTCCGTCAACTGTTTCCTGCGACGATTACCTGTATCAGCTGCGTTGACACCCCGAGACCCAGGCGCAGCATATGCGTTATCTATACCAGACAGCTTCGATCGTCTAGATGCCTCTTCTTCTTCTTCCCGCCTCTTGAGCGCAGCTACGTCAAGCCCAGGATGTACTATTGCCGCAGATGCAGCCGAATATTTATCATTACTTTCAACATCCGCCAAGACTCTAGCTCTATGAGGCATAAGATCTTTTCCAGAAGTCTGATCCACATCCTTCAAACTAAGCATTACTTTCCCACCTCCGCCTTGCTTTCCAAGGGAAATCACTTTGACGATCACTGGCTGCATCTTTCGCAATCCAGTATCGCGTGGATGATTAAGTTTCGTTTTAGATAGCTGAGAGATGTGGATCATTCCCTCAAGTTTTGGGACTACATCAATGTCAATGAAGACACCAAAGTCAAGAATTTTGTTCACCCTTCCTTTGTAAATACCATGCATTTCAAGCTTTTGATTTGACCTCATTCGTTTCACTCCTGCGCTAGAGGAATCATTTGCTGGGGTTCCATTTTGGTCCTTGGTCATCCATGCAGGTAAGTTGGACTGTTTGCGCTTACTTGTTTCTCGTACAGATGCTGCTGCTACTTCATCCTTGTGCTGTTCCGATGGTACTCGCTTTGGAGGACTTTGCACCGGCCTTTTAGTATGTTTTACCTTTTCAATCTGATCTTTCGACAACTCACGAAAGTCATCCAATTGAATGGCAGCCGATGCATTAGGAACAGCCAAGCCTGGAAACGAAGATCCTATTTCTTTCTTTCTGTCACTGTGATCATAACTCGATAACAAGGGTTTCTCACCCTTTCCCGCAACAGTGCCAACAACATCATCCTCATTCCTAATTTTTGAATTTCTCTTCTTCTGCGTGGTACTCTGAAATCTCTTTATCCTGGGGCTCATTTCCCAAATAATGGTGAGAAGACTAGAGACGAAACCTAGTGGTAGCTCTGCCCCGTTGGATTTCAGAGTGGAGCGAAAATCTTGTGCCATTTCTACATCGCAATTGACATCAAAGCCTACTGGGGTCGCAGGAGGCGCTTCCTTTGCTTTTCTTTTATAGGTTGACTTGAGTTTCTTTTCTGCCAAACTGATAATGAACTCAGTGAGAGTTTTGTCGTTAAGTCCAATTTGGGAGTTGAGTTCCGACGAAAGTTTTGTGATGAGACTGAGGGACTGGAGCCTCTCCAAGGTTGTTTCTGGTGCAGAGTCTTTTGGCATTGCTGTCTTCTTTCTTGTTCTTGAGTGACTTGCTAAATGAATGGGGATATGCTTGGGATCTTCGCGCACGTCAAGTTCAGGGTGTAAGGTATGGGGTGAGGAGGTGCTGTTGGTTGGTTGCTGGTTGCAGTGTAACATGCGAATGAACATGATAGCTCGAGCCAAGCGAAAGCACTGCTTGCTTGTTGCTCCTCCTTCCTGTCGCCTGGCTTGTCTCCAGATGACAGGTTAAGACGCTAAAACGGGGGGGGTATTCAGGTATTCAGCACTTCCCCACAGAGAAGTAGATAATAACCTACGATGAATAAAATAACACAACAACCACGGAAAGTGATGACAAAAAATCGAATCTTCTACAGTTTCAATGAATCTGCAGTCTGCAGTCTGCAGTCCCTGGGTTCTGGGTTTGCCCCTTGCCCCTTGCCCCTTCTGAACTCTGCACCTATTTTAGTTATTACTAGCTACTAGTAATTATTATTCATTGAAAGGAATAAGGCAAATGCCGACAGCAAGTTCAAGAACTAACTCAATACAGGAGCCTTGATTAACTTTTTTTGCAATGGCTGGAAACCGCTCAGATTTTATCGCTCCAATTGCACTGGCTGCTTTTGCATACCTTGCAGCCATGATCCTAAAAGGGTTGCAAGGCCTTGTTGATCAATCAAGCATTATCAATCAATCAACACGAGCACTTAATCTGAACCATACTATCATCGATGATTTTATTCATGACAAGGACATTCTACACAAACTGCAAGATGCACAGATATGGGAAGAATGTGATAAAGCGGATGCACGATGGTATGATCACAAGAATAGCGAACCACAAAATATTTGGGAAGAGATAAGTAAAAAGATTTGGCAGGATAGACCTGAATTTGAGTCTGCGCTGGGCTTCGAGTATTGGTGCAATATTGTCAGCGAGACAAGGGAACTTATTTGGCATATTGATAAAGGTGAGAATCATCATCATGTCTTGAACGGAGATAGAATGTTTCATATTCTTGTTATTCTTTTCAGACACGGACATTATTTTTGGTAAATCACAACCTCTCAACTCGTACTATGTTTGATTCTTCCAAGATGAGGCTGAATTAGAGCATAATAATGTGCTCATAACTCCGATCATAGGTAAGATTGAACTGCGTTGGGTCTGGCTTCAAGAGTCTTAAAGTGATTATCTCATTCTTTGTTGCATTTCATTCACAGGATCTGTTTATTATGGATTTCCTCATCACTTTGAAGGTGCAGGAGAATTGAACTTGGTCGACGCAGATGTCAGAGATAATCCTCTTGTTTTCGATGCAGCTAGAAAGAATGAAGCCATTGCTATCAAGCCGATATACAATAGGATGGTAATATTCAATGCTTCTAAATGGCATAAAGTGACGCCCATTAGTAGCGGGAAAAGATATACTCTCGCTGTGAATGCCAATTCGCACAAACCGCGTATTATGACGAAATTCTTTGCGGGACCTTCGAATTGACAAGAAAAGATATTGTACGCTTTAGATATCACAGTTTGAAACAGAATAAAAACAAGTTGTAGTAGATTGGTTTCATAACGTTTCTTTAAGTAATGTACTTTGTCGGCTTGAATTGAAAATATGCTCTGTCAAATTGAAGGGTTTTCGCCACAAACAAGAGAAGTCTTTAATCTTGATGAGGCCTTGGATGCCTCACTGCGGCAGCAGCAGCTCTGCGAATTCTATCAATTCTTTTCATGGAATAGCTCATGAAGTGCATAAGGATTGCTATGGTCCAAAAGGCTGTCACTGTCTTTACATCTGAAAGACAGTTCCCGCTCACATCCGTAGACAAGAAATCAGGGTTCGCTTTTCTTGTCAATTCGAGACATGTCAACTCATTGTCCACGCCTTGACCACCTGAGCCATCATCAGACTGACAAACCCATTTCGTGATAAAAGGCCAAAGCTTCAGAACTAAGCTGTCTATTTGACACAAACTCTTCTTTGCAGGATGAAGGACGAGTGCTGAGACTATTGATGAGATCAGCTCAAACTTTGTACCGAGTTCTTCTTTGTTCACTTCGCTCGTGTCTATCGGTTGAACGACACCAAAGGAAAAGTTGTAATTCAATACACCTTTGCATTCATTAGACTCCCCAAAGAAGGCCCAAACTAAGCCCCAACAAAGGCTAGCCAACCAACACGTTGAAATTACTACAAGAGCTTCGAGTCCCCGCCCACGAATGTCAACGCCCATTTGTTTTTTCATAATAGTTGCAATTCCTCCGCAATTTACCCCCATGACGACAAATGACAGCCACAAGAAACTAAGTCCAAGATCATACATCAAAGGATAACTCAAAACTCCAGGTAAAAAATAAACAAATGCGAGGCCATATACTATGACACTCCACCAGAATCGCACTGGTTTGTAACATACATGCTTGTGTACAATGTGCCAGCTCACATTTTGGCATTGCCTTGAACAGTAATATGATCTCAAACAACGAACGCACTTCCACCTGGCACGTCTGCGGCATAAGCTGCATGCCCACCTTCGACGGCTGACCCCTCTTTTTTTCAACGTCCTCCTTGCACGGCAATAAAGAGCAACGATAGGGCTCATTAGCACTGGAGCAATAGGTCTCAGCCATTTTCTCCTTACAACAGCGGCACCAATCTGCCAGCATGGATGGGGACGCCGAAGTGCAGCCAAAACATGGGGAGCCATTGCCTCCAAGAAATCGTCTTCTTCGTTTACGTCTGGACGAGAGGGAGGTGGGGGGAGCGTGTAACTTGCATTACATGTTTCACAGTTGAGCCCATTCTTTGCAGCAGGATGATTTGATCTACAACGCCATTGTTCAATACACAGATAGTGCACAAATGCCATCGATCCAGAGCATTCGCAGGGTGCCATTAAGGGATTTGCTGCATATGGATGATTTATTTGCTGAGCAGTAATCGGTGGTCTCAGGACTTCTCGGGATGTATCATCTGGGGTATGCAATTGTGATACATTTTGATGATTATGAATCCCCTGTAATTCGAGTATTGAATTTTCATGAGCAGAATTATTTGCTGTATTTGGTGCTTGTTGCCCTTCCATTTCAAAATCATAGTCAACATCGTGAAGACCTTCTCGACATATTCGGCAAAAGACTGGTTCGTTTCCTTCACCTCCTTCTAGATCATCAGTGACATCTTCGCCAACAATGGAAGCAGCGGACGGTGCGGACTCAACTCCATCGTCATACATGGCTAGTAATTGCAGTGTAGTTGTTGAAGGGAAGTATAGACCAGTTGATTCACATCGCGGAGCCAGGTGCGCTGAGCCACTGGAACTTCGAGCATGACGCATGATTGCAGGCCCTTGTATGGATTCGTTATCAGAATCATTAAGAGTAACTGCGAATTCATCCTTGGCATTGCTATCATCTTGATCATCTTCTGTGAAACAAATGGAATTGTTAGGAATCGAAGAAACTGCAGTAGCATGAATTATGGGATGAAATTGATACTTCTACTCACCCTCGTCCTGAGAGCCGTTCAAGTCCCCACTAGATCCTGAATGTGTTCCAATAGCTTGATCATAACCTTCAATACCACCAACGGCACCCTTCAATTTTTCCTTCCATTGGTTCACCCTATCATTATTATCGTTGGGGAGTGTATTAGTTCCGCCTAGCAAAATATATCCTGCCACTCCGCCCCTAGAACCAGGCCAGCGCAATCTCAACCAATATTTGTTATAGTAAATGGATACTTCGTCCACAAGAACAGCTTCAGAATGTCTCACACGCCTGATTACAGTACACAATTCTGGTGTACCAGGCGGCGGTATAAAGGAGGACACCGGTTTCGTGTAAAATAACCGGGATCGCGCATTTGCATCAGTGCTGTTCTGTATTTGAGAGGAAGGCGCATCAGCCGAAATATCTTCACCGCCTTGTGGCTCCTGGCTAGTTTCGCGTTCGTCATTTGTGGCGAAAGGGTGCGCAAATACGGCAACGCCATGTTTCCAGGGTTCTGCGGTTCCCCATCCAGGTTTACATAAGTAGACAGGCATTGCTGTTTATGTGTGGATGACTGTTGAAGCACAGTGTGTGTATGATAATGAATCCGTTGCAGAGAGGGTTTGAAAGTATGTATATTTGCCCTAAGAAATCTTCGCTGTTCCAGATTATACAATTAACAGTGGATACAGACAGCAGCGCACAGCAATCGTACCGGAGATTTAGATGTTGGATGTGAATTGATTATTGATTATGCACCCAAGCGAATTAATCAAATATTGAAATGGATCTTTCTGAATAAACAATTCTTCTTATGATCCTAGTAGCACAATGAATTGATTTGGCAGCTGTAGTTCGAATAGTAACAGCAGTACTAGCGCGTCCTTGTGTGTTTTCACTCTCCGTGTTTTTGTGCTTAACACGAATGTTTGATTCCGATTGTTAAAATATTTATTACTACATAAATATACGTATTATCACGTATCGATACAGTGTTTTTATGTATTTTAGACAGTTTTAGGCTACGAGTATGTACTTACGGTATGCACAGGACACAGGATTGAGAATGAGTGAGGGAGGAAGGAGGAGGAGGGAAAGTAAGTGGTGGATCGGAGAAGAAGAGCAAGACTGATAAGGCTCTTTCCTCTTTCCATCTTTCAATAGACTCTTCTCTCTTCTCTTCCTCTCTCTTTGTAAGAATCGAAAGCTGTCTTTCATTTTGTTCCTATTGTGTTCATTTTTTGAAGCCGACCTCATTTCACATTATTTACTTACAGCTTAGTAAATAGAGAGATTGCAAGCGACAAGCTCGATCCAGTACATCCTTGCTGCAAATACAAATCATTCACATCCATTCGAATCCATCATGAAGGCTGGTTTAAGCAGATTTAAAAAAAGGGAAAAGGCAGCGGCGTCCGACCCCTTGCAATCGCAGTCAGCATCAGAGCAATTAGGAGGAGCTCAATCTAACCAATATTCTGCTGATGCAGAGACGGAACAGAACAACCATGCTACGACTACACTCAACGACAATGACAATGAATCAGAAGCACAGGTTCAACAAGCTCCAGCATCTCCGTTGAGTCATCTCTCGATATCCGGTCATGACGAATATGCAATGTTTGATAACAACTCGGTGACCACTGCTGGTGCTGGAGAAAATAACTTCAACAATTTTGAAACAATGAACGATTACGGCTACGATGATCCTCATGACATTGAATCTGAAGACAACAATCTTCATGGCGATGCATTGGTCCAAGACATCAATGATGTTCGCATAGAGGATTCCTCAACAGAAGTTGATCCCGAGACAGAAAGAAAATTACAAGGAGTTCAAAGCAATGACGAAAATAGGAATCAAAACTTCTCTTTTCTCAACAGGCGCCGCAAGGAAAAGGAATTGGCCGCATCTGCAGAATCCTTGAAGCAAGTTATTCCTGAAGCCAATCCTGCTAATCGTCATGAATGTGAACATGAACGAGAACACGTACACGAACATGAGGTCGAGATGGAAAATATTATTGCTGCACCATCAATTCCAGGGGATAAAGAAAACAATCATGATCAACAAATATTCGTTGAGATTGAGTCCGAAACCGGTCTCTATTCCGATCCTAATGGCTCCCTCACAAATAAAAGTAACGCTGTGCCTGATCGTACTCTTGTGCCCGCTCGATTGATGGATGATGCCACTGACGATGTACCGAATGGAATGGATTCAAATGCGATTATGGACATGAGCATGGACATGAATGTGGACAGAAATGCGGACATGGATCCTCCATTGCAAAGCGATACAGCCATCCATATATTGAGAGAGACTGCCCACCCAGGCAAAGGTAGAGATTCTGTTCATCCTCGCACAATTGCAGGTAATGAGGAAAACGTTAGTGTCAACACTTCTGCTGATAAATCCATTCTTGCATCTTCTGCTGAGAATGCTACAAAATCTATCGAGACTGCAGTGACCATTCCACACCCAATCCATCCTAATTCTACGAATCCAGATATCAACAATGGAAACAGAGAGATCAATTTTTTCAAGTCGAATCCTCGCACTGTTGCCACATCGGTTATTGTAGACTCATCTCCTATTGAAAATGGAGTTGCTGTCCCATCTCAAGGGTCTGTCCGTACTGAAGTTAGAGCTGATGCTTCATCTTTTCCTCCTCCTATCGATCCTCGCGCATTGATTGGAGCTCGCAGTAGAAGGAATGGAAATGTTCTTATTCAAGACTCGATTGGTGCATCTCCTTCTGAAAAAGGAGTTGTTGTCCCATCTCAGGGGTCTGTCCGTACTGAAGTTAGAGCTGATGCTTCATCTTTTCCTCCTCCTATCAATCCTCACGCAGTGATTGGTTCTCGCAGTGGAAGGAGTGGAAATGCTCTTATTCAAGACCGGATTGGTACACATGCTTCTGAAATAGGAGTTGTTGTCCCATCTCAGGGGTCTATCCGTACTGAAGATGTAGCTGATGCTTCATCTTTTCCTCCTCCTATCAATCCTCGCACAGTAATTGGTTCTCGCAGTGGAAGGAGTGGAAATGCTCTTATTCAAGACTCGATTGGTGCATCTCCTTCTGAAAAGGGAGCTGTTGTCTCATCTCAGGGGTCTATCCGTACTGAAGATGTAGCTGATGCTTCATCTTTCCCTCCTTCTGTCAATCCTCGCGCAGT
>Ga0306864_1001233_pt1 | contig 10679 bp, 10 predicted proteins | sample AntRauTorckE5430_FD_190448 | JGI IMG/M metagenome (GOLD analysis project Ga0306864, IMG submission 190448) | Saline lake microbial communities from Rauer Islands, Antarctica - Metagenome Torckler E5 #430 (v2) (version 2) | ecosystem: Environmental > Aquatic > Non-marine Saline and Alkaline >...
GTGGGTGCTTGAGTTGGAGGGGTAGTATGGCTTAGCAACAATTTTCGGCCTTGTCCGAAATATTTAGCTATGATTTTAGGCTTATTATGACGCATAGAAAGCCATGCTATCCCCTAGCAGAGGGGTGATGAGATGGATGGTTTTCTGTTTTCTTTTTTCTTGGAAGAACAGAGGACAAAGTTGAGCATCGTAGGTGAGTTAACAGGTTAAGCGTTCGAGAAACAAATACTACTGTTGTTGTAGAAACCACGAAACCACAAGATCAGACAAAACTACTGAATATTTACAAAATATGTACACAAATCCCATAGAAGTATTAACACACTCCACACTCCCAACTCCATCCTAATTAAAGTCCACTCTCCTATATTCATTCAGCCATGAAGTTTAGACCGTGCATCGACCTCCATTCTGGACAAGTGAAGCAAATTGTAGGATCTACATTGAAGGATACACCTGCTGAAGAAGACGATTTGGCAACGAACTTTGAGACTGATAGACCCGCTGGTAAGTTCAAGTTCAACCTCAGCAGCCCTCATTTTACTTGTACACACGTGCACTGACAATCAAAGGATACGTTCTCATGTTGTACGAACGATAGCTAGCTTTGCAGAAATGTATCAAAAGGATGCTTTGACTGGAGGTCACGTGATCATGCTCGGACCTGGAAACAATGAAGCAGTAAGTTGAAGGGATATCAGAATTAATTGACAACCATCTCTCTCGGATTTTTCCAATATAATGTGTTTGCTCACAAACAACTCGTGTAGGCCAGGTCAGCTCTTGCAGCCTATCCAAATGGACTCCAAATTGGAGGAGGAATTAAAACTGAAAACGCAAAGGAATGGCTTGACGCTGGGGCCTCTCACGTGATTGTTACTTCGTTTGTATTCCACAATGGACAAATCGATATGGCGCGTCTCAAGCAACTTGTTAAAATAACTGGGAAAGATCGTCTTGTGCTTGATTTGAGCTGTAGAAGAACTCCTGATGACCCAACAGGCCCTTATTATGTTGTCACCGATAGATGGCAAACTTATACCGATGTGGTTGTTAATGAAAGTACACTAAAGCTTTTGAGTCAGTACTGCGATGAGTTCCTAGTACATGGTGTTGAGAATGAGGGGAAAAGATGCGGAATTCTTGAGGATTTGGTCATATTGTTGGGAGACTATTCTCCGATCGCAGTGACTTATGCTGGGGGGGTGAAGGACGCATCGGACTTGGATAGAGTAAAGGAGCTTGGGAAGGGTAAGGTAGATTTGACAATTGGCAGTGCTCTTGACTGCTTCGGTGGAAACATCCCATACGATGATGTTATTTCTTGGCACAAGAAAGAAAATGAATAATCAACAAATACACAGTATGTTTGGCTATCATTTATAGCAGTATAATATCCTTTCTTACTTTGTTTAAGATGCACAATCTATGCAGAAGCACTAGCTACTCCCTGAAGGACTGATTTTTTTGAGTAATAATTCGAATCCGAAATGCGAGATGACAATCAGGAGGAGAACTAAAATCGTTGGTATCAACGCGCTTACAATGTTGCCAAGGCTAGACTCTGACTTTGTGGGTGTCTTGAAGGCGATTTCCTGCGCAATTCGGTCAGCAACCTTAACATTGTCTTCTTCTACTTCTACCCACGGTGTCTGCTTCTTCTTTTTCTTTTTAGCTTTGGGTTTCTTTTTCTTTACTTTCACTTTGTCCTTTGTTGGTTTTGCTTTCACTGTTTCCACCTCCTCGAGCATCTCTGCATTCCCATCAATTTCTTCTGATTCTCCAATCTCGATGGTATTCTCATCCAAATCCAGGTTGTCCTCAATATTTCCTAGTTCTTCTTCGATTTTTTCATGAACGTCTTGCAAATTGTCATCTTTTTGAATTTCCAAAGGATCGTCTGGAAGTATCTCAGATGTTTGCTCCAGTTCAACTTTAGTTCGGTCAATGATTCCTTTAGAAAGTTCCTCACTTGGATCTTCCTCGATAGCATATCTTCCAGTGTCTAGTCTGTCTTCTTGGTTGTGCCCTGCATAACCATAGCCGTGTTCATCCTCCGCTGCATTTTCCTCGTCATCGTCACCATCTTCTGTAGGAAAAGAGTCCTCATTCGCCTCTCCCTTCATGGCATGCAGGTCATCATCTGGATCATCGCTGTCTAATTTTACATCAACATCGATCTCTTCCTCCATAGCATGCAGGTCATCATCTGGATAATCGTTGTCTGATTCTACATCAATATCGATCTCTTCCTCGACGTATTCATATTCATCGTCGTCATCTGTCATGACCGCACTTGTATCATCGTCATGATCAAACATGTTTCCTAGTTTCTGTCGCAACTCGGCACGGGTAGCTCTCAACTCCATATTAGCCTCCTTCTCTAGATCTTGCCTCATTCGTTTCAATTCATCCTTGAAGGATGAAATGATATCATCTGAAGCCAAGGTCCCTCCTCTTAGTTGCTGAATGGTATGATGGATACTTCTTGCATCTGTTGAGTAGGCATTGATCTGTGGAGTTATTGTAAATGCCATAGGCACAGAAGAATGTTCTGCTAAAAACATCGTGGCTTTGGATTGTTGAGGTAGTGCCTGCAATAGCTGATCTGGATAGCAAACTACCTGCAACTATTGTATGTGCATTTCGTAGAGATCGCATGTTGTCGCTTGCTAGCTGCGACGCGACGAGGTGGCGGTTGGCGGTGGTATCTTATCTTCGTATCTCTCTAGTCGCTAGCTCTCTAGCTAGATCTCGTATTGTACGAGGCTCCTCTGCTTTTTTATCGTTGTGTTTGCCAAAGAAATATTAGTCAGGGTAGTACCCTCGACTTCCAGATGTAATTGCGCGGCAACTGAAACTGACGTCTGTCTGCTCGTACCTGTCTGTACCTACCGTGTAAAAATTAGGATACAGGATACATCAACATCATCACATGACGAGAAAACTCTCAACTGTGAATTGTGAACGCTCATCCTCCTCCAATTGACCTTGACGCTTTTGCTTTCTCTTCATAGCTCATTATAGTATTTCTTCTTTCTGCAAAAAGAAGTTCAGCTAGACACTGTATAATCCTACATAGACAGCATGAAGAGCATTAGTGGGGTATCATACTGTGTGATGCTTGCAAGTCTTTTTCAAGCATATGCCTTTGCACCGAGTAATTTAATCGCCAATACAAATACAGTCCAACGAGCGCTAGTAAGTTACAGAGCTACATCTCATGATGATATGGAACATGGAAGCAAAACCTTAAGAAATTCATTCATGTCTAGATTTAAAAGAAGTCCATTGTCAAATTCTTCTGGGCGTCGTAAAAGATTAAGAAAGAAAGTGACAACCATTGCTGCATCCTTTGCTATATACTCCACTATCCTCCTCCGAACCCCAAAGCCTGCCATGGCTGATCATCCACTTCAAAACGTCCCTTCTGGGAAAGTAAGTCTGAGGCCAGGATTCACGGTAGATCAAAATGAAAAAGTGGCTGAACGAAGTAGTGAACAGACCATTGATCAGCAAATTGCTTCCCAGTATGAAAGTAAAACTTCAACCTCGACAGTTGCAAAGCCGAAGAAAAGCAATAACAAAAAGAAAAAGGAGCAATTCGATTTTGATGAAGAATACGATTTTGATGAAGATGATGAAGGGGCTGATGCTGGCATCGATTCGGCAAGAGCCGCTGCTAGTTCCAAGACCTTGGACATTGAAGCTAGTTCGAGCGCCCGTGCTGTCTCCCAGTTTTCAGGAAGTGGACCTGCAATGTCTGAATCGACCAAGAGTGATGAAATTGGAAAGACAGTGGTGAAAATTGTGGGGCCCATTTTCGCGTTTTGCTTCGCGAGAGAGACGCTTAGGTGGAATAGGGAACAGAAGAATGTTGACAAGGGAATTGAGATTATGGAGCAGCAGAAACAAGAATATTTACAGTCTAAGCGAGATGGAGATGATGATGATGATGATGACGACGATGATGATGATGACGACGACGATGATGATGATGATGATGTAAGTACACCTAAGTAGTATGCAATAGCCAGGAATTTTCAACGCAAATCGCTTGGCAAAGTCACTCGATAATTTGAAGAATTTGCAAACCAAGGGATTTTATTTTTCCATCCAAATTGTTTTTCATCCTGTAAACTGTTATCTGACCAAATTTTTCATTTGTATAGGATGATGATGACGACGACGATGATGATGAGGTAAGTTACAGTTCAAATACAAATAATTAGATTAATCTTGCAATTTAATGTGCGTTTCCACTCACTCAAAATATATCTTATATTATTTCTTTAGGACGACGATGATGATGATGACGACGAGGATTAAAAAAGAAAAAAGTAAAGTAAATTTTAGCTTCAAATATTGGTATGTGCTACTACTTAGCGTTGTCTGGAATCAAGTCAAACATAGTGAGCTGTGTCATGAGGCTCGATGTACCATAGAAGATGTTGCCTTGAAGCCATGCTTATGGAAAGCGTGTTCGTAGAATTAGCATTGGGCGTGATGTAATCTCGTTTTCATAGTGGGTAAAGTTACCTTTGTATCATTATACACAGTATACATATGCGTCTAATCTTGCCCAGAGTCAATCATCCAATTAATCATCCACCTCCTGACCCCACTTTTCTCCCTCAAAGGCGCTAAATAATAATAATGCACCGATCACACATTTACTAACTATAGCACAGAAGCGCCTACCAACCGCCAGGCTGCTTCTCCAACAAATGTGCATTTCAGCCTATTTCAGCACTATCGCTGCGGTTGATTGTTCTCTAAATAATTTAGTGGGGAAGTGCAAAAGCATGTGTAAACCGATAGGGGACGAATGCATTCAAATTGTATAAATATGTTCTTTTACAAAATGTGCAGTATTCAATGTATGTACAGAAAGGTAAGAGTGAATAATCTATTTGAACCACGACAAATTTATTCCAAATTTCAATCCATTGGGATAGAAAGTTAGACTATACTGTAATATAACAATGGATTCAGGGATCTTTCGAATCACATAAAAGAAATTATACTTAAAAGCATAAAAGTGAACTCCCTTTTGGAACAAGTAGTTTTATTAATGAGGAAGTGCCTCCCGGATCTTCTTCCCACGCTCTATTCTGGCTTTGAAGATTCTTGAGCACAGCGCTTTATGTGCTTTAGTAGCACTGTTGGAATCTTCGAACCAAATGTCCAAACAACTTCGTATTATTCTAATGTCATCAACTTCAGGTGAGATATCACTCTTTTCGGCAATGAATAGTCCTGGGATATGTTTTTCGAGTGAGAAATGAGTCAAAAGTAAACGTTGAGCAGAGGACTCATTTTCTTGGGTATCATAGCTTTCGGCCATGAGACAAGCTAATGGACAAATTGTTATCACACGGCCATAGCCACCAGAATCTCCTTTCACAGGTTCGGTGAGAACCATGTGCTTATTCAACATGACTAAATATAGAGACTGCCATTTCACTCCTTCAGCTACAACACATGCGACTCCGTCAGTCACCAATGGCTGGTTTTCTTCTGTTACCTCACATACACAAGGAAAAGGTTTTCTTCCAACGAGTTTTACGACATCGCCAGGTTTAGGGATAAGTCCATTATAATTGGCAGTGAGAGAAACTTCTTCTTCAAAGAGAAGTCTACTAAAATTTTCTGACAAAGGAGAGATGAGTAAGTGATGCCCATTTTTCCTTGATACCATGGTCTCACTAATGCACCGCGTCAATGTCTCTACTGCAATATAACCAATCTCTCTCTCCGATATTTTTCTTTCTGGTTTCCGTTTGAGAAGTTTTAAAAACGCATCTTTGAACAAGAGTAAGGTGATAGTTGTGAGATAGTATAATAAATAATGATAAACAGGAGAAAGAGGAAAGAAAGGACTTACCTAACTGGATGTGAGAAACAGCGCTATTTGCACAGCAGCGATAGGCAGCTTCCTCACAATCATGCCCAATGATGTGTTTTGCAGATATGTCTTCGCAGATTTGTTTCGCAAGTTGAAGCATATTCCCATCTTTGGCAACAGCAATGCATCCCGGGCCATCCCACAAACTTTCAGCACTAGCTCCTTGCTTACGGATCATGCTTTCAACAACAAAAGAGTCACCGTCGCAAAAAGCTTCGAAGAAAACTTTGTCCATTTTCAAGTCTGAATCTATCTCCTTCTCGTCGCCATTTGAATACATGCCCAACCTTGAGGGGGTTTGGTGTACAAATTTCCCTGACTGATGTTGTCGATGCCGGATGAACTTTACTGCGGTATCCTTTACCTTGTAGTCTATCATGCTCGCACAATAAATAGCGTGTGCGGCAACGGGGTTATATCTAAGACTCCATATTCCTATGAAATGAATTGGCAATGTCAGAAAATCATTCTGTTTACTGCTGGACCCTCAAAAATATATAACAAAAGAATGCTTACCATCGTATGAAATCGTAGCATTAATTATGCTGACGCACATGCTAGCCACAAACTCTATCATATGGTTTGACATGGACGAGGAGAAGTTCGATGTGGCTGATGTAGAAACCACAGAGGTGGAATCTGAGGTGGTCGATTCGTCGCAGTCTTTTTGTTCAGCTGCTAAAGATGTGAATTCAATTTCCTCATGGATGCGAGAGCCAAATATAACACTATCTAGCACATCACGCCCCAACGTGCTGACAATGGCATCAATCGCGTACACTGCCAGCGATTGCAATTCGGCCATTCCATCGGTCCCCGATAAACATGATAACAGCGTTCTTCGGTACCGATTTGGCTTCAGATTTTCAGGTGGAATCTCGCACGTTTGCCCAGTCATTGACCAATCGAACATATCTTGTAAAATCGGAGAAAAAACAAAAATACAGTCCTGCCGCGAATTGCCATGGGGCTGGCGCTTTCCTTTCTTTTGATCTGATCGCCCAAATTTATACAGGGACAAATCGCGTTTTTCATGCAGTTCATCTGTTTTTATGTGCGTGTATCCGGCTTCAGTCGTATACACAATATCCAATTCTGGTTGACTTACAGTAGCAGCATTGGATAATTCGGGTGCAAGAGGATGTAGCAATACTGTCAATAGCAAGTGCAGGAGTTCCTTGTGGCTAATAAAATGAAAGATTGATGCAATCACGAATAGAGCGGACTTTGCAAGTGATGAATCGCACTCTACTGTGAAAGTCCCTCTGGACACGGGTCGAGACATATGCTTTGCAAGATTCTCACCAAAGGGATTAGGTTCATTCGCCCTGCCATTGTCGGAACGGGCATTTTGCCTGATAAAGTTGTGCAGGGGAGTTAAGACGAGTGGGTAAATAACAGTTGGAAACATCATCTCGATGATCTGTTCGTTGAGTGGAACCAAACCAACTTTTAGGATGTCTTCCAGTAAAAACAGTTCATCCTGAAAATCAGAAACGAGGTCTCCAAGGAACCTTTTGACAACTTTTATCCGCTTTGATTGCAAGGCCTCAATCTTTTTCTTTACTCCCTCTATATTCGGAGGAGTCTTTTCTGGTTCACTCTCGATTGCATGAGAAGATTTTTTCCTAGATTCGTCTATTGCCAAAAAGCACACAGATAGAGCTCGATCAATATGCTCCATTGACCTAATAGCTTCTCCTAACTTGCCACATAAGCTCGCCAATTGCGTGAATATACCGGCTGAAAGGGCCTGTACTCTCGAAGGTTCACAAACGTAATGTGATATAGCCAGCCTTTCTCGAAATGGTAACTTGGACATCTGTGCCGGATTAGATTTTCGATCTGGTCGATCATCATTATAATTACTGCCACTCAATAGATCCATTTCAGTCCATCTTTTACAGAGAGAATCGTCTATAACTATCCCAGCAACATCCGAGCTGTCTGGCGATAGGGGATCTCCATCTGTTGCAAGTCTCAGTGTATTCAAGCATATGTTCATTGCTGTTACTCTCACGAACGGATCTTCATCAGGGTTACAAAATGTCAAAGCTCTTTCATACAAAGGAAATTGCACTGTTTTGAAATCAATTTCTGGCTCTTTTCTCGATTCTGATTTTAAGTTCTTATCCTCCTGATTTGCTGCTGGGTATGAAAGGTAAAATTGCAGCGTTTCTCGGTTCATCTTCATTGCCAATGATTTAAGGAATGTAACGAAAATGTTTGTAAGTTCAGATATATCTGTAGTCGAGTCATGGTTGCCTGAACCCCTCAACCCTTCTGCAGAAGTGTGATGAGATGTTGTCAAATGCAATTTCTCGGCAGCAGCATATGCATCCAATGGAAGATTTATCAAATCATTTACTTTGTTGTTGGATAGTAAAAGATACAGAGATGTGGACATTTTAACATTTTGAATCACGATCGATATGGATTGAATAGCTTGAATAGCAATCCTGGTTGGCGGCAGTTTTGTCGGCTTGTAATCACTGCCTGGTCGCAAAGATCTATCAAAGGATGAACTTTCCAAACTTGTCACCGCTTCATTTGTATCTGTACTAAGATTTCTTTCAAACTCTAGAGAATTTTGATTCAGAATATTCGTTTCTTCCTCTGGATCTTGAAATACAACACCTGTAGCAATATTGATGATGATGCTGACAACATTCATCTCACAAAAATATTCAAAGACTGCATTATCACAGCTGCCTGAAGTATCATTCAACGTTATGTTGCTCTGTTTGCCAAAACTATCTGACGACTCATCTTTGTTCAATTGTGAGGAATATTTTTGTTCGCCCTGAACAGCTAGTTCAGCTAATCTCCGAATCAATTCTACTATACGATCTTCCATATTCGCATCGAATTTGATGTAACTCGTCTCATTATGTCCCCAAGTAAGATCCCTATTGGGGTCATGCAGCTGTTCTCTCGTTGTTGATATGCAGTCGTTCAGCGAATCGATGCATTCTCTTACTTCAAGAAGAGGATGACGTTCGACCTGCTTCTTGGGTGAAGATCTTTTCCGAAAGTTTTGTCTGAACATATTATATTCAGCGATTCTTCACCAACATTCAGTTCCTCTGCTTGTGTATCCAATGGAAGATAATTTTCACTGTTGGCATCTACTCCGTCAACAACTTCAACACGACGAGTGAGCGAATACTCCGATATTTTTGTAATTCGCTGCCTTCACTAGTTGTTCGTTATTGCTGTAGATGATGTGGTGGGGAGGACGAGGGAGCAAAAATAGGAACAGCACAACAACATCATGATGAACATCATGGGATAATTTTGTAGGCCGGCGTGCCCTTATTTTTTCTCAACGCTCCATTTTTCGGAACCGAAATTGGAATTTCGGTTGTTTTTCATTCCGTTAGTTTTTTCAAAAAAACGGAAATAAAAAAATATCACAAATACTCCACTTCAGCACACTTTACACTTTTATCTACCCAAAAAACTAACTGAAACAAGTGCAAACTGTCATATTTCTCAAATATCATGGCGACTACTGCAGCTACAACACCATCTGCGACCAAACCGAAACCACCGCCTCCCTTGACTCCTCCCCCGAAACGTTCACCCCAACGTAAGAGTAGATTTGAGTTCCATTCCGACACAAAAGCGCCAACGGAATTAAAAGAGTTCTCAACTCAAGCATATAAACGACATACAGAGTTCCGAAAAAGAGTCAATGACTTAGATCACAATGTTGCTGGGTGGATAAGTCGATTCGCGGAAGAGACTATTCTCAGAGATAAAGTGATGGTGGGGATGTACGATTATGCAGCGGCTGAGCCGCTGGAAAGGTGTGCTGAGCGGTTCATGAGGAGGATGGATGCTGCGTTTGGGAACCTTCAAACGTCCAGTAATGTGGATACGGACGCTTCGTTAGATACAAGCTATTACAGAGGCGAGGAAGGAGGAGATCAAAATGACTTTGACGACTCATCTACGGAGCAAGATGAAACTATTCCGGAATCTTCAAGCGCAGGGACCGAACAAGTCGAAAAAACTAGTACCAATGCTGATGACCACAATGACGGCCCATCTCTACAATCATTGTCTGAACAAATATCTTCGCTATCCTACAATCTCATGGAACATATTCACGTAGCAACTCCATCGTTACGTGATCAGCATCTTGATTCTTTCCAGCTCATGTTCAAGTCTGAAATACCACCAAAATTACACATGGAAAAAGCGAAGGCTGCCAAACGCGAGCAAGCTATATTTCAAAAGTTTGAAAGCATGGCAGGTCTTGCCTCACGCAATCTTTACGACAATAATGCTAAGAGAGTTGTACAACTAAGATTGCTGGAAGAAAAGATTCTAGAAGCAGGCGGGTGGGATGAGAAACGTACTTGTCGATTCTTGGATGAGGTGAGGGACATTAGACAACAACTGGAACTAGAGAAGGAGGAAAGGATGAAGAATGACGAAATGGTTTTGGAGAAAATCGTAGTGTGTAGGGTGCAGTTGCATAAAGCTCTCTTAGACTCAATGACTTCTGAATAAAATAGCATGTTGGGTACTTTATTGTGATGAATCATATGCCTTATATTCCAACCTGAATGCTGACAACTACTCCACAAACATCATGGGATGATTCCATATCCACTTGTTCGCAGCCCATTTGATTCCCTTTTCTACTGGACAGGCACCATGCAGAGATAATGGATCTCCCTTTCCGTTTGGTAGCATATTGTAAAATATTATGACTTTCCCCTTTTCCGGCTTTACCTTCAACCCCTTGGTACAATCGTCA
>Ga0306864_1001235_pt1 | contig 10670 bp, 8 predicted proteins | sample AntRauTorckE5430_FD_190448 | JGI IMG/M metagenome (GOLD analysis project Ga0306864, IMG submission 190448) | Saline lake microbial communities from Rauer Islands, Antarctica - Metagenome Torckler E5 #430 (v2) (version 2) | ecosystem: Environmental > Aquatic > Non-marine Saline and Alkaline >...
GAATCTGTAATATCCTTTAACAGATTATCACGATCTAGAGTGGATAATAATAGTATTTCCTCTTTTAAATTATCTATGTTCATAATCTAAATATACATATAATAGCTGTATTAAACTAGAGCCATTTTTTATTATCCATTATTTTAGGGTTTTACGAGCTTGTGGAAATTAAAACATTAGTAGGTGTGTTTATAACTCCGGCTTTTATTCTAGCGGCTTCTCTTATACCAAATTATATTTATAATGCCGTATGAATAAATTGAATTATTTTTTGATTGATTGATTAAAATCAAAAATAACTAGCATAGCCTTAGCTACGGTAATTATTTTTGATGAAAAGCAGGCTAAAAAGAAACGATTTATTGCGTCATTATAGGTCTAATTTGGTATTAGTTATAAATCTAAGAAAGATGGGACCTGATCCATTAATTGATGTGTTTTTTAAAATAAGTAGTCCTCCTCCTTCAAAGATAAACTCAGAGGCATTGTATTGAGAAGTTAAAACATCTTGTTAAGGCCTTAAGCGGAGGCCTAATAAATCTGTATTTTTGTCCTCTCAAAAGAAAAAACGATGCAAAATCCTAAAGTGCTTAATTATATAGAAGAAGTCCTCAAAAATATGCCAACAGACTGGTTGAAACTCACCACTCACCGATTGGATATTTTTAATGAAAGTTTGGCCAAAACCCAATTTATAGATCAGTTTGAAGCCTTGTATAAAACCCAGAATTCAGACACATCAGTTCTTAGTGAACTGCCTACTGCTTTCGATTATATTCGCTTGGGTCATCCCTTATCTTCTATATTGGAATGGGGCATCGCCCATATGCATGATTTAAAACCAGAACAAGTCATTGCTTTTTCATCTCAGACGATGCCAGTCTTAGCTGTCCTTAGGAAGAATGTATTCACTCATAAAAATACCCAAATCCTGTTTGTAGGAGACTTGCCACCGGCTTTCGATTTTGAAGCCCTAGAGGATGTTTACGGGTATAACTTTGAATTAAAGCAGGTTAAAAACGCAGAAGATATTCCTGACTTTGATGGCAGTACCATATTTATTTCTCAAGATGACAAAATGGGAGAGGCTGATCTTTCGCCTGCAATCGATTTCTACGTTAGTGTTCAACCCCCACTTGGAAGCATTATACTCGTTAATAGTGAAGAAAGCGAAAGTTATATCTCAGAGATTCAGCATGTGCGAAGACGGGAAACCATCGCCATGACCCCAGCCGATTCCTTTTCTGCTCTACAGCAATTTGTCGGTAAATTTCCCTCTACTCCGGTCGAAAGGGATACAGCAAAGAACAAAGCAAGTGTAGTCAAATCGGTACAAGAAATTACCGCAACCAAGTCGGAAGTCTTATTGGGGTCTTGTGGACTATCTGTTCAATATGCGATCATGATGGGGCTTATAGATGACTCCAAAGAAAAACATCCAGGAAAAAACATCAAAATCATCGTTCCACCCAACTGTTATGGAGGAACCAATGACCAAGCTAGACGTGTGGTAGCTGCGTTAGAAAATGTAGATATTTTAGACCTACCTGTAGATCGGGACAATGATATGGTACAAAGCACCGACCAAGTCTTGGACCAAGTGGCACAGCTAGATGCCATTCCTTATATTATTGCTGAAATTCCAACTAACCCAAGAGTTGAAGTACCAGAATTGGAAAAATTAAAAGCAGTTTTAAGTAAGACCCGCCAAACCCCTACTGGAGAACTGGCTATTGATCCTGTTTTTATCTTGGACCAAACCTTTTGTCCTAATGTACAATTTTTAAGCAAAGAGGGTATTTTCTCTTCCATACGATCAATTTCCTATGTGAGTGGATCGAAATTTCCTAGTGGTGGAAAATGCACTGCGGGTTACTGTGTTGCCAATGAAAAAGCAGAAGACCTAATGCCAGCCATAGAAAAGCATTTTAAACTTTGCGACAACGAGGCTACAGATCTTCAAGTGGAAATCCTTGCAGAACAATTGCCATCGATGACTAAAAGGATTGCAGACGCGTATATAAACACCCGTGAGTTTGTCAATTTTATCAAAAAAGAGCTACCAGAAGCAAAAATCAATTTTGTTCCAGATGATGTGGTTGAGCAGGGGTTTACACCATCAGTATTTTCATTAGACCTTCCTACTAAAGGGAACACGGATGAAGAAAGAGAAACTTATAAAAGAACTTTAAATCAAAAACTCATCGATATGATGATTAGTGAGATTCCTAATGAGAGTAAGCACTGTGTAAGCTATGGCCAGTTAAAAGGATGTTACTGGACCATCCCAGCCACCTCCACTCAAGGAACCACCAAAGAAGAAGATAAGGATTATATTGCCCGTGTTTCTGTGTCACCAAACCTGGACTTGGAGCATCATAAACAGGTCTTTTCTGACTTTGTAGAGCAACTTTAATTTAGAACTCAAATCACTACAATTTAAAATCTATTTTTTAATAATGAATTGAATTCCGATTTTTGAAAAAAGTTTTACACAAAGAATGCTAAGCTCTACCTAAAGGACGCAAAGTACAAATAGAGGGTAATTATCACTTTGCGCTTTTTTCTTTGTGAACTTTGGGTGAACTAGGCTTATAATTTTAGAAACAGCGTCAGACTTTATTTTAGGAGTTCGAATCATATTGTGTCGATTTAAAAAAATAAAAGACTGACAAACCTTCTATAACTCTTATATAAAATCAATTGTTAGAAAACTGCTTATCCATAAAAGTCCAAACGGACTTTTATGGATTTTGCTTTATTTATAATGAAGACTCTTGTTTGGCACGATTAAGCTATTGCAAATCCATTAGCAAAAATGGATAGAAGGCTTAAGCGAAAACAAAAACTTATTGAATTAATATGCTGTCTTTATAGAATAAAAAATAAATCCTTAAACAATTCCTGCTCTTGCTGGTTAAAGACCTTAGAGAGGTTATGATATATTGTTTGTATGTAAATCTTGCGCTTGAAGATCGCTCTTTGGCTACACTATTCCTAATAGCGCACTTTAATTTTGGATACAAACTGTTTAAAAGCCTTCATTCCTCTTAGGGCAAACTCAAGGCATATGGTGATGAGGTAAAGAAAATATACATTGCCACTTTTACTTTAGGCAAACTGTCCGTTCAAGTTTTTCGATAGTGTCTTTAGATTTCGGCACTCAGGTTTTTCTTATACCAAAATATATTTATAATGCCGTATGAATAAATCGAATTATTTTTTGGTTGATTGAAATTTAAAATAATTAGCATAGCCTTAGCTACGGTAATTATTTTTGATAAAAAGCAGGCGGAAAAAGCCTGTGCCGATTTCATATCGGTAAAACGATTTATTAGGACATTATAGGTTTAATTTGGTATTAATAACAATCCATCTTTAACTGTCCATTATGCTGAAGCTCGTCGAGGCTAGTTGCAGACTGTTCTGCGAGTAAATTTTCCAGCATATCAAGAACATCGTGTTGCATCGCTAGCGAACCACAAATCATAATTACACCACCTTCTTGAATCGTTTTGAGAACACTATCCTTTTGTTGGATTACCAGATTTTAAACGTACTCTTTACTTCCCTCTCTGGAATAGGATTTATGGATTGTGTTATTTTGATTTTTCGAAATAATTCCTTTAAGTATGTCATCATAAATCGCTGACGAGGCTACGGTCCTACTCCCCCAAAATAAGTTAATTGTTGCGTCTCTATTCTGTTCTATCATCCCCAAGTATGGGGCTATCCCAGTTCCATTTGCTATCAATACTGCAGCAGTCGTCTTTTTAGGGAAATGAAAATGTTGATTAGCATCTACAGCAGCCTCAATGGTATCGCCCTTACTCAATTCGTAGAGATAAGAAGAGCACTGGCCAAACTCGTGTTTTTTGACGCTTAACAGTATTTCATCGCCTATTCTGGCAATAGAATACTGACGGGTAATAGCAGTTCCCTTTATGAATATGACCAATAAATCGCCAGAAGTGAATTTTACTTTTTTCTTGGGCTTTAATCGAATCAGAAAAGTGTCATCTAGGTTCAACTCAGTACGTTCTAAAACTTCAAAAGGGATTTGCTTGAGCTGCCTTTTAATTTTTTTAGACTGCTGTATCGATAACGAAATATCAATTTGTTTGCTCAATTGTTTGACCCAGTTTTGAAAATCAGCAGCGTCTGCATTATTGATTTTATAAAGTGGGAACAAGGGCTGAAAATCAGGATGTATCTGCAAGAGTGCATCAACTTTTATGGCAAACTCACAATAGTCTGGATATTCCAAGGAACCGAATCCTACTACGGAATATCGGATTTTATTCGGTTGTTGGATGGTTGGAAAAACAGCCTCAAACTTTCTGGCGTTGGAAGGTGGTTCGCCTTCGCCGTAGGTTGCAGTAAGGATGATGATGCGTTTTGCTTTAGCGAAGGTGCAATACTTATTCAATTCGGTCATATAGACTTTTTTACCAGCAGCATTCAAACTTGTATAAAGTTGCCTTGCAAAATCGAATGTTGTTCCCGTTTCTGACCCCACTAAAATAACAAATTCACAGTCGTCCTTATCTGGCATTATGGAAATGGCTTTTACTTTTTTTCTACGCCTCAGTGTCATCGCAAAACCTGAATACATAAAGAATAGAATGGAAGCACTTGCAAGTAGTAAAACAATAGACCAAAAGACATTTCCTTCGCCTGTATGCAACTTCCAACTTAAGCGGGATGCCAATGCTACAAAAGGATAATGGGCTTCACTTACAATTTGTCCTGTTTGTTGACTGACCCTTATTTCCTTATTCTTTAATGCGATTTGATAATACTCTTCAGGACTTTCAGAAAATGGAAAATCTACCTTTCTTATTTGGTCGAGCGCGGTTGCCTTGAAAAAAGGAATATCAATAATATGCTCAAAACGTTCTGTTGCATCCGTACTGCTAATTTCTTTATGTGTAATAGTAGCATCGGGTAGCAATTCAAATTTTTCTGCTGAAAGATAGACACCTGTAAAAGCAAGACTAACAATTGGAATAAAAAACCATCGGCTTAAAATAACGTGGTAGCGAAGTTCAAAATAATCTTTTTGAACTTTTGAAAAAAGACGTTTAAAACCACCTTGCCTTTTGGCGAGAAGCAGTACTCCAGTAATGGTAATCAGTAAAAGTAAAAGTGAAATCAAACCTACAAAAAACCGTCCGATGCCTTTAAGAAAAAGAGAACGATGTAGATTGGTAGCAAAACTATAAATAAAAGGTCGCTCTTGTATTTGGCCCAATTCCAGGCCTGTATTTGGGTCGATGTAGATATCGAGCATTTCCATTTCCAGAGTAAGAACAGAGGCCTTTACAAAACCAGACGATTCTATTTCGATTGCAAAAACATCGTCGTAATTTTTTTTGAGAGCATCGATAGTAGACCCTAAAGATATTTTGTCCAAATTTTGAACTGCATAGCCTTTAGTTTGATGTGAAATGGGCTCAATGGCTAAAATTACACCTGTCACCGAGGCAACGAGTAAAAACAAAGAAGAAGCAATAGCAAGTATAAAATGACTGTATCGCCAAATTGAAATTGTCATAGGTAATTTTTACTGTGGAAGCATTCTTATATAGCGTATAAAGCCTTTTCCCTCTTTTTTGGCTTTAAGATTTTCTGTGGTCAATTCAAATTGAATATCAGCGGCATAATAGTCTTGGTCTTCTACCGAAGTTTCAAAACGCAGGCTGTATCCTTTATCAACTTTATCCGCTGGAATCTGCAATACGGTAACGGTACGTTCGCCACCGCTTATCGTCGCACTCGAAATAGCATCGATGTTAGGACGATATTTTCCATAGAATTTCCACCATTCAGGGATTTCACTAAACCACTCACTGTCTTTGCCTTGCACATAAAGGGTTTCTTCATAGTCGCCAGATGGGTTCAATAAAGAAACAATCACATAAGCACCTTCGCCTGTGTAATTGGTCATTTGTATAAGGCATTTTACAGCTTTGTTTTCAGTAGTTGTAAATGCCGATAGCAATAGTCCTGCGATTATCATCACAGGGATAATTTTAAATAGTGTTTTCATCAAGTTAAATTTTTAAAGCCCAACTTGTCCCGAATTTATTTTGGGATTATGGGCTTTATATTACTTTAAAAAATTCAAGGAGTTGTTTTGTTTTTGTAAGAGCTCATTTTCGCTGGCCAAGTCAAAAACCGTTTCTTCAAAATCAGTATTGATTTTTATATCTGCACCTTTTGAGATTAGGTATTTCATTATTTGGCTGTCTTCAGCTTTCATAGCAGCAAGGTGCAAAGCCGTTAACCCTTCTTCGTTTTTAGCATTGATGTCGATATTAAAATCTGCAAGGCGTTTTAATACCTTTAAATTATGGTCTTTAGTAGCAAGATGAAATAGCGTATTTCCTTCAGCTTGGGTGGTGTTCAATTGTACACCTTCTTCTTGAAGCAGTTTTAATTTGGTATCAAATTCATCGGGTTTTCTACTATCAAAAGAGGCTACTAAATAATGAGCGATGGTATTGCCTTTCTTGTCTTTTGCATTTATACGGCTCTCACTATAAACTTCAACATCATTCCCCTTATTCAATAAGAATTCTGCCACTTCTGGACTGTTACGCTGAAACGCAAGCATTAAAGCCAACTGTCCGTCATTATTTGTAGCATCGAAGTCTTTTACGGATTTGGAAAGTAGTTTTACTATTCCGAGTTCATTGCGAGAAGCTGCATTGAGAAATGGGGTGTTGCCCTCGGCATCTTTTTGGTTTACATCTGCACCAGCAGTTAGGAAAAGTTCAAAAATTGCTGGGTCACTATTGCTGTATGCTAATCTATGTAAGGGTGTGTAGCCGTCTTTAGTCACGATATTAGGGTCAAGACCAAGACTTTTCAAATACTCATAAACTGCTAACGGATTACTATAACCACGTCCGCCTTGTGCTGCGAATAAAAAGGCATTCCCCCCTTTTTTATTCGATGATTTATAACCCACCCCTCTTTTAATAAGTAATTTTAGAAAATCTATATTCCCTTTTTTGGTAGCGTAATTGAAAATACCGTTACCATCCTTATCTGTGCTATTAAGTTTTAGACCTTTTTTGGTGAAGAAATTCAACTCTTCTTCATTGGAAAGTGATGGCGAAACCAGTAAAAGTAGGTTTGCACCACTTTCATTTTTTTCGTTAAGAAGATTTACACCGTGACTTTCAAAAGCGTCATACAAGGCTTTGTTTTTTTGGCCTGCGTTTGCTGCAAAGGCAAGTGGCGTATACCCGTGACTGTCCAATTTTGTAACAGAAGAACCCTTATCGAGTAAAAAGTTGACCATTTCGATTTGTCCAGCATAGGCTGCCCAATGCAAGTAGATACGGCTGTCGTGGGTTTTTTTATCAACCGGATTTCCCTTAAAAGATAAGAGGTGCTTTACGATAGCATCATCTGCCTTTTCAAGCAACGCATAGATTACAGCATCAAACGCATTCTCATTTAAGGCGTTTGCATCATTGCCTTCAGCAATTTTTTGCTTTACAGTTTTCAAGTCCGGATGGCCTTTCCAGAAGGAACGGTTAAGTAACACATTGTCTTGTTGTGCGACTGCCACTATACTTATAAAGAGCATAGCAAGTAGCGTTACATTTTTCAAAATCTTCATCTTGCTATTTTTTTACAAAAGATTCAATGACCTCATCAATTTTGGTTTCCTTTTCATAGCCTTCTTCTTCAAATAGGAACTTATAGAGCGGCTTATTATCCACTTTTTCTTCAAGAACAAGGTCCTTATCGCGGCCATAAACCTCATCCCATTTAGCACGAACTAAAGCCCATTTTTGATCATTGTCTTTCCACCATTGTGAAGCAGCCGCACATTCGTTGTCTTCAACTTTTACATAGGTGTTATATCCTTTTTCCTTAGCCAATATGATATCTTCTTTGCCAGTCTCTCGGATAATTTTGGTATTATCTTGGTCATGTACCCAACCGTAGTCTGTGATTTCGTTACGATTGCCACGCATTAAAAGATTATAATCGCTTCTGGTGGTATATTCACGTCTCGCTAAAGGTGCAGGTGCGGTGTTTTCCCAATAACTTTTACCATCGACGTGCACCCAAGAGCCAGACCCTTCATAACGTGGGCTGTCATCTACCTGAAATACTTTCTGTGTCCATTGTCCTGTGACTTCGGAAGAACGGAATTTTTTAAACTTCCATTCATTATTTGAGCTGTAAGAGTATAAATCTGTGTTCTCAAACAACCAATCTTCACGCCAATGCTTTATAACCATAGGTTCAGCAGGATTACCGACTTGTAACAAATGCTGAATTTGGATTTCATCATCTTCATCTGTAACTAATTGTGCCCATTCCAAACCTTTGACCACTTTCGTTTTTGAGGGCTTGTAAAGTGAATCAGTACTGTAATTAAAGGTCTCTGCAAAGCTAAAAGTGACCTCAAAACAGCCGCATATATTCTTGATGGCTTGGCGGTCTTTTTGTTTTTTTGATGTTTGAGAAATAGCATTTATCGAAAATAATAATGCTAGTAGGATATAAAAAGGTGTTTTCATAAAATAGGATTTATTGATCTATAATTTTTTCTCAAAAATAGTTATTTTTATTAAATCTAAATAATAATAATATATATATATTTGCACTTTATTAAGATTAGTTATAAATAAAAAGACGTATAAACATCTAATTATAAATACTTTGACTATTTTATCTTTTTTGAAAGTAGTTTCCCAAGAGGTCGTAGATAGCACTCAAATTAACAATTTAGATGAAGTTATCCTTACGGCCACGCGTACAGAAAGACAACTTTCATCTTTACCACTGCCAGTGACCTTAATCTCAAAAAAGAAAATTTTACAGTCAGGTACAATTCGCTTGGATGAAATATTAAGCGAGCAAACAGGAATTGTAACTGTGGCTGATGAGAGTGGTTTTGAAGGTGTACAAATTTAGGGGACATCATCAGATTATATTTTGATTCTCATCGATGGAGTGCCACTAGTGGGTATAAGTGCTGGAAATTTTGATTTGAGTATTACGGTGGGCAATATCAGATAGATTGAGTTGGTAAAAGGACCTTCGAGTAGTCTTTATGGTTCTGAAGCTGGGGGGGGTATCAATATTATTACTGAAAAACCAAAATCTGAAGAACTGCAAGGAAACGTTTCTTATCGCCTAGGCAGTTTTGTACAACAAGATATCAATCTTGATATTAAACAGCGTTTTAAAAAGTTGCGTTACGGGTTCTTTGCCAACCGATTTTCCAGTGAAGGCTATGATTTGAACCCAGAAGAAGAGGGTCAAACGGTCAATCCATTTGAGAACTATACCGTTAACGGACGAGTGTGTTATGACTTTAATGACAAGCTATCTTTATTCAACTCTACACGATTTTATGGCCAAGTACAAGATGCTGGATTCACTTTTAATGACGTTTTGTTTGAAGGAGATAGCAATGAACGGGAATGGAATGCCCACGCAAGGCTCGACCAAAAATGGAACGAAAAATTTACGACAGCTTATGAATTGTATTATACTAATTATGTAGCTAATGAGCGACTTGCTAACCCAATTACCGAAGAGGTGTCGAGCGATAGTGATTTTGACCAAAAATTATTAAGACTAGAAATTCGTGGAAATTACACTTTATCAAATGCGGGAACGCTAACGGCAGGTTTGGGTTTTCAATATGATGCTTTGGACAGAACGTTTTTTGATGAACTTGTAAGTTTCAACTCGCAATATGATATTAATCCTATAGAGCGACTAAATGTTATTGCGAGTACCCGCTTTGACAACCATTCGGAATATAGTAATCAATTTAGTCCCAAACTGCCGATGCGCTTCAAGTTGGGTGATGTATTCGCTCTAAAAGGGTTGGTGGGCTATGGTTTTAAAGCACCAGATTTTAGACAGTTGTATTTTGATTTTACCAATTCGACAGTTGGTTTTATGGTTTTGGGTTATAACGTGGCTCTGGATAAATTACAAGAGCTTTAAGAATAAGGACAAATTCTTAACGTGGTAGTTTCGGGAGATGACCTAAATAATCCGTTAGAAGCACAAAGTTCTGTTGGTTATAATTTAGGATTGACCCTAGAAGAAGGCAAATGGAATAGCGAGCTTAATCTTTTTAGACATGATATTAAGAACCTTATCGATACACGCATTATTGCGCGAAAAACCAACGGCCAAAATATTTTCAGTTATGTCAATTTTTATGAAATCTATACCACAGGATTTGAAATCAACACAGAGTATAAAATAACCGATGCCATTAATATAAGTGCTGGCTATCAGTTGCTTTATGCATACGATAAAAATAAACAACAAGAGGTAGAAGAGGGTCAAGTATTTGCCCGTAACCCCAGGACAAACCAGACCGTGGCAGTCACGCAGTCCGATTATTTTGGGCTCGTGAACCGCTCGCGGCACAATGCCAACTTCAAGGTGTTTTATGATATTGTTGATGCTGAGGGCAATTGGAGTAGGAAAGCAAACAATAAACTGACTACTACAATTACTCTTTTCATTAAGTTATGTTTAAAAGATAAAGGCTCTAGTTTAGGTCTGCGTTGATATTAAGTTTTCATATCTAGATTCGATTTGATTATACTGTTTCAATGTACCCAGAGCAATTGTTTCCTCCACAAAGGCATTGGCTCTATCGCTTCTAG
>Ga0306864_1001236_pt1 | contig 10664 bp, 7 predicted proteins | sample AntRauTorckE5430_FD_190448 | JGI IMG/M metagenome (GOLD analysis project Ga0306864, IMG submission 190448) | Saline lake microbial communities from Rauer Islands, Antarctica - Metagenome Torckler E5 #430 (v2) (version 2) | ecosystem: Environmental > Aquatic > Non-marine Saline and Alkaline >...
AAGCTACTTATTTATGTCTCATCACCAATCCAAAGTAAAATCGTATTTTATAGGACTACCAAAATTATTTTCCCTACCAATTCCTAAAACCTTTCCTTACCTTCACGGTTTGTTTAAAATGTAATTTTACAATAGTTTATTAATAAAAAATCTGTAAATTCTACGGAATCTGCGGGAGCATAAAGCCATGTCAAACGAAATTATAGCCGAGTTAGAACATATAGAAGTCATTGGGGCAAGAGTGCATAATTTGAAGAATGTAAGTGTGCAAATCCCTCGTAATCAATTAGTTGTCATTACAGGAGTGAGTGGAAGTGGGAAATCGTCTTTAGCTTTTGATACGATTTATGCCGAAGGGCAACGCCGATATATGGAAACTTTCGGCTCGTATGCCCGACAATTTATTGGTGAGATGGAACGCCCAGATGTGGAGTATATTCACGGTTTGAGTCCCGTTATTTCGATAGAACAAAAAACGACTGGTCGCAATCCTCGCTCAACCGTTGGGACGGTGACGGAAATTTACGATTTTATGCGTTTGTTGTTTGCTCGTGCTGGCGATGCGTATTCTTACGTGACTGGCAAAAAGATGGTAAAATATACCGAAGAGCAAATGATTGACCACATTTTGGATAATTTTGATGGCAAAAAAGCAACGCTTTTAGCGCCGTTAGTTCGAGCGAGAAAAGGGCATTATCGAGAATTATTCGAGCAAATGCGGAAGCAAGGTTTTACGAAAATTCGAGTCGATGGTGAGATTTTGGATATTGAGCCAAAAATGCAAGTTGATAGGTACAAAACCCACGATATTGAAGTTGTGATTGATAGAATAAAAGTGCAATCCAGTCGCAGAGAACGCCTCGGTCAATCGCTGCAAATGGCTTTGAAATTAGGTAATGGTTTCATCATGTTTTTAGATATGGAAACGGGTCAAACCAATGCTTACAGCAAATCATTAATGGATGCAGAAAGTGGGATTTCTTATGAAGAACCGTCCCCAAATGCCTTCTCTTTTAACTCGCCTTACGGTGCTTGTCCGCATTGCAACGGACTTGGACAAGTTACGGCAGTTGATATGGAAAAAGTCATTCCTGACGATACGAAAAGTGTCAATGAACAAGGTATTGCACCGTTCGGAGAAGTGCGGGACAACATGACTTTCAAGCAGTTACGCGCGATTTCTAAAAAATATCAATTCACCTTTGCCACGCCTGTAAAAGAGATTCCTGCGGAAGCATTGGAAATTATTTTGAATGGCGGTGCAGATTCGTTTGAGATTTCGGTAAAATACGGCGGTGGCAACGATTATAATTACAGCCTTTCGAGCGAAGGTATTGTAAATATGCTCAAACGTTGGTATGAAGATACGGCATCTGGAAAAATCCGAGATTGGGCGGAGGAGTTTATGACCGTTCAAGATTGCCCAGAATGTCATGGCGCAAGATTGAAAAAAGAGTCGCTGCATTTTAAAATTGCAGAAAAAAATATTGCGGAATTAGCAACAATGGATTTGACTTCTTTGGCGGATTTCATGGAAACCGTGGAGGACAAAATGGACGAGCGAAGCCGTATCATTGCAAAGGATATTGTTAAAGAATTGCAATTGCGAGTGAAGTTTTTGCTCCATGTTGGTTTGGATTATTTATCGCTCAACCGACCTGCTCGCACACTTTCGGGCGGTGAAGCACAACGGATTCGTTTGGCAACACAAATCGGTTCGCAACTGACGGGAATTACCTATATTTTGGACGAACCGAGCATTGGTTTGCATCAGCGCGATAACAAAAAATTGATTGAAGCTTTGCGAGAGTTGACCGAAATTGGCAATACGGTTTTGGTCGTTGAACACGATAGAGATATTATGTTGGCTTCCGATTATTTGATTGATTTGGGTCCAGGAGCAGGGAAACACGGTGGCGAACTTGTCGCAGCAGGAAAACCAGAAAGCTTTTTGACACAAAATACCGTTACCGCAAACTATCTCAATCAATCGGTAAAAATAGACGTACCGAAAGAAAGAAGAAAAGGAAATGGAAAAAGTATTATTCTAAAAGGAGCAAAAGGTAATAATTTAAAAAATATAAGTGTTGAAATTCCGTTAGGAAAATTCATTGCCGTCACAGGCGTTTCTGGCAGTGGAAAATCGACTTTCGTCAATGAAACCCTTTATCCTATTTTACGACAACATTTTTACAGAAGTAAGAAAAATCCGTTGGCATACGAGACGTTGGAAGGCATTGATAATATTGATAAAGTAATTGATATTGACCAATCCGCAATTGGTCGCACGCCTCGCTCTAATCCTGCGACTTACACGGGTTTATTTACCCACATTCGCAACCTTTTCGCCGGTTTGCCCGAAGCGAAAATCCGTGGTTATAAACCAGGTCGTTTTTCGTTTAATGTCAAGGGCGGACGCTGCGAAGTTTGTCAAGGTGGCGGACAGCGACTGATAGAAATGAACTTTCTACCCGATGTTTATGTCAATTGCGAAACTTGTTTTGGTCGCCGCTATAATCGGGAAACTTTGGAGGTTTTGTACAAAGGAAAATCAATTTCTAATGTGTTGGAAATGACGGTGAACGAAGCCGTAGAATTCTTTGAAAAAATCCCTAAAATTTTCCGCAAGGTAAAAACGATTCAAGACGTTGGTTTGGGCTACATCACCCTCGGTCAATCCGCTGTAACGCTGTCAGGCGGAGAAGCTCAACGGGTCAAACTTGCCGAGGAACTTTCTAAAAGAGATACAGGAAATACCTTATATATATTAGATGAACCGACCACAGGTTTGCACTTTTCCGACATCAAAATCTTATTAAAAGTCTTAAATAAATTGGTCGAAAAAGGCAATACGCTTTTAGTCATCGAACACAATTTGGACGTGGTCAAAGTAGCGGATTATGTGATTGATATTGGGCCTGAAGGCGGTCATCGTGGCGGAGAAGTTATGGCGGTTGGGACGCCAGAGGAAGTGGCGAAGATTGAGGGGAGTTATACGGGGTTATTTTTAAAAGATGAATTGAAATAAATAAAACGTTGTTATTATTTTATTTTTTTTAAGAAAAAAAAATAAAGATAATTTTTTATAAATGACTTAAAATTCGATACAAAAGGGCATCTAACCCTTATAAAAGCGCTGTTTCATCTATTAATGACTTTGAAGAAGTGTTTGTTTGTTCATTTGATGGAGAATCTGCAAGACACAGCACTATACAAAATAAGAATTTGAACCACAAAGGCACAAAGTAAACAGAGATAACGTACTAATAATCCATTGAATACGACTTTTTGGTTCTTTGTATCTTTGTGGCACAATTAAAAATGTATAGTGGTTTACTACAAGATATAAAATTTTGAAAGCTATCAGCGATTCATCGAAGCATTTAGCCAAAAAATTACTTTAAATTTCAAAGAATGGATTAATGTGAGCTTTGTTACCAATAAAATAAACCCAAATGATATTGATTTTATTATATTGATATATCATGATATTTGTAGGAAAAAAGAAAATTAATTGATTATAAATATAGGTTTAGAGGTAGAAAAGAATTACTCGAAGTCGATGAATATACTTGATTTTGTTTTAGATAATGATGTAAGTCTTATATCAGGGTCAGAGGAGAATACTGTGGTGTAACAATTGGTATCACAAATAAAAATGAAGTTTTTAAAGCCAAAAATAACTTATTATAAATATTCACGAGTAAAACCAATTGTTAGAATAAAAAATACATAGCAATAGTAAAATATTTCGATGAAGGATGCAACTATAAGAATGGTGATACGGAATCTCCTATTGAAAAAAAAATAAGTAAAATAATCATAAAAAAAGCCGCTCGAAACTATGTTTTGAGCGGCTTTTTTTATGATTACATGCCGCAAAAACCATTCCTTATACTTGAAAATTTAAGCTATTTTTAATAATAATATTTTATTAAAAAATAAATAAAAATTTATTTGCATTTTTAAAAAAACTACTTCATCTTGCACAGGATTACAAAGGTAAGCAATCCAAGCAATCGGATATTAGTTGTTGGAAAATTTCCTTTTGTAAGCATAAGATTTGAGAGCAAAAGTATCAAGTTTGGGAGTATAACGAATACAAGATTTTTTTGTAACTATATTGTTATGCTTTTTTATACCGTCTTTTTTGAAAGAAAAAAGAGGAAAGTAGAAATGTTAGCTATAAAAAACAAGGGCTAAAGAAGAGTGGAGTCTTCAATAGCCCGATTTATTATTTAACACTTAAAATAATTTTTAAACTTAACTTGTCCCAGTTTACCCCGAAATCTCGGGGAGAACTCGGCGATGAAAAAATTATCATTATTGCTAATGCTGTGCAGCTTTTTTGCTGCGACAAACGTTTTTGGACAACAATGGAATGGCTCAGGTTCAATCAGTGGTAATCTTTATCGCAATGGTGGGCTTTTACAGGCAACTCCACGAATAACGGCGGTGCAATTATTCAAGGCGATGATAAAGGCAATTTATTTTTTATTACTCGCGCAACGGCTGCAAGTAACATGATGACTCCGACACAGACGGCTGATAATGTACGGTTACGCATACATGGCGATGGTAAAGTTTCGATCGGAACAGGAAATACAGATACGGATATAAACGAAAATGGTGACGATTATTTACTTTTCGTAAAAGGCGGAACATTAGCCGAAGAAGTAGCAGTACGAACAGGTTGGGCAGATTACGTTTTTGAAGAAAACTATACGCTTTTACCTTTAGAACAAGTCGAAACCTTCATTAATACGAATGGACACTTACCAAATACGCCTTCCGCTGCTGACCTCAACGGTACGGTAAAATTAGGTGAGGCAACGGTGAAGCAACAAGAAAAAATCGAAGAGATTTATTTGCATTTGATTGAGTTGAATAAGGCTTTAAAAGCTGAAAATATAGAATTATCCGCACAGGTTGAAGCCTTAAAAACGGCTAATACTGAAATCAACCTTTTGAAACAACAGATGGTAGAAATGCAAGAAGTTTTGGAAAGTTTAAAACAATAATCAATAAGGACTTGACAGGTTTTTTAGGCTTGTCAAGTCCTTAAAAAAATGAAAAATTATGAAAGTATTATCTATGGCAATTGCTATTTTATTTTTAATCACAGCTTGTTCTAAAGATGATTATTGTGATGTGAAAAGTGATTTATTGGGAAGTTGGGTGAATGAAAATGCAGTTTGTGATACTCTTTGGTTTTATGAAGATAATTCTTTTAAAGGAAGTATTAGATTCACAAATGGCTATGAATATGGATTTACAACTTTAGACACTATTGCTTTTATTAAGGATAGTGGATTGTACGAGTTTTCATTTAGTATTATTAACAAAGGTAATAATTTGATTATTGAGAAATTTAATAGAGAAAATCCTTGTAGTTTTTCTGGAGGGGTTCAACCTATGATTAATCAGAATTACATTAAAATTAATTAAGATGAAAAAATATATAAAATTGATATTGGTATTGTGTTTCATAAACCTTTATGCAAAAGCACAAACACAATATTATTATTATTACCAAGGTGAAAAACAAATTTTTAATATAAATACTCAGTTTGCGTATGTTCAGTTATCTCAAAAAACTTCAATTGGCGAGCTTCAAAAATTATGGATAAGTAAAAACATTAAAGTAAATGCCGTGAGAACTGATAAAATACCACTTCTTTTGGTTAATTCTAATTTTGAAAAAAATAATGCAATTACACTAAGTCAATATGCTTTAATAGAGTTTGAAGATGGCTATTCTACTGAAAAGTACTTTGAACTTTTAAAAGAATTAGAAGAATATAAAATTGTAGATTACTGCCTTCCTTTTTTGAAAAACGATAAAGTTGATAAAGTTGAGATTCGACCTTATGTAAATGTGAAGCTTAAAAACATTAATCAAAGTAATCTTTTACAAGAATTAAGTGAAATATATCATTTTGAAATTATTGGAACACATCAGTATATGCCTAATTGGAACACAATCAAAATAACTGATAAGACAAATAAAAGTTCAATAGAACTATCTTCTTTGCTTTATGAAACCAATTTGTTTGAAGCAGTTGAACCAAGTCTTGTTGCTATTAGGAATAGTTGTACGGGGGATGCATTATTTGGTAATCAATGGGGATTAGAAAATAATGGTCAAGCACTTGTTAATACTTTTCAAAATGGAGGAAATACTGTTACTGTTAATGTAACACCAACCTCTGAAGTTGATATTAATGCTTGTCAGGCATGGAGTATTACAAAAGGAAATCCTGATATACTTGTTTCCGTGGTTGATGATGGTATTCAATTAAATCACCCGGATTTAGATGTGGCGAGTAGTTTTGATGCAATGAGTGCCACCTCACCAAGTGTATTATACGATGACCACGGTACATCTTGTGCAGGAATTATAAAGGCTTCTCATAATACATTTGGAACTTCGGGTGTTGCTCCTGATTGTGATTTAATGGCAGTAAGTGTTGATTATTCTACAGGAACAGAAATTGAATGGGCGTTAGCAATTAATCATTCATGGCAAAATGGTGCTGATGTTATTAGCAATTCTTGGGCAGGTTCCACGCCTCTCCAAGCAGTTGATGATGCAATTGATAGTGCACTTACACAAGGGAGAAATGGATTAGGATGTATTGTTGTGTTTGGAACAGATAATCAAAATAATAATAGCGTGGCGTATCCTGCAAATAGTGATACTCGCATATTAGCAGTTGGAGCATTGTCTCCTTGTGAAGAACGATGTAATCGAAGCTCTTGTGACGGAGAAACATGGTGGGGGAGTAATTTTGGAAGAGAGTTAGATATTGTAGCTCCTGGTGTTATGATACCAACGACTGATATTGGAAGCGGAACAACTAACTTTAATGGTACATCTTCCGCTACTCCACATATAGCGGGAGTTGCTGCTTTAATTTTATCTATCAACCCTTGTTTGACAGGAGAAGAAGTAAGAAATATCATCGAAAATACAGCACAAAAAGTAGGAACATACACCTATGGAAATGACCCTAATCGTCCTAATGGTACTTGGCACGAAGAAGTTGGTTACGGCTTAGTAGATGCTTTTCAATCTGTACTTCATGCCAATACATTATTCATTCAAAATCAAATAGATAATGGTAATGAAGGACATGAAAATGTTGGGAGTATTCGGACAGGAAATGATGTTGATGATTTTAATGATAATGTGGACTATATCGTAAATTCTTCTGCAAATGTAATCCTTAAAGCCACAGAAGAAATTAAATTAGAAGCAGGTACAATAATAAAGGCTGGTTCGGAATTTCGTGCTTTTATTGATGAATTTAATGGAGAATGTGGTGAATGGCTTTTGCCTCGTATTGTCCCTACTAACGATAATCCCGTTGTAGATGGAAATTTGGTTGATAAGTCAAATATTCAAGAAGCAATTACGCAACAAATTGAAGTGAATATTTTTCCAAATCCTTTCAAAAATAATTTCAATTTGAATATTCACTTAGCAAAAAGTGATGAATTTTCGTTGACTGTTTTTAATGCAACAGGACAATTGATTTATACTCAAAATGGACAATTAGATAGGGGAAAACATCAATTAAATGTGCCAATTAATCAAGCAAACGGCTTGTATATTGTTCGCTTACAAGTTGGTTCTGAAATAATCACTAAAAAATTGATTAAATATGAATAAGGTATTGGCATTTTCATTTTTCATAACGGTTTGTTTTTTATATGCTTGTAATGACGATTGTACACCGCCTATTATTATTATTGAGCCAACCGTAGAAGAGGTTACAGATTCTTGTAATGGCTTTAATTTAGTTGCCTGTAGTTTTTATTTTAGAGAAGGAAAATGGGTTGAAATATTAGATTCTTTGGAACTGCAATTCTATATGCCAGATACTATTTGGTTTAAACAAGACTCGTTAATTGGTTGGACAGACCAAAGTAGTGATTATACATTTTATGTTGGTTATTTTAGGTCTAATCTACTATATAAACAATCATGGAGTACTGAACCCAACGATCCTGTTTCTTCAAGCGGAATACATACAGAGTATGATGAAGCTACTGAGCTTTTTCGTATTAATTGGGCAAGTGGAACTAAACCTCGGGATTATGAAAGAGTTGATTAAATACCGTTAAATATGAATAAGCTATTAATATTATTATCTTTTTGTTGTTATTTTCTATATGCTTGTAATGATGATTGTACGCCACCTATTATTATAGAAGAAGAACCTTACACAGAACCCGACCCTTGTGACGGAATTAATCCTGTTGCTTGTAGTTTTGATTTCAGAAAAGGAAAATGGTTAGAGATTCAAGATTCTATTGATGCTCAAAGTGTTTTAGCAGATACGATTTGGTTTATAGAAGATTCTCTTGCAGGTTGGTCATTTCAAGGTGAACCTTATAAAATAGTAACAAGTATTTTTAGGTTTAATCAAATTTATACACAAGGATGGAATAGTGGCGGTCAAGGACCTCTTTCTCCAAGTGGTATTTATACTACTTACAATGATACAACAGAATATTTTAGGATACATTGGTTTAGTTCAGTAAATCCTTTCAATTATACAGACTATGTGAAAATTGAATAAATGAATAAAGAGAGGTCGCTCAAATTTATTTGAGTGACCTCTCTATTTGAAGTGAATATTTTTCCAAATCCTTTTAAAAATAATTTCAATTTGAATATTCATTTAACACAAAGTGATGAGTTTTCTCTGACTGTTTTTAATGCAACAGGACAATTGATTTATACTCAAAATGGACAATTAGATAAGGGAAAAAAAACATCAATTAAATGTGCCAATTAATCAAGCAAACGGCTTATACATTGTTCGCTTACAAGTTGGTTCTGAAATAATCACTAAAAAATTGATTAAATATGAATAAGGTATTGGCATTTTCATTTTTCATAACGGTTTGTTTTTTTTAGACTTTGGACAAAATAATTTAATATAAGCCGAGCAATCTCTTAAATATAGAAGTATGGCTCGGTTTATATTTTTGACATAGAAATCCCATGTGATGCAGCATCACAGCCATTCATATTGTAATATTTTAGATATAACTATTCCATTTTTTTATTTTTTAGCTTAATTGCCTCCTTTTTCCGAGGTCTATACCGTCGTCTTTTAGGCATTTTTTTATCTTTTGCCCGACCTTTTCCATTTTTTGAAGGTTGGGGTTTAAAAGCATCTAAATCAAAAGTAGAAAAAAGTGCTTTAGCTCCTCTTCGTGTGATTGCTACTGACTTTGGAGCCGTACTTTGTTTTGCTCTTTTTACCTCGGGTAAATATTTTTCCCACTCATTCATATAAACTTCCACCTCACCTGAAGCAGCATAAAGCAACCAATACGTTAATTGTACAATCCACATCCATGCGTCTAAATGGGCAATATCAGGCGTTTGATATTTATCCATTAATAATGCCTGTTTTGAAAACCGATTATGCCCTTCAATATCGTAACGGTGACGATAATCATTATAAATATCTTTAATATCGTAAGATTTTCGGTCTTCACCCCAAAAACTTAAAAACATGGGACGCTTAAAAATTAATTCGCCCGTTTCCTTATCTACACAAGTAACCGCAATCAAATCGAATGAATAGTCGCTCATTTTATATTTCCGAGTTCCTCGTAATAATAAATCATTCCATCTGCGTAATTGTATAATTAATGCTCTTCCTTTTCCAGTTTTTGTTTCAAATTCATAGGTTTCATCCACCGAGGTTTCGGGACAGGCTGCTTCTAATTCAAATATTGGCGTTTGAAGCTTTACAAAATAAGTCTTTGTTGCAGGATTAAAGACCCGTTTTTCTCCCTCATATTGTAAATAATAAGCCGTATCATCATACGCTTTATCACGCCCATTTTCTTTTTGTTCGCCTTGATAAGGACGATAAACTTTCATTCCCGACCTCAAACGTATTACTAAGTTTAAATTAGTGCACCTACTCACCAAAGGGTGGATATAACTTGGTTTACCGTAACCACTATCTGAACTATTCACGACTCGTTCTGCTTCCAAAAATGGTAAATCCTCACATTCCATTAAGCTAATTAATTGTTTTGACGCAACTTTCAATCCATCATCACCTAAGCCTACACGGACATTATCCAACGGACAATTCCATGTAACTGGATGGAATCGATCATATAACCCTAAATTAACATACGAATAATAATAACCCAGATCTATCGGTTGATTTCCTCCGATTTTATTATTTGGAATTTGCACATATCCCTTTGATTGTAAACAATTTGAAGACGGTTTGCGACAAGTCGTAAAATCTGATGCCAACTTATAGCATTTTTGCTTAGGAGCATAATCCATACAATGTTTCCTGACCTTTTGCCGTAATTCACTTACTTCATTATTACAACGGTCGCTATCCTTTTCATAATCGTACAAATTCAATTCGGTTGATAATTCCCCAGTTATTTTATTCAATATGCTGTAATTATATTGGAATAAGCTACTTTTGCTTAACGCTGTTGGACTTTTTGCTCCAACTTCACTTCCTAATGAGAGGAGTACACTGATTAGTCCTTTGGCATTTTTTATGTCAAAGTCTAATATATCTTGGCAAAACGTTTCTGAATTTTTTTTCACACTCTAAATTACAGAATTTTTACGTTTTGCCCTTTTTTTGTCCAAAGTCTAA
>Ga0306864_1001239_pt1 | contig 10642 bp, 6 predicted proteins | sample AntRauTorckE5430_FD_190448 | JGI IMG/M metagenome (GOLD analysis project Ga0306864, IMG submission 190448) | Saline lake microbial communities from Rauer Islands, Antarctica - Metagenome Torckler E5 #430 (v2) (version 2) | ecosystem: Environmental > Aquatic > Non-marine Saline and Alkaline >...
AGTATAGTGCGTTAGAAACTGTTTGACCTTGTGCAATTGTTGCTATGGAGGATATCAGGGATGAGTTTAGAACAATCGTCAATTGATTCTTCTTCATGTGTTACTTGGATAGTGTTCTGAGTGCTGAATGTTGGATCCTGGATGCCGAGTTGTGAATGCGTGTAATCGTAACAACAGTTGTCTTACAAACTTAGAACAAGTTGAAATAAATTATCGGCGTGAAAAAGAGTGAGAACAATGAGACACCAAATTGTAACAGTTTCATAGCAACAAGAAACTGCTTACCATTATTCGAGAGTTGACACATCATGCTACACATGCTACTTACAAATTACATGCGGTCGTTGTTGGTAGTTGGCAGAAAAGGTGAATAGAATAGAGCAGAAGAGCAACACTACACAACATAGAGAAGAGTGAGTCACAAGCATAAACTCGTTTTTGCGCGAAGTCAGGCCCATAAAATCAAAATCACACGTCCATCATCATGCTATAAAGAAAATTCTAGAAAAATGACACTGCCTGATATTTGATGGCGGAAGCTCTCTCTACTACCAGAGCTACAAATCTTGATCGCCAGACTCGTGATCTATCTGCTTTGCTCTGCCCGCAGGGGCGTATAGCCACAAAGAACAATTGGACTACAAAGTGCTCTAGGCTAGTCATCGGTAGCTTTGAGGATAGGCTCTCTACTAGTTTGTCTGCGAGCTTCAATATTTGCGTCAAGGACTAAGCGAGGCAAACATCATGGGTAAATAGTTCATAGATCAATGTCCATTAGTCCTCCTTTAAACAGTTTTTATCTAAACATTTATTTCAAATATTTAATTTCCTTTTCAAATTCATATTTACTTTCCCGACCATTCCCCTTTTTGCGTATCCATTTGCAGGATAACTCCGAAATGCCATCCACAACAGCACCGCGCACAAATACTGGTCTTGTTCCAACAACCCATCACAATAAAATCAATCGTCGGAACTCAACTGAGAACTGGACGCCCCTTCCACCTCGTCCTCCACCAGAACGATTCCCTTATCGTGGTGACAAAACTCCAACCCCAAAAACTTCTTCAACGAAGGGATCCGATTCCATTCGTAAGAGTCACGCGAAGGGCAAGAGAAAGCAAGAACACGCAATTAAAAGTGAATGGAATGATTGTACCGATCATATCGGAAAGAACGACGACAGCTGTGAAAAGGGGGAAATACAGGAAACGAGCAGAAAACAGAGTTTGGAATATGTTCGGAATTCTGCAAGGAAACGAACTCAGTTGGAAAGTTTGCAAAGGAGGCTCGATTTTGAGATCAAGGCGGAAAATGATTTCTTTGGCAAAAGCCAGGTTAACAATGATGGACACAGTGCCAAGGATGATCATAATTCTACCCATTGTCAAGAAGAGAAGAATCCTCTGATGCATGAAGTAAATCGCATTAAGATGGCCCTTTTGAGTCGACTAGAAGATATCGATTGTGATGAATCATACACTGGGAGTGCCAACCTTGATTCAAACAAGACACGCAGTGAAAGCGACGAGGTTCTTATAGCACGTGTTGCTGATACCTCTGTGGGTCATCATTACAATAGTAAAGTACAAGGGACCACTGAACCTGGCTCGTTTCAATACTCATTTGGAGATGCATCGACGCTCCAAACGATTGATAGTAATGTATCCATAGAAGAACAAGTGCAGGAATCACCATATAAAAAGTACGCGCAGCCTTGGTTAAATGCTGTTATCAATGATGAAAACAGTGAGGGTGGTACAGCTCCTTCCTTTTCGACAACCTCGACTTGGGACAATTTATCTTACAATCAGCACAATCGCATCCACGACCGGGCAAGTGAACTCTACAAATCAAAATATAAACCACAGGCTGTCGTTGAAAATGACAAGAATCACAAAAGGAGGGGAAATTGCAAAGACACTGTCGTAGTCGGTCCCTTGAAAGATCTGTCAACTAATAGCTGTTGTATCGAGGGGCTTGTGAATGCTATCTCAGACGGCTTATTTTTCACCAGTGGAGAGAGGACAGAGCAAGACGATGGCGAGGATTTACCGAACACGCTTTTGACCAGACCAGACATCGAAATCTCAGAACGACAAGCAGTAAGTTCAATGCTTCCACTTCCCAGACATCCATACAATATTCCTCTGGAGAAAAAGTTTAGAAGAGAAATGACACAGGACGAAGCCAGATACTGAATAATTATAAATGTGCTCATTACTTCATGACTCTATTGCACGTGAAAGCTTAACGATTGATATTTGAGTAATTACTACTACCTCCGGCGGTCCTTCTTCTTATCCTTATCTTTCTTGTCTTTTTTACTCTTTTTCTTGTCTTTGCGCTCCTCGCTCTCTTGCTGGGTTGATTCGAGTTCATTAAGTCTATCAAGAACATGTTTCAGTGATTCATATCTCTCTTTAGCAAGGCTGAATCCTTCTCGTTTCAATTCCTTGACAGAAACTTCTTCATTTGCCGTAACACTCTCTTTCAACGACTCAGCTGCTTGTTGTGTCCAATACACAGCAGTCCTCGCATAGAAACCAGCTAGTTCTTCGCCAATCTGAGGAGTACTATTTGGATCATGAAGACTCATTTTCTCATTCAGTAACTTGATCTCTTCCCGAACACCCATCATTTTCGCTTTTTTAGCAGCCTTCTTTGCAGCCTTTCTAGCAGCCTTTGCCTCTTCGGCATCCTCACCTTCTTCAATAATGTCGTCAAATTCATAAAAATCATCTTCATCGTCACTATCGTTTCCGCCAGTTCCATGATCTGTTGAAATATAACTTTCATTGTCACTCTCTGCTCCTTTCCAGACCTGCCTGTGCATACTTCCAGGATGAATACACACCCACTCCTCTCGCTTTTGCAACTCGAGGGACCACAAGTCATCGAGGGTCACTTCTCTATCTCCTACTTCTAAAATGCCACCGTAAAGGTATGCGGTATTACCCCTTACAACGATTTGTGCCTTAATTCGGGGTAATGGTGTTTTACGAGATACGGCTACAGGTGCTCCATCTTCGCCGAGAACCATCACTTCTGAATTAGCAATGAAAGGGAGCGAAGTTGCAGGTCCTGGCGCAACCATCTTTTGAACAACGTCTTTTTCAGTGCACGCAGCAGCATTGGATAAACCTTCTTTTTTCAAATCCTGTGTGTCGGCTGATGACTCATTTTCACCGGCATCCGGTTCATATCCAGTGTCAGTGTCACAGACAGCAGGACTTGGGCTTTCTTTTGATTCTTCTTGTGCTTTACCTTCTTCTTCATCGTCATCCTCGATCTTCTCGTACACGACGTTCCCATCACCGTCAATGAAAGCGAACATATTGGAACGTAACTTGCCAAGATCCCAACCACTAGAGGTTGCTTCTCCATCAATCCCTTCATCATCAGTGTCGCTGTCTTCTTCCTCAATTTGTTTCTCTTGTTCATTAACTTTATCATCACCTTTTTTACGTCTTCTCCTCTCACCGGCCTTTTTCTTAAGATTAAGACGGAACCATCGTTTTCTTTCCATATCAAATGCAAACAAATCATCATAAAAGATACTTTTAACACGATGATTATCAGTCTCCTCATCTTCGACTCCTCCATAAACGAGCATTTTGTTCTTCCAAACACCACAAGCAGTTCCAGATCTCTGGCTGGGGTATTCCCCTTTTCTCGAAACACGTTCCCATGTCGGAGTCTTTCCACTTTCCAGACCCTTGAGATGCAAAGCCCAGCAATCTGTAAAGACGCGGCCTTCGGCTTTAGAACCTGGTGCAGGATTCTTCAACTTAGAATAGCCACCGGATACATATGCCACATCCGACCCTCCTAGAATGGCAAAATTGAAAGCTGATCTTTCTGGAGGTGTGGTTGCCAACTTTGAATAGTTGCATTCAATCCAAGTATTAGTGGAGAAATCATACACATGTAAATCACTGAACCATCGCGGCGATTCTCTCACTGCTTCATAAAACCCACCATAGACAACCATATAATGTCTCCAAACAATCGCCCTGTGACCGCTCCTACTTGTCGGTCCGCCCTTATTTCTCGGTTTCATCTCGGTCCACAAGTTAGTCTTGATATCAAACTTCCAGATATCTTTATAGTGATGATAATTCTCGGCAGTTGCCAGTTCTCCTCCGAACACATACAGCGCATGATTATAAAATACCATGGTATGAGAACATCTCGGTGGAGGTCTAGGATTGGGAGAAATGATTCTTCTCCAGATCCCCTCCTTGTGATTCTTCTTCACTTCATTGAGTTCTGTATCTGGTTTCCCATCTGGATTCCAACACAATAGTTCATCAAAGACGACATTTTCGACACCATTATTATATTCACCTCCAAACATGTACATTTCATTAGACGTTGGACAGAGCGTGAGGGTGAAATTCCCCCGAGGCGGATAGGGAAAGGTAAAGTTGAGAGATCCATGTTTGTCATCTACCCCCTCTGGCGTTGCACCAAGTGTTTCAATGAGAGGAGTGGAAAGTTCGAGGCTCTGCTTCTGGTAGGCGTGAAGGAGAGCATCAATGTCATCATGTTGAATAGATTTTTTAATGTTGGTGTCAGTGTGTTCGTTATCAGTGTCATTATCATGATCATCGTTGGTTTGTTCCTTTTTGGCTTCTTTTTTAACACGTTTCTCAGCTTTCTTGTTTGCCTTGGATTCTTTTGCGGCTTGCAGGGCGAATTTCTTAGCCGGGTCTTTTTTCTTTCCTTTCTTCGCCATTTTAGGGTTGGAGGTTAGGTAGGATAGATTAGGTTAGGTTAGGTTAGGTTAGGTCAACTACTACTGTATGGCATGCTCGATCAGTAGCAGTTGTTACTTGTTATTATTCGTTATTCGCCTTTTTAATAATGACGGTATGTGTCTCGGTTTTAGATTTTTCTGGGGGGGAGTGGCGGGTGGCGGGTTGGGTGCTGATAGTCATTCTGTCTGTGGTCAGGCCGTTTCCTGGAGATCTGATGGATTCGCGCCACGGTGTAATCGCGCGTTTCGCACAAAGAATGGTCATGTGAAAAGGTCATTTTGTATTCAGCGCGGCATTAATTATTTATTTGATGACTAAACTGGACTAAAGCATGATGTTATTCACACTTCACACTGCGCTACTTTATTTCCTCGCCATCGGCACCCCAGTTCTCTACACTTCAGCAGTACATACCATTACACTGGACATCATTGTGACATCTTACTGTTGTGCTGCCATCACTGCTGTACAGGCTACTAAAGCTATAGTAGAATTCACTCATTATAGGACATCTTAGACGTAACGATTGGAATTTGTCACCTTCAAGCTAGGATTACGTTCTTCCGTTAGCGATCCAAGATCCAAGAAGTACCCCGTATGAGAAAGAAAAAGATTTGTGCATATCTTACAGTAGCTTGAGTAATTTATCAGTCAACATGAACCAACCGAACTCGAATATTTTACTATCATTGATCCAAGGAGATGCAGGGAAACAGTGGGCTGCCAGTAAAAATGGATGGAAGGAAAAGAATCAAGATGGTGAGTGCTGCGAGACCCATCCCAATTCTTTGCAGTTGAATCAATCAATACATTCCCAAATTTCTCATCTCTTCCATGACAATATCAATATCAATATCAATGGCGACAACATAACATAACATAATACAACACTAGCATGTGACTGGGATTACATTGAATGCGATCCACACAAACACATCATGGCCATTGTCATGGGCAACACAAAATTCTCAGGAACAATTCCGCATACTATTGGGGCACTCTCTAAACTCAAGATTATCCGAATGGCAAGGAACAAAATCGACGGGACCATTCCTAGACAAGTAGCCGCTCTACCAAACCTCGTGAACATTGATTTCTTCGAGAATCGGATCACGGGTACTCTTCCATACTTTGCATCTGAACATCTTGAAACCCTCGATCTGGGCCATAATGATTTGCACGGTTCCATACCGAACAAGTTCCTAGCTTCGAAGAAATCTCTGCAACAATTGTTCATGTCGCAGAATCGGCTTTCTGGATCCATACCAGAGATATTAATGGATCTCACGAGATTGGATACGCTCGATCTCTCTTCCAACATTTTACACGGGACAATCCCCAAGAATATCGGAAACTTATTGCTCCTTCAGCATCTGAAGCTCAACAACAATTTTTTGGTAGGACCTATTCCGCATACATTGGCGACCTCCAGTCAAGTGAATGGAAAAATGGGTGATCTGTTGGAGACCATTCACCTACAAGATAATCAATTGAGCGGGACGATTCCGCTTCAGTTCGAATATCTTCCCAAGCTGAATACATTAATGATTCACGAGAATAAACTCACTGGCACAGTACCAGCAAACATCTGCTCGGAGAATATAAATAAATCCTTTTTCCAGGGGACACAACCCAATTCAGAAAATGGGCGGAATTATTGTGATGCCATTTCTTGTCCTGTGGATATGGTTGCTTTGGATGGGACGGCTCCCTGTGTAGCGTGCAATAATCTACACTACAATCCATACATTGGACAGACTAGGAGCTGTAATACTGTTCTTAGTCAGAGGGAAATTCTAAAACACTTCTATGAGAATACTAGTCAGAATGATGGAAAATGGAATGGAGTGAATGATTGGGAAGATGACAAGACTTTTCTCTGTGATTTCACAGGGGTCACATGCGACAAGGACTTTCATGTGACAGAAATTAAACTCAAAGGCAGAGGGTTGAAAGGAACTATCTCGGATTTTGTGGGATTCTTGCCGTACCTAAAAACGTTTGATGTGTCTGACAATGAATTGGCAGGATTTTTACCGAGTGACTTGCGCTGGGCTCCATTGGAATTACTCGACATATCCGGAAACAGTATTCGGGGTGTTGTGCCTCCCACGCTTTGTGATAAAGCTGGGGTGAATTCAAATGGTAACAACGGATCATACGATTGCAACAAAATCGCTTGTCCCATTGGAACTTATAGTCCTAGCGGACGCGAGCGTATTCCTCTTCACACATGCTCGCCATGTCATCACAATAACCCCACTGTGCTTGGAAGCAAATCATGTAGAGAATTTGGCGTTGCAAGTGGAGCATTTGGATTCATCGTTTTCTTCGTTACGTTGTCCGTGGCTGTTGCTGTGTTTGTTGTTGTTCGTATGAAGAGGAGATCGCGTATCGACTATCAGGATACTATGCAGGAATTGGAGATGCAACGACCCATCACAGCTTTGGATCTTGGAGATGGACAGAGCATTGGCAGTATTGATCGTGCTGTCAGTGGAACTCCAACGAGTGCAAGAAACAAGAAGAGACGCACAGGAAGTGGAAGAGGTGGAATGTACGCTGATCTTCCCGACGATCGTGGATTTACGCACTCCTCTGCGTTACCGTACCCAGATGCAGAGAATTCAAGTACTGTCTCAGGCATGTCAAAAGGGAGTGCCATAGAGACGTCTAGTATTAAATCTGGAAAGTCTAGGGGAAGCAACACAAGCGATGAGTCAAACAACAAAGATATCTGGCTTGACGTGCCTAGAATAACATAGATTGCTTGTATGTAAATAGTGTACTTATTATGTGGCAGCCTTGTTGACAGGGAGACCTAACCCAGTCAGGCTCTTGTACTGGTGCTTTCCCCCTCTGATATAAATACTGGAAACATGCTTTCGTCGTCGACATCTTCTTCTTCGACTCTACTCAGGTCAACAGACAATACTTGTGGATTCAAGTTAATTTCATCTGGTACTTCTCCTCCAGCTAAGACAACTTTAAAGAACAAAATCATCCATGAATAAGTCGGATTGATAGCCTTCAGAATAGCAATCTTTGGCCGGGTGTAGACAAGCATATTGAATAGGCCTCCAAGAGGCCACGTGAGAGAAATAGCTAGGAACGTCCATTGCTGATTTGTAACGCCTGCTACAGTCATGAACATCCATACAAAGAGGAACACGTACGTCGAAAAGTATGCACCTATGTACAGGCCTGACTGAACAAGCGTTTCTTGGCAAAAATATCGTAGGTTCGCTCTTGCTCGGTGAATTCGTTGACCTCGAGAAAGGACTTCTTCAGTGGCATCTTCTTCGACGATGCGCATACAACAGTAGATCTTAGACCAGATTGAATGCCTTGGGCCTTCTTCAGTTTGAAAAGACATTGCTATTGTCAACCGGGATTCCTGCACATACACATATTGAGTCAACATACCAAGGCAAATACACATGCCAACAAAACTCAAGAAAGAGGGAACATAAAAAAAGGCGACGAGTAGCTTCATCGCATGCTTGCCTCTCGTACATTCGCCTATTTCTGGGTTTGTATCACAAGCAAGAGGGTAAGCAGAAGTTACACATAGAGAACCAGCCCTTGACGCATTATAACTTCCCGTACTTAATTTTGTGACAGCTCCAGTCATAGACAACAGTATAAAGAAAGCATGAATCTTCCACTCCACCCTTTTTGCAAACTCAAGACGGGTCATTTGGTACTTGACTCTGAGCAAAAAATAGAAACTCAGAAAGAATGTATACAAGGGAATCATCGAACCGCCCAACGAAAGTATGAATCCAGCAGTATCACAGCTTTGCGTGTTTCCTACTGCCCAAATCGCATTTGGTGTATCAATTGGGGATGCAAAAGGCCCGGTAAATATACCCAATGATTGTAGAATATCACCACAGCTCAACCCGAATATGATTCTTCGATAAGGGGACGAAGCAAGACCGCCTTCAGAACAGAGAATCACGAGTGCGATGGTGGTGGAAGCCAGGCAAGACAACGATGAAGTTGCCAGCCTCACTATTTGAGAGTTGTAGAAGAAAGTCATGGGCATGAAGCAAGGTAGAGATTACTTTTTGGCTTGCGTGATTATTTGAGTGACAAATTAATCAATATGAAAAGTTAAAGTAACTGGTATCTGAAACTAACTTGGTAAATAGTAAGCGAAGCTCTCATTAGAAAAACTCTTATTTCTTTCTAAATTTGACGGGTCACTTGTAGGTCAATCAACAACTATCTTGAAGTTATCCCCTTCTTGGATCTTTAGGAGTACCCATGAGCAATCTGAAATTTTTTAATAGCATTGAAGAGTTTCATTTCTTCAGAAGACATTTAAAGTCTCACCAATCACACCTTTATGCTGTTGGCAAAAATATTGAATATTGAAATAGAGAATAGAATAGTAACAGAGTTTCATAAATAAAGGCTAATAGGTATGTCAGTGTCATCACAATTAGACAATATCCAGCTTTTCGTCATTGAATCATCATCATCAATGCGCTGGTCGCTTAAAAGATAAATGCTACTACGTACTAGGTACTTACTACTACTCCTACTACTGTTGTGTACCAAACAAGTCATCGAGGCGTTTTTCGGTAGCGTACAGTATATGCTTTTTAAATTACGTAGTCACTAGTCACTAATACCCGCCTACATTGACCCAAGTCGAATCAAGACCAATTTTCGCATCACAGCATGATTCATCATGGAGCATTACATATACAAGTAGAAAGAAGAAATCTTTAGTAGCAACAGAACAACAATATGACAATGTCAGTACTATTGTTACCTCTTATGAAAAGAAGGTAAGAGTGCCAGCATTTCATTCTTTAACTTTGGCATTGGTGGCTGTTGAATATCTAACTATCACTAGCCAGTAAATTGTCGGTCTACCTTCTTCAACTGGCATTGGTTAGCAAGAGGTTGGAAGTGCTTATTTAAAATCAGAAAGTGGATGATTTTGATTCACTTAAAAATATGTTTTGAGCTTGAGCTTGCGATTGCAGTCATTTCGGTTCCACTATGGTATGTACTTCGTGTAGCTTCGTGTCCATAGTCACAGCCATACCTACCTACTTAGGATACTACGATACTTGAGCGACGAAGCTACAAGCGACAACTACGCGGGCTATTAATTGCCAACTCCGAGAAACAATTGCCAACTCCGAGAACTCTAGCTTTGCCGCGTAAAAATCTGTCAAAATCATAAAATCATCTACTTGCTATAAGACTGAAAGGTGCACCTTCAACGAAGATCGTTCTCTCCAAAAATACTACAGAAGTCTTCTATGAGTATGATAGAAAGACTTTGCTCCTTGATCTAGTTTCTACAATCCTTTAGAGACAATTTCTAAGCATTCTTCAAGTAGTAAGATTTTGGTATGGTTTGATATGGCTTAGTATGGTTTGTACGCTAAATCTACGTAGAATTCATAAAAAAAGGTATTTTGAAAATCGTGTTTCCATGCGTTCTACAGCATTGTAGAAATTAAATGAAGGGGTAATGTCCTACTATAATACACATAGAAGACTTCTGTAGTATTTTTGGAGAGAACGATTTTCGTTGAAGGTGCACCTTTCAGTTTTAGCAAGTAGATGATTTTTAGCTATTTTTTTAGACGGAAAATAATTTTTACGCGGCAAAGCTAGAGCTATACGCTTATTTTAATTTTGAAGCAATCAATCACAGTTGGAGTACCCAGGCTTGTTGCGAATCCTCTTTATAATGCATTGTTAGTTGAGTGGCGTCGTTGGTTTGATGAAATTTTATGTTTCTCTTCATCACATTTTCTGGTTTTGTTAGCACTTTTTATCGTAGGAGGGTTCTCGGAGTTGTCAATTAAAAACTTTTTCTCGAAGTTGGCAATTAATAGCCCGCGTAG
>Ga0306864_1001241_pt1 | contig 10631 bp, 9 predicted proteins | sample AntRauTorckE5430_FD_190448 | JGI IMG/M metagenome (GOLD analysis project Ga0306864, IMG submission 190448) | Saline lake microbial communities from Rauer Islands, Antarctica - Metagenome Torckler E5 #430 (v2) (version 2) | ecosystem: Environmental > Aquatic > Non-marine Saline and Alkaline >...
CATCTTCATCAAACAACCCAAATTCCTCTAGAAAAACTAGGTGCATGTACTGTCCAAAATTGACATCATACCTCTCCAGAACTTGCAATCTTCTAGGCAATAGAAACTGTTGAAATATTCGAGATGGAGGCCTTGCTATTTGTATATAGTTTTATTCTTCTCCTTTGAGATCGCGCTTTGTTTAAACCACAAATTGCAGATTTTTTAGGATCCAAAGAATCCCAATCAAATCAGCACACAAATGTAAACTCCGTCCCAAGCATATTCTTTACTCTTTGTTTCTCAGGATCCAACGCTCCTTGTATTCGAGCAAAATATTTGCAGGGCTGACGGAAAAGCGTCTTTCAAAAACAATCTTTTCGGCCGAGATGTGGGGTACGCTGGCTTTTAGAATCACTGCGATTAGGCTGTGGATTTGAATGGCAAGCTCTCTAGCTAATTCTGGGGCCTTATCTGCGACCAAGACGCACTAAATACACACTTGTATGTGACATTTATTAATTAATTTTCTTTAGTTATTCTGTTTCATGGCTGTGCTGCTGTCCTCACTTTGAACCGGAACATCCTTAAGGTTAATGACTTCATACTTGTAGCATTTGTTGGTGTACACACACATATCAGAAGCAATATCCATGGCTTTCCTACACACATCTTCAGCACTCAATCCTTCTTGATCCTGCAGCGCCCTTGCAGCAGCGAGAGCAAAAGGACTTCCGCTCCCTACGGAAAGCACATTATCTGTGCTTTCAAGAACATCTCCATTTCCTGTTATCTCCAGTGCCACATTTTCATCCGCAACTAGCAAACTAGCTTCTAACCTCCTTAGATATTTATCTGTCCTCCACCCTTTCGCTAACTCAACGCAACTTCTTGCCAGTTGCCCGGGATACTGATCAAGTTTTCCTTCCAACCTCTCCAAAAGAGTGAAGGCATCAGCAGTGCTTCCTGCAAATCCTACAATCACGCCGCTCTGTTCGCCATCCTTTTGTTCATTTCCACCGACGGTCTTAGGAAAGATTCTCCTGATTTTCCTGGCGTTCGGTTTGACGACCATATTTCCCTGGGTTACTTGTCCATCTCCCATCATGCAGACTTTACCATCTTTGCGTACGCATAGAATAGTTGTTCCGTGCCAGGCTGGGGCACCGTCGTGCACAGCAGATGTATTAGAAAAACAAGCTCGCTGTGTGGCAGCCGGTGCACCAGCAAAGCGTATGCGTGAGACGCTTGGTCTTAAAAAGTTTTGTGTGATTCTTTGCATCATTTTGGATATGAGACGATCGATTGATGCGAAGGAATTAGATTCTTTGCTGCTTGGTAATACAGAAGGGAATTCTATGTATCGTACAATAGTATTCTATTCTCTGTAGTTAGTTAGATGTTCTATTGGATATCTTTGTGATGGTTGAGATGGTCGGGGAATTTGGAATGTCGATGATGCCAAAAGAAAATGAGTTGTTCTACTTTTCTTTGGGGTCAAATAGTTGTGTTTTTGTATTAGTCCCCCACGCGTTCCCTCCAAAACACAAACACGTATTTCTAAATGCAAAATGACGACAAGGAAAAATAATTAAAAATGATACCATAGCAAGAAACTACCATACATAGGATAGGTACCTACCGGTACGAGGTTCACATGCTTTGTGGTTTATGACGATGGTATTTAGTACCGGCACATTGTGCACAACATTGACCATCGCATATCATCCATCATCCTTCAGTACCATTAGTCTGTACTTGTTGGCATCATTCACTCCTCCCTTCAAGATTCTCATAAACTTCGTTCCATCCATAAATTAAATTCATCTCATCATGAAGACATTAATATTCTTAGCCACGCTATTATCAGTTACGGATGCTTTCATGGCACCAACAACCATTCCCAAGATTCGCACCTTTACCCAACTCCATGCCGATGCTGCTGCAACTAAAATTGAAACAACAGTAGAGCCAAAGGAAGCTGTGAAAATATTTGGACGATTAGCAGAAAAATACATTATGCTCGACAGCAGTGGTGGAATGTGCTGCTACTCCGCTTGCAAAGACTGCGAATATCGTCTTCCAGGGGGAGGATATAAGATGGCAGATCAATCAGCTGCAAGGCCTAAATGGATCCCATCTTACGAAGAGCGAGTCTTTGAATCGGTTGGTAAAGAGCATGCATCTGCGTGGGGAAAAGAAGTCTTTTCCTCTGGACCCTATGTCATCAAAGAGGAGTTTGTTGAGAGAGTTAAAGGCATGACATTTAGTCCTCCCCTCGGTGGGCCCTACATGAGCGCAAGTGCTGCAGGGATCGAGGATGACCTTGCATTGGAAACCTTTTTTGATTTGCTAGCGGGTGAGAAGGAACGATTGACCAAGCATAGAATGAGCACAAGGATAAAGGAGATTGCCAACGGTAATGAAGGTCTGATTTGGTCTGATTTCATGGCTGCCCTGTCCGAGTGATTCAACTCTTGATACAGTTAGGTAGTTAGTTATATGTGCTAATAAGTTATAAAAAGTCTATTTTCAAGCGAATGATTATATAGATTGTTGTAAATTACTTGCGGCCACCACGGGCTATTCTACACGCAGAACCATACCATAGTCTAGTCCAAGCTTGGCCACAAATTAAACCACTCTCAACTCATCATCTCAAGGATAATAGTTGGGAGGACGCCCATCTGCATTCGCTGTCAAACTTGCTCTATAAATTCTCCAACTGCCCAGAACCAGAGCTTCGAACCCAACATCGCTAATCAGCTCCACAATCGACTTGAACAGTCTCAAATCAATATCTTGGCTTTCCCCCGGTTGAACGAATCTTCCAAACTCGATCAATAAATCCACTTGCGTACTGAAGATCAACACTCCTGTAGAAAATGCCCCAGCTTGAATAATTCTAGTGACGACGGTTCCATACCCTCTTCCACCTGAAATATTGAAAGCATCTGATTCAAATCCTTTGGCAGCCAGGGCTCCCAATACCCAACAAAACGCGAGACCTGCGCCGTGGATGAGTGTGGGAGCAACGAGAGTTCCTTGAGCCGGAGTGCTATACAGTAACCCATCAGTGTTGGCAAATATGGGTGCAAGCCACGTAGGTCTAGGCGCATGGTTTAGTGATAGCCAGAATACTTGCAGTGAAGGTGCCACGATCTGTGCCAGGAGAGTGTCAGCCACAGGTAACCCTGCGTCGTCAATTTTGGGAGAGAGAAACCTATTTTTAATCGCATCATTTTCGTCATTATTCGAAGAAGATAAGAACGTGGTAGAAGGAGCAGTAGGCGCAGTAGAAAACTTTGAGAGAGCAGTATTTGTGCTTGTACTCTTATTTGCAGATATAAACATGATGGCAGGTTGAGCAAATGCTGTAGTCGCACCTGCTATGGAATTTGATGACACAGACTGAAATCCATTGACTTTATTAAAACCTAGCAATAGCGCAATTAACGTAGTCATAGTCACATATCTCATTATGGCGATGAACGAATGCAGTTGGTGATGAGCGAAGTGATGATGTGTACTACTACTACTGTTGTTGTATGATGCTGTTTTGTTGTTTGAAGTTTGAATGAGGTTGTAAAAAATAGAAAACACAAAGCCAAACAAATTCTTGAGGATACTCTAAATAATTCTAATATCTTTTGAAATAGAGTGTCGTTTGATGGTCAACCACTTCTTGGAATTCCTGGAAAAAAAAGAAGCATCTCTTCTTGACGCTTTTTTGTTTGAAAGACAACAAAGAACTTTGACAAAAGGTAACAACAACAATACTACAGTACATAAATCTAGCTTGATCGCGGTTTAAGATTGCCGCTACGTGCACCAACTATATCTCTATTCAATACAAGCAGCACTTCCAAGTTTATTCGAATACACCATGACAATCGTGTACGCCCTAGTTTCACGGCAAAAAACAGTGCTTGCCGAATTCACTGCAACGTTAGGTACGTCGTCTTGAGAAATCCTGACACAAGACTTCTAGTTTCAGTCCCACGTCCATTTGCTGCGAACTGAGTATCACCAAAGCACAAATATATAAGTTGATCCGCAATTACTCGTGGCTATCGATTACAGCGCAGGGCACAATAGTTGAATCGATGAAAGATCAAAAGTGTTCTTTTTCGGTCTTTTTTACGTCGTAACTCAGTCATTCTAATAATCACCCGCCACCCGCCATAGTCCTATTTACCTATTGATTCATCTCACATAATGCTGCTTTCTCTCTCGTAAGTAACAGGAAATTTCCCCACAGTCACTCGCATGCTTCTGGCAAAAATACCTGTTACCGATGGTAAAATGACTTATGTTTACGATGACTATGTTTTCCACTATGTTGTCGAAAACAGTATATGCTATCTATGCATGTCGGATGAGAAGAACAAGCACAGGCTACCTTATGCCTTCCTTCAAGATATGAAAGATTTATTCCTCGCAAAATTCGGATTAGAACCAGCTCAACGTGCAATCGCATTCAGTTTCAATGAAGATTTCTCACCCGTCATACAGCAACGAATGGAGTATTATAATTCTGGAGGGGCAATGGACAACATTGATTCCCTCAAAACTCAAATTGATGATGTGAAGGAGGGAATGGTGCAAAATATTGAAAAGGTCCTTGAAAGGGGAGAAAAGATTGAATTGTTGGTGGATAAGACGGATAGATTAAATCAACAAGCTTTCCGTTTCGAAGCAAGTTCTAGAGGTTTAAGGAAGCACCTGTATTGGAGAAGGATGAGAAATATAGCTATCTGTTCCACCTTTGGATTATTGATTGTATTCATTTTGGTTGCTGAGGGGTGTGGTGGTTTTGACTTCAATCGCTGTAGGCGTCATTGAGAAGTGTCATTTTGATTTATTTCTAGGTACTTCACGCTGAACGCGTGTGTGCGTTTCGAGCTGTTTCGAGAGAATAAGATCTTTATTGTAAATTATGAATACTCAATTTGTTTAAAATGTGATGAATTTTCCTTACTCACACATGCCGTTTAGTATTATCACCCACTTCATCCATGGCAGCTGTGGGAATACATTCCATACTTGCATAAACCTTACTCTCGAACTTCTGGTGTACAAAGTCGCTATCATCTCAGCAAATCTACAAATTTAGAATTTTCATGGAGAAGAAATCTAGGTTTGGGTTACTACATGAGGACGGACATTACTCCTCAGTTGTGGAATTAGGTTGGTTGTGTGTGCAATTTGACGATGGCTATCAGCACTGGTTGTTAGGTTAAAATAATAAATAATAGAATAGTCAGCTGAAGAGCAAAGAATTACCACAAGATGATAATGGGGCGATGTGTGACGTCACATGGTGGGATAAAGTAGATAAAGTTCACAAAAAACAAAAACACAATAATGTCAGCAGCATTAAGCATTAAGCATTAGATACACGATACACAGCAGTACGCAGTAGTACAATAGTAGAGAACATCATTAAGACATCATACATCGCACATCGATCATAACTAGTAGCCAACATCTATTAGTCAAAAGATCAACAATCGCATAGCATTTCTCACAACAGGCAGCAAATGCTACGATAAATGCACTGAATTTCATCTCTTCATAAACACCATGCATCGACTATCAAAATCAAGGGCAAAAATAAACGTTGTGTCTTTGTCCATAGTGTTTGGGCTCTTCTTCTTCGGACAAATCCTCATCATCTTGCAACCGCAGTACAATACGAGCTCAGAAGATGAATTCATATTAAGTTTCGATGCTACTAATGAAAAGCAGGAAGAATTGCGGTCCAGCACCGAGCAAAAAATGCCGATTGAAAAAGAAATGCCAATTGAAAAAGAAATGGCGACACCTAATGGTCCTCCCGACGGTACTTTCAACACTTTCCCCGTGTATCATCAGAGCTACCGCGAAGGCTTTCACTCAAATGCTCACTGCATCGGGGACAACTTCCAAAAGGATGCATGGAAATACCGCTCTTGTCACTTCCAAAATCTTTGTTTTGACACGAAAGATATGAAATTTGTTTTATTTGCCTCGAAAGAACAATATGAGTTGGAGAAGGCGCTGAAGAGCAGCGATCTGACGCATTTTTCACCAGCGTCTAGTATGAATACCACTTTGAGTTTGGGTGCTTTGAACCCAAAGTGGGGGGAGGAACAAAAATTACTGCAGTGGTACCCAGAATTACGTCCCATTGAAGAGATTGTGAAGACTGGCGTGTATATGTTACAGACAGATAAGGTGTTGATTCCTTACCATTCCATGGCAGGATTTAATCCAGGGCATCTTGTGTGGGATGACTTTTTACCACTGCACACTTTGCTCACAACTTTTGGCTTGATTCAAAAAGAAATGGTTCTAATCAGGTATGATCTAACACTTGCAATGTGGGCAAGTTGTCAGAGGCAATGGTGGAAATGTAGGCCGATCATCGACAAGTTCTACCCCTTGCTAGGAACTGAGTTGAACAAGACAACAACTCAGAATGACACCTCTCTTGTTATTCCGAGCATTCAAAAATCAAAGTATGTATGTTCACCAAATGGAGCCGCAGGCTTGGGAATGCTGAGCGACCATGGGTCCAAGCTGCACGGGTGGAAACCCTCAGATTACGAATACGCTCAGAATATTGGAAGAGGCGGTAGTCTATATCAGTTTCGGAACTGGATGATGGATAATATTGGAGTGCCTCATCAAGGAAAAAGAATTCATTCCCCTCCATATAGGATTGTGGTATCTCAGGGATCTAGTAGCACCTCTAGCCGCAATGCTTCCTTTGATGACCAAATCAAGTTGCTAAGAGAGGTTGTTACAAAAAAATACGAGCTTGACATTCAAGTTGTAAAATTGTCAACAATGAAGCTGAAGGATCAGCTGGAATTGGTTGCGGGCACCTCGATATTTATCACCGTGTGCGGAGGAGGAGCTGTTACATCAATGTTTCTTCCAAAAGGGGCTTCTCTGTTTACCTATTTCCACGAAACAGATGGCAATGGAGGGACTCCTGCACGCTTGGATTGGGATCTCTTGAATAATCTCGGATATCTTCGTGTTCATTGGTTGCCGAGACCGAGAAGTGGCGCAAAGACAAAAAGGGGCAAAACAATGCCAGGCCCGAGACAGTCCGATTTTGATGCGTTTGTGAAACTCGTGGAACATGAACTCGATGTTATCTCTCACACGAATGACTACTAATTAGAGATACTGTTCCATTCTAAAAATAATAAGAGTCACGTTGATGTCTTTTTATCGTTAGAAATCCACCTCAGCTCTCCTTTGCATTAAAAAAGTCAACCACATTACTTTTCTTAAATTTTTCGGCGGCATCCTTGGGAGATAGACCATCATTGCTTTCAAGTGAATAATTGGCACCAGCATCTACCAGTATTTTAACCATTTTCAAATTCCCTGTTCGGCTGGCAAGCCACAACGGAGTACATCCGTTCTTGTCCTTCGCATCAAGTAAGTCTTTCACAGTTTCGACGGTGAGGAGATATTCCATTACATCCATACAACCGCAAAAGGAGGCAATAGCAAGGGGTGTCCTGTCGTTTTTGTCTGATGTATTCACATCTGCTCCTCGTTTAATCAGTTCCCTTGCCATGTTGTCAAAGTTCCGTTCGCAAGCCACCAGCAATGGCGTTAACCCTGCCGAGTTCTTTGAACCTAGCGGTCGATCATTCATATCATTTTCATTCGCAAAGTTGTCTTCACAGTCGAGTAGAACCTTTAGCAATGGTCCTTCATGGCCAGAAGACACTGTAACATGAAGCGGAGTATCGCCAGAAACATTTTTGGACGTCAGCGCCGACCAAGCATTTTTGTCTAAAGTGGCCAAAACTTTTTCTACAACTTGAGCATGCCCCTTGAAAACTGCAGCAAGCAATGGCGTATCTCCAGTAGCATTAGAGTCGTTGCATGCTTGAATTATATCATATGATTGAGAATTCATCCGGTCAAATAGATATTCGACTATGTGCGCATGTCCATATCCGCAGGCAATCCAAAGAGGAGAACAGCCAATTTTATTCTTCTGACTTATCGATGCATGGCAGCTCTCAATTAAAAACTTGACAATATCGACGTTCCCAGAATAAATAGCGCCGTGAAGAGCTGTGTTTCCTTCTTGATCTGCTTCATTTACGCAGGCAGCGAGCTCTTCCTTGGACTTAAGACTGGTTGAGGCAATGTGACTTCCAAGAAGTTGTTTCAGCTTGGCAATGTCGCCTGATAATGCTGGCTGCAGCAGAGGCGCTGACGCAGGTTTAGCGGTTAAGTAGTTTCCCATCTTCATAAATGAGTGAGAAATAATTTGTTCATGTTTCATGTTTGTCTTGCACGACGGGTAAAAAGGGTCCGCGAGGAAAAAGGGTCCGGACCCATTAATTCTAACTTTGCCGCGAAAAATCACCTTCACCGAAAATTACCGACCAAAAAATGCTACAGCAGCTTTTACAGCAAGCAGTCTTTCATATGAAGATGACTTCTTCCTTTTGCCTATTGTCTCTCCAGCTGACGTATCTGTATGGTAAGAATGCCTTACTAGAAATTGGGGCTGTTGTACATTATTACAATAATAAAGTGAATGCATATTTAACTATATTTACGGTCTGTATTGTACAAATTTCCCAAAAGGGTTTGAATTGCTCACACTATACATCTCTAGTAAATATACAGTAATGCGTTTTAAATATTATGGGGAAGTTATGGTTGTGTTAAGTTGTTGATCACTGGTTTGGTTTGAGGAAGGAGCAGAGGACGGTGACACGGGAACAGAGGAAGGAGTAGAGGACGGAACTGACAGCGCCGCCAATCGTTTGTCCTCATTGTGACGTTCTCTCAAAGCCTGCATCTCTTCTCCAGGCCGTGGACACTCTAGAAGAATAGGCATTCCATACTGTCGATGACGAACGCGACAACTATAATGGTTTCCAGACAGCTCTGACCCGAGATGACCAAAGCCACCAAGACCTTGTGCAAGGCATTGTGAAGTGGACATCATCCAAACATCAAGGAAAATACCCAAGTATGCCTCAATAGGAGAACCATTAGAGTTCAAGTGCTTTGACTCCACTCTGTAATTTGGCCTTGCAATAATTTTGGCATGTGGTGCAGCAGTGGTGCTATTTACTGACCACTGAGGACTCTCTTCGATTAAATATGTTGGGATTTCGTCAGAGTCTGACGCAACATAAATGAATTGTGTGTCTGGCATTGCCTTCTTTGCACAATTAGCAGCGTTGTCAGCAAGGCGTTCAACATTCACTTTATTCACTGGGTCGCTCATTTTGAGTCCACCACCAATCTGGTCGCCCGCCTTTTTGTTCAACAAGATTGCAAGATCGTTTGGCTCTTTCCATTTAGCTCTAACATGGGCAGCTGCAAAGCTTCTTGGTTTCAGATCAGGGTTATCAACATACATTGACTTTACGAGCTCCATGAGCTTTGTACTCGGTTTGAACAAAGTGTGGAAGATGGCTCCTTTCGCCTCATGTTGATTCTCCAACCCCATTTGTTTAGCACCAGGTATTTTTGCAATGTTTGAGTTGGCAAAGATGAAGCGTTTGTCTTTATGCTCTTGGCGAGAAATGATTGGATGCCAAACTATGCGTCGTTCGCCCTTGTATTGAGTGAAACTACGATTAGCGTATATTTCCCACTCCAAATCTGCAAAACCATCTGGTAGCCTCCAGTCAAAATCATTTGCAACATCAAAGAATTCCTCAAGTGGGTGAGGTTGGGACCACTTAATGAGAAGTTTTCTCCCCGAATTATGCGCCACCCATGCATAGTATGTGAGGCGCATGAGGCGATCACTCAGTCCACCGCAAGCTTCCGAAAATGTTCCTCCTTTGAATGTGTGACATGTCAATACAATGAACTTCGCATCGGGATCTCTGAGAGTCTCATTATGAGTAGCAACAGGTTGGCTGGCAAGGAATTCTCGAAGCCATTGAGGCACTGATGGAAATAGCGTTTCAATCTCCTCTGGGGAGTAGACAACAGCTGAATAATCAAAGTCTTCTTGTCGGTTTAGAATTTCTTGTTTTTGCGAGGAGAGGTCGGGTGTGTCAGCGGCAGTAGTATTAGCTACTGCATTTCCATCCTCTTGCTCTCCTTCCTTGGACTCAACCACGATGTCGTCAGCGGATCCGATCGCATCTCCTTCTGCTGCTGGTGGTTTTCCAGTCTCCTCCTGCCCAGCTGCTGGTGTTTCCTCTTTATTTACCATTTCTGCCAATGCTGCCACTGCAGGTGTGGTAATGATGGAGGACTCTGCGATCGTCGGCATTATTTTTCTCTGCTCCGAGGAACTAAATTGTATGGAAAATAACGCCGCTAAAATCACTACCACGAACATGCATGAGTTGCGCTTGCTTGGATATTTCATTTGACCCAAAGATTGGATCTCAAATGTGTAAATTGGCAAATGCTTCTGTTGCAAGTAAAGAATTTATGAGGCGACCAATCTGAGTTTGATTCTTCTCTGTGTGTTTGAGATTGACAATGGTTCTCGAAATTCCATAAGCCATGGGGATTCGCTCGAATGTCAGCGCACCCTCCTTTTTCGCGGATTTCTATATTCTAAGAAATTTTTAGAATACACATTTTGAGCACCATCGCGCACGCGAATATACACGCAATCGTCCGTTCAAAATCATACAATACGAAAA
>Ga0306864_1001242_pt1 | contig 10629 bp, 6 predicted proteins | sample AntRauTorckE5430_FD_190448 | JGI IMG/M metagenome (GOLD analysis project Ga0306864, IMG submission 190448) | Saline lake microbial communities from Rauer Islands, Antarctica - Metagenome Torckler E5 #430 (v2) (version 2) | ecosystem: Environmental > Aquatic > Non-marine Saline and Alkaline >...
AAGTCAACACTACTCTCGCTCGCTTGAAACTCAGACGCAGGAAAACAAAATAAAAATCAAAACGCTTAATCGAATGGTAGCCCACGGTATGCCAATTTCTCAACCGAAAGCCGCATAATTAAATTGAGTACTAGCGCAAGATTTATCTAAAATGTTTATGCAACAACGCCCCATCTAGATAGGCTTGCCACATATTAAATCAACGTTCCTCAGCGGGTTTAAGTAATAATAATCAACGCGTCCTACGGGGAAACTTAAAACGTTCACCAAAGCAAATTCTAATAAAGAGCCAGCGGCAATTACGTACAAGCCTGGGCGGCGTTCGTGAAAAAAACGGAGCATTCGGATAGCTTCAGGGCTAATTTAAATCTCATCGGAAAAGATTAAGGTTCTTCCTTCTTGGGCTTTTCCATTTCCCATGAGTAAAACGCGTTCAAGAATATCAGGGAAGTCAAGTCGCTGTCCAAAGATGTTTCTGACGGAATAATCCTCGAAGTTTAGCTCGCTGAAACTATCGAATTGAGTGGAGAGCATTCTGACGAGTATCGATTTTGCAACTTGCCGCGCACCCCGGATAATCAGAGGTTTATGGTTGCTGCGTTCACTCCATTCTTTTAGATCTTCCAGTGCTTTTCTTGCGAATTTCATGTTTTTAATACGGGGTATATTCCCATTTAGCTCAAATAACCCCTTAATCTGGGTTAAGTAAGAAGACTAAAATAAAACCCGCTTCTGAGCCAAAGCTTAGAAGCGGGTTTTAAAAGTTGAATAGTCAAGCAGTCAAGCCGTCTCTCACGACTGCTTGACTATTTGATCGCGTGACTACTTTCCTGCAGCAACATCCTCCCGGATCTTATTAAGCGCAGAGCCAGCCCGTACCCAGTCCACCTGCGCGGTGTTGTAGGTATGGTCGGTCATCACGATATTGGAAGAACCGTCGGCGTGCGTTAGTTTGAGGGTAAGTTGCTTATCTGGCCGGAACTCGTTGAAGTCAACGGCGCTGACCTTATCGTCCTGGCGGAAGAGGTCATAGTCTTCCGGGTTAGCGAAGGTAAGCGCGAGCATACCTTGCTTCTTCAGGTTGGTTTCGTGGATGCGGGCGAAAGACTTTACCAGCACGGCGTGGACGCCGAGCCAGCGTGGCTCCATAGCGGCGTGCTCGCGGCTAGATCCTTCACCGTAGTTCTCTTCACCAACGATGATCTGGCCGATGCCATTGTCGCGGTAAGCCATACCACTTTCCGGAACGGCCATGTAGTCGTTCGTGACGTAGTTGAGTACGGTATTCGTCTTTTCGCTGTAGGCGTTGATCGCACCAATGAGACAGTTGTTGGAGATGTTCTGCAGGTGACCGCGGAACTTCAGCCACGGGCCGGCCATAGAGATATGGTCGGTCGTACACTTGCCCATGGCTTTAATGAGAATGCGCATACCCTGTACCTGCTCGTTCTTAATCGGGACGAAGGGAGTGAGTAACTGGAGGCGATCACTAGTGGGGTTTACAACCACATTAATGTCTGAGCCATCTGCGGCGGGAGCCTGGAAACCGGCGTCCTCTACGGCGAAACCGTTTGGGGGCAGCTCGTAGCCCTGGGGCGGGTCGAGCATTACCTGTTCGCCTTTATCGTTGGTCAGCGTATCCGTCAGGGGGTTGAACTTCATGGATCCGGAGAGGGCCATGGCGGTTACCAGCTCGGGGCTGGCAACGAAGCCGCGCGTCTGGGGGTTACCATCGTTGCGCTTGGCAAAGTTCCGGTTGAAGGAAGTGAGGATGGAGTTGGCGCGGCTGGGGTCGTCGGTATGGCGGGCCCACTGGCCGATACACGGTCCACAAGCGTTGGCCAGCACGATACCGTCGATGGCTTCGAAAGCATCCAGGATGCCGTCGCGCTCGGTGGTGAAGCGAATCTGCTCGGAACCGGGCGTTACCGTAAATTCGCTTTTGAACTTAAGGCCTTTGGCCCTGGCGTCCTTGGCGATGTTGGCGGAGCGGTCGAGGTCTTCGTAGCTGGAGTTGGTACAGGAGCCGATCAGGCCGACTTCCAGTACGGGGGGGAACTCGAACTCATCCACGGCCTCGGCGAATGCGGATATTGGGAACGCACGGTCTGGCGTGTAGGGTCCGTTGATGTGCGGCTCGAGGGTGTTGAGGTCAATTTCGACAACGCGGTCGAAATACTGCTCGGGGTTGGCGTACACTTCGGCGTCTCCGGTGAGGTGCTCGGCGACCTGGTCGGCCAGTTGGGCCACTTCGGTGCGGTCGGTGGCTTTCAGGTAACGGCTCATGCTCTCGTCGTAACCGAAGGTGGAGGTCGTGGCTCCGATCTCGGCGCCCATGTTGCAGATGGTGCCTTTACCAGTACAGCTTATGCTATTGGCGCCTTCGCCGAAGTACTCGACGATGGCTCCGGTACCGCCTTTAACGGTCAGGATACCGGCGACCTTCAGGATGATGTCCTTCGGGGTCGTCCAGCCGGAGAGCTTACCCGTCAGCTTTACGCCGATTACTTTGGGTTGCTTGAGTTCCCAGGGCATGCCGGCCATTACGTCTACGGCGTCAGCGCCGCCGACACCAATGGCGACCATTCCGAGGCCTCCGGCGTTGGGCGTGTGGCTGTCTGTACCGATCATCATTCCACCGGGGAAGGCGTAGTTCTCGAGTACGATCTGGTGGATGATACCGGCGCCCGGCTTCCAGAAACCGATGTCGTACTTGTTGGAAACGGTGGAGAGGAAATCATATACCTCTCTATTAACGTCGTTGGCAACGGCGAGGTCCTTCACGGCACCAACCTCGGCCTGGATCAGGTGGTCACAGTGAACGGTAGAAGGAACCGCCACCTTATCGCGGCCGGCCATCATGAACTGTAGCAGGGCCATCTGGGCGGTAGCATCCTGCATGGCCACGCGGTCGGGCTGGAAGAAAACGTAGTCTCCACCGCGGGTGTATTCCTTCAACGGGTTTTCCGGATGGAGGTGCGTATAAAGGATTTTCTCGGTCAGGGTGAGGGGGCGGCCCAGCGCTTTGCGGGCTTCGGCTACTTTGCCGGGGAGGTCAGCGTAGACCTTCTTGATCAGATTGATGTCAAATGCCATGATGTGCTTTTCGGTTTTCTTAATAATTTGGGCGCGGCCGCAGGTGCAGTGAAAAACCTTTGAAGAGCAGTGTCCGTAAGGCTCGATTAGCAGCGACAGCTTTCTTCTCTAACAGGATTAGATGGGAAAAAGCCGACAAGTATATTAAGATTCACCCACTTTACAGGGATCGGATGTCCTTCTCCGACGTTTTGGCCCGAAAACCGCACCATCACTTTGCCCCCCAATCAAAACGCCGGAGAAGAACATTCGTATATGAGCGGAAGACAACCTTTTTAAAAACGTTCCTTGTATCCTGCGGCCGCGCCAAAACGTTCTTGTATTCAATTATTCAATACATAGGGCAACCGCAACCAGCTGCCTTACACCCTGAAATAAAAAGGATAACGAAGGCGTAAAGAAGGTAGAGCAGGGAACGTTTCATAGGCACAAGGTAAGTCGTTTTGGGAGTGAACAAGTAAGAGGATTATTGAATGATAGAATAAGCTGCTGCTGTTGCTACTCACGGTACTACACGGTCATTTATTCACTCATTTAATAAGTTACTCATTAGTTTTCGGGCGACCTCCATCCCCGCACTACCGCCCATCTCAATGGTATGGATATTCCCTCGCCGCTTCAACTCGTGGTTGATGCTCGGGTTGGGGTCGATGTAGATCACGGGCACGCTGTCGTCGGCATAACCTACTAACCCGGCGGCAGGGTAGACCTGCATGGAGGTGCCGACGATGGCGATAAGGTCTGCCTGACCGACAACACGGGCGGCGTTTTCGATTTCGGGAACTGCTTCGCCGAACCAGACGATGTGGGGGCGCATCTGGTGGCCCTGATCGTCGGTATCTCCGAGTTTAAGATCTCCTGGCCAGTCTACGGTGAAGCCGTCGGCGTTAGCAGGCCGGGCTTTGAGTAGTTCGCCGTGGAGGTGGATGATGTTGCTACTACCAGCGCGCTCGTGGAGGTCGTCGACGTTTTGGGTAATGACCGTTACGTCGTAGTCATCTTCGAGGGCGGCGATGAGCTTATGGCCTACGTTTGGTTTTACGGTGTGGAGTTGCGCGCGCCGCTGGTTGTAGAAATTGAGGACCAGTTCGGGGTTGGTGGCGAAGCCTTCGGGGCTGGCCACGTCTTCCACCCGGTGGTTTTCCCAGAGCCCGTTACTGTCGCGGAAAGTGGCTATTCCTGATTCAGCGGAGACGCCGGCTCCGGTGAGGATGGCGATTCGTTTCATACAAGCACTAACGGCTGGCGGGCGGGAGAGGTTGTAGCGTGAGTTGTTGAGTCACAAACTCAGTAAACGACGGCAAAAAGCCCTTCTCCACTGCTGTGGAGAAGGGCTAAACCTTTACTTACCTCCCGGGGATTAGCCGGTAAGGCAGTATTACTTCTTGTAGACCTGGTCGGAAACAGATAGCTTCGCGCGGCCTTTGGCGCGACGGCGAGCGATCAGCTTACGGCCGTTCTTAGTGCTCATACGACTACGGAAACCGTGCTTGTTAACACGACGGCGCTTGGAGGGTTGGAACGTTCTTTTCATTGCTTTTTATTTTGGGAGGTGTGGCCGAAGCCACGGTGGAAGGTTCGTTAGGGGCCGCAAAGGTAAGGATATGTATCCTGTAATGCAAAAGGTCGGTTCAATTATTTATTGGAGGCCGAAGTCCTTACCTTGCGTGGACATTTATGTCAAAACTACATCTCCCGGTTCGCTTTTTATTGTGCGGAGATCAAAACTCAGGTATTACGATGAAATCACTACTACGCTGTCTAGGCCTCGCTCTGGCCCTTTGTTATGCTGCCGTTGCACCGGCACAGTACGCAATCCCTTCCGCAAAACTTGCCAACATTCCCGTTGAGGTAATGCCCGCTCAGAACAATGTCCGCCTTATGGCGGCAGAAGAAAAAGCTGAAGGCCCCGGTCGTGCTCCGGAATTCGCCGTCGCTATTCCCGTGAAAATCCGCCCCGGATCCAGTGGTGCATGGGACGTTGAGGGAAGGACCTCCGTCTGGCGCACGCGCATCAGTAGCCCGGGAGCTTTAACGCTTAACCTCGGTTTTACCGAGTATAACCTGCCCGAAGGTGCCGAATTATTCCTGGTCACTCCTACTGAGCGCTTTGGGCCAATGACCTCTGCCGACAACGAAGACCACAACCAGTTGTGGACGCCGATGCTGGACGGCGACGAAATTATGGTAGAACTTCGCGTTCCTACCGCAAGCATTCGTCAGGTTCAGCTTAACCTCTCTTTCGTTAACCACGATTTTCGGGGCGTAAACAAGCTCCTTTCCGGTGCCTGTAACCTTGATGTAATCTGTGGTGAGGCCAACGGCTTTGGCATCGTGGAGCAGTACCGTGACATCATCCGTAGCGTTGCTGCTTTGACGCGCGGCGGAACTGGTTTCTGTACCGGATTTCTGGTTAACAATGCCAACAATGACGGTACTCCGCTCTTCATAACCGCCAACCACTGTGGTGTTAACGCAGGTAATGCACCCAGCCTGGTCACCATCTGGAACTTCGAAAACCAAACTTGTCGAAACCCCAACAGCAGCGCCAGTGGTGCCAACGGAAACGGTAGCACCAGCACCGTAAACATGGGAGCGACTCATCTGGCTAGTAATCCTGCTTCCGATATGACCATCGTTATGCTCGACGATCCGGTCAACCCCGCCGCCAATGCCTTCTTCGCCGGTTGGGACGCCCGTGAGGAGCTGCCTACTGATACGGTGATCGCTATTCACCACCCCCGGGTGGAAGAGAAGCGCATCTCTTTTTCTTTTCAGGACCCTTACCGGGTGGAAGGCATCAGCTCCGTACCCAATCCGGAGGGCAATCAAATTGCTATCCCGGACTGGGATATTGGCACCACGGAAGGCGGATCATCCGGCTCTCCTGTCTTTGACCGCTTCAAGCGCGTTCGCGGCCAGCTCTTCGGTGGAGGAGCTGCTTGCGGTAACGATGCCTACGATGCCTACGGCTACTTCTTCAACAGCTGGGAAGGTGGTGGAACTCCCAATAGTCGCCTAAAGGACTGGCTTGACCCCTGTGGAACAGGCATGATGTTCATGGACGGCTTCGAAGCCTCCAATATTCCGACCACGCTTGTTGCTGAAAGTAACTGTGCGGGTGGTTGTAATACACTTGATAACACGCTGAGCTTTGTGCTGGGGGACGACTTCCCTGTAGGAACTACACTGGAAGTCGTAAGTGCTACAGCCGGTATTAGCCCCACGCTTTCCACCACAACTGCCACTGGCGGAGACATGGTTAACCTCCTTGTTCCCGGAAGTCTGGACGTCGCTACTGGCGAATACGAAGTGACCGTCCGCGCAACTGGTGGCGGTGCTACTGATGACATCACCTTCAGCCTCACCCTAATTAGTGGCGTATTTGACGGACCTATGCCTTCTGAGCCCGCTGACGGTGCTACCGAGGTATTGCCAGGTAATCCCATTAACTGGATGGCAGTCGATAACGCCCAGGGCTATGATTTCGAATTATCTGACGTGAGCGACTTCAGTAACATCCTGATTGCGGCACCGGGTACGGCGAATAACCGGGTGACCATTACAAACCCTCTGGACGGGGACGTTACGTATTACTGGCGTGTACGGACCATCAACGACTGTGGCGCCGGCGAATGGGTAGAATACTCCTACACCACCGCCGATATAAGCTGTGCGGCTTCTGAAGGACTGGACCTGCCTGCTGATATCAGCCCTGATGGCGGCGACGTAGTGGTCTTCGTAGACCTTGAAATAGTAGAGTCTTTTGACGTTGCTTCTCTGGAAGTAAACGTTGACGTTGCGCATACTTACGTCGGCGACCTTAGCGCCAGGCTCGTTTCGCCGGAAGGCACTGAGATTAGCCTCTTCGGCCGAATTGGTGATGGAGGTTGTAGCGGAGACAATATGTTAGTGACCTTCACTGATGTTGCTGAACTGACTCACGCGGATTTCCTTCTTGCCTGTACTGCCGAAGCAGTCTCCACCCAGGGTGTGTTCCAAGCCGCCGAGCCACTTTCTACGTTCCAGGGAGAACCCGCTAGCGGTACTTGGACGCTTATCCTTAATGACAATGCCGGCCAGGACGGCGGCGCCGTAATGGGCTTTAGTATTCTCTTCTGTACTGGCGGTGATATTGCTGACTTTAGTATTCGTACCGAGACACAATCCCTGGAAGTTTGTGAGACAGGTGCCAGCAGCGTCGGCCTTGAGCTTGGTGTTGATTACGCTGGCGATCTCGGTCTGCGCGTTGAAGCGGGTGGCCAAACGCTGGACAACTATACTTTTAACTATAATTCTGAAGACCAGACGGTGACTGTAGACTTTACGGCCTGGACACTGCTTGGTGAAGGCGACTATACCCTCACGTTCACAGTTATTAATGCCGATGGTGCCGAACGTGACCTTTCTCTTCCCTTGCGCGTAGAGGTTGGTGTAGTGGAAGCCACACTCGCTAGCCCAGAAGACAACGTCGAAGTGCTGGAAGGTGACATCACCTTCAACTGGGATGCTTCCGCAGGCGCTACCTCTTACGTACTGCAGTATTCTATTAACGCTGACTTCTCGGTGATCACCTACGAGGAAGAAATGAACGGTACTATTCGTACGCTGACTGATGTGCCGATTGGAGACATCGTTTTCTGGCGCGTTGTTGCCCGCAACGACTGTGGCGAGGCGATCAGCGCTGTTCGCCAGCTGCGCATCATCCCGAACGGTATTCATGACTTCGGTGCCGGCCGCGAGCTATCTGTTTACCCCAATCCGGTAAAAGGACAGCTTACGGTTGAAGCTACGGGCAACTGGCCTTCCGGCGTGAAGGCGATATTATTCGATGCTACTGGCCGCCAACTGGCGGAGTACGGACTTAACGGCAGTGGCCGGGTTCAGTGGGACCTTGGTGCCATTCCTGCCGGTGTGTACTACCTGCGTTTTGCTTCCCTCGGCCTTGAGCGGACGGAGCGTTTAGTTGTGCTTCCTTAAAGGAGCATTAAGGAGCGCTAATTTAATAACTGTCCGATTTGTAGCTTGTCTTCGCGGCGCTGCTCTTCGCCGGTGAATAGCACCACGATGACTGCGTTTCGATAAGGGCAGTTATTAAATTGAGGCTCCAAAGGCCGTGGCAAGAGATTGCTGCGGCCTTTGTGGTTTATTTAATTCGCGTCCCTTAGCTTTACCGCCTAACCAAAATCTTATGGAATTCAGCATCGTCTCTACCGCCCTTTTACTCTTCTTCATTCTTGACCCACTGGGTAATATCCCGCTGGTGCTTACCCTTTTGAAGGATATGGACAAAGCCCGGCGGCAGAAAATTGTGCTCCGGGAATGCCTCATCGGGCTGGTGATTCTGGTGCTGTTCCTGTTTGGCGGCGAAACCTTCCTGAACGTATTCCATTTGGAAACCGACGCGGTGCGGATTGCTGGTGGACTTATCTTTCTGCTAATCGGCCTTAAAATGGTTTTTCCCTCCGCCGATGCTCCCTTGTTTCCCGCTAACGAAGAACCGCTGATCGTACCCATCGCCCTGCCGATGATTGCGGGCCCCTCCGCCCTGGCAACCCTGCTGGTGCTTTCGCACAACCATCCGGACAATCAGCTGGGCCTGCTCTACTCGCTGCTACTGGCATGGGGCGTTTCTACGCTGCTTCTTTCTTCTGCCCCGCTGTTGTACCGGGTACTGCGTAAGAAGGGTCTTGTTGCGCTGGAGCGGTTGATGGGGATGCTGCTGCTGATTCTGTCGGTGCAGATGTTTATTGATGGGATTCGGGGGGTGTTGGGGTAAATGGTTTATTGCGTCCTGGAACCTGATCTCCGGGACTCTGCTTCGGGCTATACTACCGTTGGGAACAGGAGGTGAAAACGCTTACTTGTACGGGCGACCGCAAGGGATCGCCCTACAGGACGCCGGTGGGAAGGCCGTATTCGCTGGCGCGAACACATTTTTACCTCAAGTGGCCGACAGTAGCATACCATGGTTGGATTCCTGCGGGATGGGGTGTTTTAGATTGTTGATTTTTCTGCAACCTCCGCCCGGACAAGCCCATCTTCATTCATTCCAGCGAGCTTCATCGGTACAAGGTGATTAACCCAGCTATCTTCAGCGGCAAAACGCACCTTCACATAATTATCAGTGAAGCCGTGTAGCATACCATCCGTCTTAGATTTCTCTAAGAGTACCGGCCGTACTTCGCCGATGTACCGCTCCTGGTGCGCTCGCTTCTTCTTTTCAGAAAGGATACCGAGCATTTTATTGCGGCGTTTGCGTTTCTTTATGGGTACCGCGCCGTCCATGTCTGCGGCGGGGGTGTTGGCGCGTTCGGAATAGGTGAAGACGTGGAAATAGTCGACCGGTAGTTCTTGAACGAATTTATAGGTTTCCAGAAAGTCTTCTTCGGTCTCGCCGGGGAAACCGACGATTAGGTCGACGCCGATGCAGGCGTGGGGCATCACCGCGCGGATGTGGGCTACACGTTCAGCGTAGAGCTCACGCTTATAACGGCGCTTCATTTGCGCGAGTTGTTTGTTGTTGCCGGATTGCAGCGGCATGTGGAAGTGCGGGGCGAAGCGCTTTGACCTGGCTACGAAGTCGATCACCTCGTCGGTACAAAGATTGGGCTCGATGCTGGAGATGCGGAAACGGGCGATGCCTTGTACTTCGTCGAGGGCGCGGGAGAGGTCTACGAACAGGGACTCTTTACGGGGTCGGACACCTTCGATGACGGAGGTTCCGTTGCCGAAGTCGCCGATGTTAACGCCGGTTAGAACGATCTCTTTTACGCCTTTTGCTGCAATGGATTTAGCGTCGCTCACAATTTGGTCTACGGTGGAGCTGCGGCTCTTACCCCGGGCCAGGGGGATGGTGCAGAAGGTGCATTTGTAGTCGCAGCCGTCCTGCACTTTAAGGAAGGAGCGCGTTCGGTCGCCGAAACTGAAGCTTGAGATGAAGCTGTCCGCTTCCTTCACTTCGCCGGCGCGGACCATTCCCTTTCCAGATCCGCTGGCGATGCCGTCGATGTAATCCAGTATCCGGAATTTTTCTGCCGCGCCAAGGACGAGGTCGACGCCTTCGATGTTGGCGATTTCCTGGGGTTTTAGCTGTGCGTAGCAGCCTACTACAACTATTTTTGCACCTGCGTTCGCGCCTAATGCACGCCGTACGATATTGCGACATTTACGGTCTGCAAAATCCGTAACGGAGCAGGTATTGATCACAACGACGTCGGATCCGTCGCCAAAAGACACCGCTTTATAACCCGCTTCGTCGAACTGGCGGCCGATGGCGGAGGTCTCGCTGTAGTTGAGCTTGCAGCCGAGGGTATAAAAGGAAACGGTTCCGAGGGTGGACATAATGGGAGTCAAATAGTTACGCAGTCAAGTAGCCAAATAGTCGGCCATGATAGTACTGTTTGAGGAGGTGTATCAAATGTAATGGTGATTCTCTAAATTTCGTTGCCAAAAAAAATAACCAATTGCAGCGATATGATTTTCTACCTTCTTCGAGAAGCTGAGCGACTTACGGACTAACCTGCTTACCCT
>Ga0306864_1001243_pt1 | contig 10621 bp, 8 predicted proteins | sample AntRauTorckE5430_FD_190448 | JGI IMG/M metagenome (GOLD analysis project Ga0306864, IMG submission 190448) | Saline lake microbial communities from Rauer Islands, Antarctica - Metagenome Torckler E5 #430 (v2) (version 2) | ecosystem: Environmental > Aquatic > Non-marine Saline and Alkaline >...
TGCAGTAGTCATGATATACAGCTAGTGCTATTTGGTGTGTATTTTGATGTTGGAGGTAGCCAAACCTTCAGGATTGGCCAATGCAAGTATCAAAAAATGAACAAAATACGACGACGACGACGACGACAAAATACGACAAAATACGAGAAACTACGACAATAATGACCAATAGAAGCCAGCCGACGAAAGCAGATTTAGCCTTTCAATCAAGAATGGAGAAATTGAGTCGTCTCTTACCAGAACTCATTGAGGTTCGACATACGGCATTCACGAAAAACCTCACAGCATCAGCCAGTTGCTGGTAGACTTTCAAATCATTGAGGAGACGATAGAAGAGATGGCACAGCAGGATGAAGAAAGGAAAAGGAAGCTGGACGAACAAGAAAAGTGAATGCTAATTGGGTTCATTGTAGCATTATAATGAATGGATTCAATCTGATAAAGATTATGGCATAATTATAGTTATGGACCCTGAAATCATACTTAATATTGATGCTAGGATTGCTTCAGCTCGCTTTTGGTACCTTCTATTGTCTTCGCCTAGCTGGCATTACGCTGGTGGTTCGTAATGTAGAGGTAGGTTTTGGAGCATCTTTAGACATCACATTCCAATGGTAGGTACGATACGCAGAAGTGCTAATTCCTACTAGCTAGGTGCTGCTAGAGAAGTGTTTCTCATATTTGGTTTACTACAAATAGCTTTTTAATTTACGTGTAATGTTGTCACCCATGAGCCATGATGTGATCTACCCCTGTTTTTATCTCTTTCAGTGTAAATAGGTAAGTACGTTTATACGTTTCTGATTTAAGCAGTATCAAGACGAAATTTTTCCTTTGCTAGTGCTTCCTTTACTAAATTTGCAAGGGCATCCTTTTTGCCACTCAAGGCATCACCAAATTTTTCAGTGGCAATTTGAAAAGCATGTTCTTCGGAGGCTGTGTCCAAGTTGAAACAAATGAGGTATGCCTTGACAAATCTCTTTAGCATCTTCTGAGAAGGAACGCCATCACTTTCGTTCTCTTCGTCTTCGTCCTCCATTTCATCATCTTCTTCTTCGCTTTCCTCCTCATCTAGATGTTTCTTCGGTTTAGGTCCGCGCTTTTTACCTGTCGTTACACCAGCAGTAGCATCGATTCCTTCCTTGGAAGGATCTGATAGAAAGTCAAGTAGTCGATCAACGAGTATGGGTTTAGTGGCAAGCTTTCCTTTCTTTCCTTCTTTTCCTTCTTCAGGTCCACGATTGATACTGAGTATATCGCACAATGTTTTAACAAGAGGAAGGGACATATTTTCTGCCTTTGTCTGCATCCGTTCCTGTTTCAAGAAAAAGATTAATATTGAGTACGAGCCATGTATTGTATGTAATAAGGAATGAGATGCTATCAACATATTATGATGGCAGCAGTACATAGTGTAATGTGTTACATGAACACTTATAACGCACCTCTGCATCTCTCTCAATTTCTTCCCCTTCCTTATCGCCTTCTTCAATATCAGGCAAGTATCCCGAGAACTCAAGAACATGCTTCTTGAGCAGTTTCTTGCCGGTTCTTCCTTTACCAAGACATCCCCCAGGACCCCCCAATAGAAATTTGTGTAATTCGGCAAGGATGGGATCAGTATTTTTCATCTTGGACACGTTGGCTTTGATAATCTCAATAGTGTCCAATTTGACACCGCGACCAGCAGGAATTTCAATTTTCTTGTTATCTTTCTCTTCCTTGAAATCCATGGGTGAGAAGGATGTTGTCGATTTGCGCTGGCGTTTGGAAGCGGAGGAGGATGGGGTAGCTGCAGCAGCCGCGGATCTCTTTTTTCTGGGAGTAGAAGTTTTCTTTTTCTTTTTCTTTCCTGCAGTTTTCTCTTCTTCTTCATCTTTCATTTCCACGTCTGCGTCCTTTGGAACTTCATCTTCTGGTGCTGGATCCTCTTTGATATTTTCCTCATTGACAGCGTCCTCAGTGTCAACATTGGCTTCAGGAGCATCATCCGACTTCTCTTCCTTCACAGCATCATCTTGGTCCAGTGCTCCAGTTGGTTCCTTCGTTTCTTCAGCATCAGCGGCTTCTAGAATTTCCTCACTGGTAATATTATCTTCTACAGCGTTAGAGATATTTGCATCTGTGTCTTCTTTTGTAGGGTCCTCCTCTGCAGCAGGGTCACTTTCCTCTTCATGTTTCACATTTTCCTCCGTCTCTGGTTGTCCTGCTTCCTGAACTGCAATTTCAGGATTAGATGAGGGATTTGTTTCTTCTGTGTCTGACATTTGAATCTATCTATGCTTGTTTGTTCCTTTGATTAGTATTTGGACGTAGCGTTTTGTAGGTACAATAATGCTTATATTATGTTAATAGAGTTTACTTACTCTACATATAATATGTACGGAGTACGGGGCGTCTGTGTGTGCGCGCACCTCGTATCGTAATCAGTCGTAATGATGTATCTTCCCCTGTACTTAGGTATCTTCCTCACTTCGTTATTATTTATGTTGTCCCCCCCACCCCCCGGCAAAATAGAATTATCTCTAAACGGTAGGTATTTGTGACATCGCGCTGGTTTGAAAGAAAATTACTCTATCGTAGTCCCAATGACACTCAAAACACATAACAAAGAAGACCTACCAATTAAAGCCGCAATATTACTCGTTCATGACTATCCGAGCAGTGCAATGATCACTCTTTGATAGATGAATTATAAATAGTAATAGTAATAATGAAAATAGTATACTCATGAGAGGTCCGTCAGAAAAGAAAGTAGAAGAGTGTGTGTTCACCTCTTTTCCATTTTCATCGATACGAATAAAGCTGCCTCACTCATCATACAAATCGCACCAAGGATTTTGAGAAAATCATCGTTGGAAGATTTGTCATCGATCTGCTACGTCTACCAATAAAACATGTCTTTATAGCACAGCAAATGCAGCCGTGCCCACCAATGCACAGAATCCGGCAAAGAAGCATTCAGAACCACTGGGTAATCCAGCCATATCTGCGATAGATCCCAGTAAAAATGGGGCAAATAAATATACGCTATCTCCAGCAGCTCGAGGCAAGGCCATCGCAGTAGCTTCAGATCCTTCTGGAGAGATTTCTTGCGCAAATGCTGTTGTGGAAGGGCTTTGAGCAGCCACCGCTAAACTCCATGTCAGGACGCTTGTGCTAAATAGCGCCCATGTAGGTATTGCGCCAACATCCTGCGCACCGAGGGCAAACGGTACAGCCATGAGTCCTGCTGCACTCAAGACTCCAGTCCCAATCAGTGTATTTCTCGATCCAAACTTATCCACAAATATTCCACCAAGTGGTGCGCCCAATAATCCACTAAGACCAGCAGCCGATAGTAAAGCACCAGCTCCTATAGCACCACCGGGAAGAACTTGTGCTGCAATTAATGGTATGCTAGCTAATTTGCACGCATAACCGAATTTCGCTCCGACCTCAAACAAAGAAAGTCTCCGCCATCGACTGTCTTTGAGCAAACTCCCCAATCCACTTTTGCAATAGGTGTTTCTTCATCTTTTTCGTCATTTGCTGTTGGAGCAGGATCAACAGTCTCTGGAAGAAAGTTGTATAGTATGAGAGCCAAGAGTGCAGCAACAGTTACGCACAAAAACGACGCCCTGGGTCCATACATCTCTACAATGTAGCCCCCTGCTGGCGCACCAAAAGCAATCCCCAATGCCAGCACTGCCTGTTGAGAAGCCAATACCCTTCCCCTCAATGCAGGTATCGTTGACGCTAAATCAGCAAGGATCCCTCGTTCACCACTTTCTGAAATACATCTACCAGCTCCTAAACCTATTCTAGCTACAACGAGTGGTATAATGCTGCTAGCTAAAGACGTTCCTAGATCTGAGAGAGAAATTAGGGCCATACCCCACATCATGGCTGGTTTCCTTGCCCTATCAGCATATTCTCCAGATGGCTTGGCAAGAATCAGTAAAGCTAGGGCAGGCGCAGAGATTACAAGCCCATTCATTGCGGAAGAAAGACCAATGGCTTTTCCATATAAGGGAATCGTCGGGATGACAGCTCCAACACCAAGGAAAAGAATAAACTGTGCGACCAATAGAAGTCCTAAAGGCTTGGCAGTCGATTTTGGGACTTCAACTCCCGCTATTATTATTGATGTATCATCGTCTGTGGTAGATGATAGTCTCTGTGGAATATGCGCCTCTTTTCTATACGTATCACTCAGAAAGCCGATTGTATTCCAGTATGGAGCTGATTGTCGCCTTCTTACAGAATTGACGAGTAAATTTGATTGTTGTGTAAATGCATTGATCGTGTTGGTACTAAAGAGAAGAAGTAGAGGCAAACAGGCTGACGCCATGGCTTTAAGCAGCATCTTCAAAATCGCCTTTGAAATATGATTCCTTCTCAGACTTTGGACAGAACGAGAATAAGTACCAAAACCAGACAAAGGTATCAAGAGGAGGTAGAGGTATCACGAATCACGATGACAAGAAGGTGGTGTTGTGGTATTGCTTTTTAAAATTGATTTGTTAGTTGTGTCGTTGTTTGTCTCACAGGTCACAGGCGACAGGAAACGAAAGCAAAAGCATCAGAAGATGACGTAAGCAATTGAAATTTGAATTTAATTTCCCGCCCAAACTTTGATGAGCTCAACTCCTGCTCAACCTTGAATTCAGATGATGTCGACTTTTATGCTGCGGCTACTACGTACTGTTGTATACTGTATCACTACTGTCTGACGAGCACAATAGTCTTGAGCGCAGTTCCCACATTGGAGTCCGAAAGACAGTGACCCTTCATAATCAAGAAGACTTCACTACTCCATATGCATTCGACAAATATATTTGGCAAGGAATTTAATATCTTCTTAACGATCGAGGAAATCATGTCAATGTCATGATAAGGCGTTGATACAACAATTATATTATTTTAAAGTTCAAAGACTTCTTCGTAGATCGATATTCTTGTAGAAAGGCATGGAATGCCTACCGTCTTACTGACAGAAGTTCGTATTCCTTGATGCAACATCGTTGGTCCACATACAAAGATACCAACATTATCACTAGAGTCAAATGCCTTTTCAACAATATCTTGAGTAGAAGGTCTTCCAAGGCAATGTTCGATTTGGAGCTGACTACTTCCTGACTCGGCATCCATATCGTCTGACGAAACGTCAGTGCTAGTCGCAAACGAATCTTTTTTGGACTGACTCTCAATCATACTGTAGGAAGGGTCACTCTCAATGCATGAAAAAAGTAGCTTGGCAATGAGTGCTATGAACGTTGAACAAACAATGGCAAGGAGCAATATTGCGAAAACTACCAATGATAGGTATACTGTTTGACCTGATTGATAATTGTCATACGAGTAATGTACCAAATATAGACTGCCCCATCCGATAGTTGAAAAGTTTACAAAGAGTAGAACATTCTGCACAATACTCCCTGGCATTGTTGGAATGAATGGTTTTCCCTGCACTGCTCTCTGGTGATCGACAAAGGCATCAGGGGATGGATTCATGTCATCATTGATAGAATCCTGTTCCAACGTCAGACCCGAATTCTCTGGTGTTGTGTGATGAATGATAATTTGCAATTGAGGTCTATCACAATCACCAGAAAAGTATCTATCAGTAATATAATTGATCAATCCTTCATCTCGACAAATCCAGTGCACCACTATTTGCTTTGGCAGCATTCCAGGAGTAAGATGATCTGCCTCACCGAAACTCCTGTCTACTAGTATTGACTGCAATAAGGAAATATATGTCACGATCCCTACTCCACCAGCAACAATGAAAACTGTCTCATGACTGAAAGCATGCTTCAGCTGATTTTGATTGCCATACATACCATCAACGAGAACTTTCGGATACTGGTGTCTGGTAGATGTAGATCCAGCTAACCTATTTGAAAGGTTTGTTGTAAAAGAACCACTCACTCGAAAGATGATTCTCAATTCATCAGGAGTCGATGCAGATGCAAAGACAGTGAACGGATGCCAAATACTTGAAATCTCCGGCACTTTTAATCGTACGTATGATCCGCATGTGAGTCTCAGAGCTTCCATGGCTTTCGAACGATGTTCGGAATACTTGAAAGTCATTTCGACACAACCTCTCGAATCAGGTATTGCTGCAGCATTTATCATCAGAGTTCCACCTTCCATATAATTTTGAATTGACTTCACTAGCACTGGCGTTGACAATGCAAAGTAGTAAATTATACTTGATGCGAGGTACCAAATCATTTTGTTGTAATGCATGAGTAGTCCGAAGAGTATGGCAACGGAGAAAACTGCATGACAAATATAAAAAACTCGATAATGATTTCTTCTCACCCACCACATGCTGCTCAAGCCGAGCATTATGAAGCACATTCCACAGAATAATCCCGTAGCATTGACAAACTGACGGCGACAAGCACCACCTTCGTCACCCCAGTGCCAACAACCTGCACCAGGAAGAATATTAGATATTGATTGATTAATTACAAAAAACCAAATCCATACCCAGTATAGACCATGCGAAAGTCCACCCCCTAAAGAAATATACCCAGCAAAAGTATGCAACTTCACTGCATGGCTTGGGTTGATTTGTAAAGACTTCAACAGAATAGACTGCTGCGAAACAGGAATGAGAAAGAAGCTCATGGCGTAGACTGCAAGTTTACCAAGATCATTCGCCAAGTGCACGTGCGTGGTGAAGGTAAATTCAAAGTGCCCGTCTGAATTCATAAGATGCCCTCTGAACGCCTTGCATATGTTCCAAAAGCAAGGTATCGCAACAAAGATTAGAGACACAATGGTAATATTTACATCACCACCCGTGAAGAATCGTTGACATCTGTTCATGTTCATTAATTTCAAATCAGCTAAGGATGATGTATAGTCTGGTCTGAAGACTGGTATAGAAATTAGGCAGCATAGTGAAGAAATTGTCAGCAATGTGAAGGTCAGTGGTTCTTTTTGACCGAGCGCAATGTAGACACAGTAAACAATCATGCCGCCAGCAGCGACCATGAAAGCCATGTTATCCCGTAACCTCTCTAACGAAAGGCATCGTTGTCTGTCGTTAATAATGATAGGCGAAGGCGTCAGCGACTGCATCGTTTGACCGGTAATTGTTGTAATGATGCTACCGTAGTCGGAAATATCGTCTTGAATTGGTTGTACTTGAAAATTGTATTGTGATGATCTCGGTGCCATGCGTTTTATATCCTTGCAGTAGCAGTGCTGGGATTTTTAATGACTGCTAGCTAGAGAATAGAGAGAGCTACTGGTAGCTGCTTCTTGTAATCTTCAGCCAGGCAGGTGGTGTGAGATCTTATGAGATGATGGTGGTATTGAAGAAGGAAGTGCGTTCGGCGTCTGAAATAGGAGGTGAGGACGAAAATTCGACACTTCGAATAAAACGCGTGGAGAAAGCGTGCAGCGTTGAACAGATATTTTTGGAATTATTCGAGTGTGAATCTTGGATCGAGCACTTCTTGGATCTATTTAGCACTATATTGAATGACTGTATAGATGGAAGAATATTTTCATCTGATATGTAACATGGGTATCTTCTGTCGCGATATACCGCTTGCTTGTTAGTTTTCGATATATAAAAGATTGAATGTTGAGTCATCAAGAAGAAGCGTATTGGACTTGCTTGTGACATAATAATGTGGAACGTTTGTGTCAAATAATGAACTAAAACATAGACATTGTCACACTCAACAACAGCCCTAATTCAGCCTATTTAGCTCATTTTGAACACAAGAAACAATAATCAATTCTTCGTAATAAATAATAAGTAATAAACGACAGACATCACAGCAGATGAAGAGCAGACAACATCATACATCATCAACGAACATCAATCAGCGCTCTGTCATCATCTGCTGTTGAGTGTACCTACAGTATAATACATCTTCATATACCCCTTACCTCATACCCCATTCGAATCCTCTCCGAAACACTCATTACTATCCCGGATATTTTCTGGTATTGAAATCGAATTTGGAATTGAAATTGAAATTTGAAAAAAAGATTGATTCAAGATGATTCGCTTAGGTCGGACACTAAAGTCCCAGCACCGCAACACTAGTAGGAGCTGGTATTTCGCCAGCAGCACAGCGATCGCGGCAACTGGAGCCATTGGAACCATATATTTCGCACAGACCGGCAATGATACTACATCCAAGTCAGAGAAGGCGCCCGGGACTTACCTCACAACAACATCTGTGAAAAGGAACTCAGCATTACCGACTCGTGAACAACAGATTGATGGACTATCATCAGGGCAAGTGTTTGATGTTCTGGTGGTTGGCGGTGGAGCCACGGGAGCTGGAGCAGCTTTGGATTCAGCCACTCGTGGATTATCCACTGCCATGATCGAAAAAGGAGATTTTGGGAATGAAACATCGTCCAGGAGCACCAAACTCATTTGGGCTGGGATAAGATATATCGCAACCGCAACTGCAGGTCTTTTAAGGTTTAAAAACTTTCTTCGACCCGTTGATGCAATGCAAGATTTCATATCGGAATTCCGGATGGTGAGCAATTGCCACAAGGAGCGCCGTCTCCTTCTCGAGAATAATCCACATTTGACCAACTGGGTTCCGATTGCTGTGCCACTCGACTCCTGGATTACTTGGCCGCCTCCTTTTGGTCATCCACTTTTCGCTATTGCACCATTGGTGCTGCCTGCAGTCTTTAAATTTTATGATGGAATGTCTGGCTTCACATGTCCTCGTAAGTCGATTTGATTTTGTTTTCATCTCTTCACCTTTTTGTTCATCATCTGTTAACTGTTAACCTTCCTTCCTTCACCCTCCACCCCGTCGACGTTGCCATATATCCTACACGTCTCAATATATTATCTATGCCGCTCTTCCAGCATCACACATTATGGGTAAAAACCGTGCTGAGCGAAAATTTCCGCAGTTGGCAACCGAGAATGCCATGTATTATTCAGTGTTTTACGAAGGACAACACAATGACTCGAGGACCGCAACTTGCATTGCTCTCACGGCCGCAGAACACGGAGCATGCGTGACGAATTATACTGAAATGGTGGAGGTGCTCACTGATTCCAGTGGGAAAGCAACAGGTGTGAAAGTGAAAGATAATATGAGTGGCAAGACATTTGATGTACATGCCAAGTCAATCGTATTTGCTGGTGGACCCTTCACAGACCATATGCGAAAAATTGAGAATCAGAATTGCAAACCCGCCGTGGCTGCAGCTGCTGGTACTCATATTGTGCTTCCGGGGTATTATTGTTCACGCGGAGTAGGGATGCTAGATATCAATACATCTGATGGAAGGTTTCTCTTCTTCCTTCCTTGGCAGGGAAAGACCCTTGTCGGTACAACTGATCGTAAAGGTCCAGTGGTGTAAGTACAGTTCTACTCTATTCACATTCATAGATACACTACACGTACCTATGCTGATTGCTTATTTTTTGAAAACATTTGCATCGATTTGCTAATAGTTACCCTTTGCAATCATACTATACGTCAAGTTCAAATCATGGACCACCAGAAGAAGAGATTCAATGGCTTCTTAATGAATGTAAAAAATACCTGTCACAGGCTGGGAATGGAAGTACAGGACTAGAAATTCGGCGAACGGATGTTCTTAGTGCGTGGCAGGGATTCCGTCCTCTCGCGAGTGACCCCAATGCTCCTCCTGGGGCACCTATCAGTCGAGATCATGTTATTTCTCAAAATCCTGACACAGGTGTTACTTTTATCACTGGGGGTAAATGGACTACTTATCGCGAAATGGCGGAAGATGTGATTGACCGAGTTGTGAAGTTGCACGGACTAGAGGATAAGGCCGGCCCTTGTGTGACTGAGAATATTCAATTGAGGGGAGGCGTTGGATATACGCGTAATATTCCAATTCAGTTGGTTCAAGAGTTTGGAGTTAATACAGAAGTTGCAGAGCATTTAGCACACACTTATGGAATACATGCATTTGAAGTCTTGAGAACAGGCAGTGAACCCCGAGGTGGGAAGGCATTGTTATCTGGCTACCCTTATCTTGAGCGTGAAGTGGAATATGCTTGCAGAAATGAGATGTCAAGCACATTGGCGGATATGCTCACACTAAGAACCAGGCTCGCCTACTTGGATTCAGACGCAGCTGCAACGGTGGCTCCAAGAGTAGCAGATCTGATGGGCAAAACTTTGGGTTGGAGCAAAATGCGCAAGAAAGAGGAATTGGAAAGAGCACTAGAAATCATTGGAAGCTTCGGTGGTCCCGTGCCGAAAACTCAAAAAGAGTCAATCCACACTATTGAGGATCTCTTCCACTCATTCGACATTAATAAATCTGGATACATCGATTATGACGAATTAAGGCTTTGTATGAAGCACTTCGGGGTTCCTTTTAAGAGCGAAGAAGAAGCTCTGGTCGCGTTCAACGCGATTGACAAAAACGGCGACGGAAAGATTGATTTCGACGAGTTTATGAGATGGTGGACAAGGCTAAAGAGAAAAGAGACTACAACTATGAGTGACGCATATCGGATTTCATCTGACAAACTTGGCTCAGGATCGGATAGTCGTGGTGCTGCATTTGGTTAAAGGTCAATGGTACGTACGAACGGGATAATAGTGCTGCAACCTTGCTATTTCCGATTGCTCGCCTAATT
>Ga0306864_1001244_pt1 | contig 10619 bp, 10 predicted proteins | sample AntRauTorckE5430_FD_190448 | JGI IMG/M metagenome (GOLD analysis project Ga0306864, IMG submission 190448) | Saline lake microbial communities from Rauer Islands, Antarctica - Metagenome Torckler E5 #430 (v2) (version 2) | ecosystem: Environmental > Aquatic > Non-marine Saline and Alkaline >...
GTGAGCTTGTCCGTGACTTCAATCTTGCCAACTTGTGCACCTTGAATTCCAACATCGACATTAGAGATGGCACCAAGCACATCCCCCGGTCGTATCTTATCCTTTCGTCCCCCCATCACAAGCACCGTACTCCACTCTGCCTCCCACCCATGTTCCTTAAGGTCATCATCTCCCTCAGCTGGTTTCCACGTCCTCCTCGGAATAGGCTCCCCTCCAAACGCCGCATCAATAGCCTCCAACCGCTCAATTTTGATTTCATTGGTGGCATTTGCTGCATATATTTATTATTTCAGTCCAACTCCTGTCATTTGTAGCGAATGATAATCGCAACGGCTTTACTTTCGTTCCCAAGTCAAGTCAAGTCCAGTCAAGCACTATCCCGAGAACATGATTTCTGCGAGCTGTTCAAATCCATCATTTTCATGGCATTCTTAACTGCATCAACCACATTCTAAAAAGTGCAACCTTTGGCAGTAGACGGTTGAGAATTATTCTTGCCCTCCATCTGATCCTTGACAGAATTCATCGTCCTAGATACCGAATCTCTCAAATCAGACCATCCATGTTTCGGAGGTTCAGGAATTGGCTCTCCCCTCTCCATTGCTACCCGCTTTCTCTCTTCGTACGCAATCCTATCACGACTCTGAACGTGGACATTCTGAACTAATCCAACTCCTGCTTCTGAACCGACACTGCTTCCCAATAAACTACCAGCAGTTTCAAATAGTGCTCCAGCCAATTTGTTTTTACCGGCCACCTTTCTCGCGAGCCCAGAGCCTACTAATGATCCCAAGATTCCTCCAAAAACTGCTGCTGCGCCCGTGGCTGCTCTCAATTCATCGTCTGTCATGTGAGCTACATGAGCATCAAAGGCTTCCCGATATGTCTCATACGTTTTCGATGGTGGCCTTGGCCTTTGATCTTCATCCCCTGTCGAAGAATCAGTAGGAGCATAAGAGGCCGAATGTTCATGTGAATACCTCCCACTTGCTAAATCCTGATCATAGCCAGATCGTCTGATTGGATCAGAAAGTACTTGGTAGGCTTCGCCGATTTTGACAAATTGTTCTTTTGCTTCTTCTTCTTTGCCTGGATTCTTGTCCGGGTGGTATTTGAGAGATAGCTTGAGGTAGGCTTTACGGATTTTGGCTTGGTCGGCATATTTATCTACTCCGAGAACAGAATAAAATGTTTCCTTATTTGACATTATTGTGTCTGTTGCAACTAAGAACTGCCTGTTGGCTGTTGTAAATACCAATTTGATTCTTCTTGCTGTAAGATATTGATTTGGATTGAAAGAGTTGGATTTATTTCTAGAGTATGCGCGATAGTAATCAACTGTTAATGTGCTCCCTCCTCCTATTCTTGTGTCAAGTTATGTCTTGTGTCAACTTTTTGAAATAATGTGTGTTGTGTTTGTGTGTCTCATCAGTATTGGTCGATGGTCGATGGCGAATGGCGACGGTCGATGGAGAAGATGTGAATGTTTTTGTTTTTTTATCAGTTTTTTATTGTTGTTTCGATCTGTTTCGATTTTCCTAAAATGTTCATGAACCCAACGGTTTTAACCGCTTCTCGAAGTAGACACTTTTTGGACATAGCAACATTAGACAATAGACCATCTTTAAGGATAATTGTGCTTCACTATAATAAGGTATGTTCATGTACGTTGATCAGCACGTCAGATACGAGTTTCAAGTGCACGCAGTACACTTTAGCTTGATACCATTCTGATTTATGCAACTCATATGAGCTACTCTTACTATCTAATACGGGTATTCAATACAAACAAATAATATGAACAAGTTGGATTATATTATTCAATAGCATTCATTTTTTCGATAGTGTTTGCAAGAATACTACTACAAGATTCATCGGTCGGGCACGGCTATACCACCTGCCACCTGCTAAACGGATCCACACGCCTAAGTCACTACAGCTTTGTTGTATCGATCGGTACACGTTATAACATGATATCTCCTTCTCGGTCACAAGGGATAATGACTTGGGAGAGACAGGAACGCGAGAAGCTTACAATTGAGGAGCTTGGAAATGTCCATGTATTGCTATGAATTCATCAAACTCTGTCCACCTTTTCTCACATACAGGGATCTTCTTGCTCCATTTAAAACCTAATGTGTCGAGTCTCTCAATCTGATCCTGCGACAACGGACGACGTGGAATCTGTCCATTTTGTATCTGCTTGTAGAGGGCCCTTGTGTGAGCACACCATTTAGCGAGAGGTGAATATTCGTTTCGTGAACGATTTTGAGGAACATTGCAATGCCCGTATTTTGCTTTATATGCAGCAATCTCTGCCAACCGTTTGTCAAATGAAGTATTCCTGACCCAGTTAAAGCCCACTTCTTCAAGTTTATGAATCTGATCCTCGGACAATGGATGGGAGACTGGAATATTTCCATTTTGCATCTGTTTGTGCAGGATCCTCATTTGATTGCACCATTGACCGAGAGAATAATCTTCGCTTGTGCGAGTATTAGGAGCGTTGCAGTGCCCATTCTTTGCGTTGAAAGCAACAAGCTTTGCAAGGTTTTCTTCAAATTTGCTTTGCTCTACAGCTGCACCTCTTTCGTCTCTTGCCGTTTTTTTGCTCTCGACAATAGAGCTGTCTTTGAATTTCCTCTTTTTCTCCTTTGCCAATGTGCTGCTTCTTATCGTGTCCTCTCGAGCATTTTCGTCTATATTAGGAATCTTCTCCATGAGGTGGTGATGGTAGTGATTTTCAGCAGCAGGAATGATTGTTGGATCATTACTATCATTTGGTTCTCTGAATTGTGGCAGCAGCGGTGGACTCTGCAAAACATCTGATAGCTAGTATAAGTGTAACAATTGTAATGATATGAATTAATACCAGGAAGAGAGAAGCAAGAAACAAGATCCAAAATTGACAGATCATGAAATACTGATAAAATTGCGACAAACGTCAACAACCAACAGTCAACATCAATCCATTCATTCCTACGAGTAATAGATCATCACTTACTGTTTCGTCTAGATCTTTTTGACATGCTGGACACTTGTTCGATTTCCATAGTTGAATATAATCATTATTATTGGCACATGTTCTGCAGAATCGATGGAAACATTCAGGTCTTAAAATTGTGTTATCCTTGGAATGTATATCGAGACAGATGCAGCATGGAACAAAAGAAGAATTACCTCCGCTGCAGCACGAAGCTTCAATTATTGGTGCTAATGGTGATGTGGAATAACGAGGAGAGGAAGCAGCAGGCGACGTCCAAATGCCTTGCTGCTGTTGTTCACGATCACAAGTATTTGGGGCTGACATTGCAAATGAATAAAATAGTTCTTAAACTGAACTTTTTGTTCTGATGATTGGGAAAATTATCCTGTCTGTTGTGTGTCTTCAGTTTCAGTTTGTCAGTGCCAGCATTGCAGGATGCAATCCCGTTGGTTCAAAGAAAGGCCTTTGCGAAATGTCCATATTTGAATTCTATTTTAGTACTACATACAATATGTCTAGATGTGAATGTATGGTACTACGTAATGAAACAAATATAAGTGTAAATGGCACATAAGTACCTCCTCACGAATAGATAAAGAGGAGATAGGAGATAGAGGATAGATAGGTGTTTCACTAATTACTGATTAACAGTTAACAGGATTAAACATTGTTTCTCACAACTGCACCAATAATAACAAATCTTTTCGATACGTGCGTCGTACCATTATTTGAACATGCACCATTAGGGTGAGTCGTAGCCGATGATATCTGCATATTCTAGATCCTCATCGCTGAATATCAGTGCAAATGAAAACAATAAGATGCTGCTTGCTGTGATCCTTCTCCCAAACAAGATACATGAAGAAAAGTTCTGGACAGGCATAAAATGAATTGATCTTACTTTTTACTTTCATCCTGATATAGCCTTCTGTTTGGAATATTATACTAATTTAGCTAATTTTGTATTGTCATTTTCCACGCAATAATAAATAACAGCTGTTTTCAGATTTCATTTTCTGATTTTCGAGATGACTTGAAGATATCGTATAAAATAGTACAAACTGACGTAGAACCGGAACACGGTTAAATTCAATTAGGTGGTTTTCGACCACCCTTGAAAAGATCCTAGATAATTAGGTGGTTTCCGACCACCCCTGAAAAAATCCTGGCTGACGTACACAGTTGATGTTGTGTTCTCGAGTTTTTATCAAATGCATAAAACAAGCATCAAACATCTGCGAGCAAACCATAAGAATAGAATGAGCTCTCCCTTAGTAACGCTGCACCAGCTTATGACGCAAGAGCAAGAGTTCAATGAACATAAGCTAAGACGGAGAAAAGTTATTCATCATCAAGATGTGAATTTGCATGACCCCATCTGGAGACAAATGATTGTGGAATGGTCTTACCAAGTGATCGATTACATCAGTGCAGACAGAGAATTGGTTTATATTTCAATGAATCTTCTAGATAGGTTCCTTGCCGTTCATCACGCATGTAACTCCACACAGGCAGAAAACAATTCTCTCCAGAAAAAATCCAGACAATACCTCACGGACAAGAATGCCTACGAGACTGCAGTGATGGCCGCCCTACTTATGACCATGAAATTGCAAGGTGTAACTTCACTTAGTATCAACGATCTAGTGCAAACAAGTTCCAATTCTGTGACCTCTGCAGATATTATAATGGTAGGCGAAGAGATCATCGAAAGCCTTGCATGGAACAAACAAATTCCAACAGCTGCTAGGTTTGTCAATGCCATTATTCAGCTTCTGCCAGATACTGTGAGCGAAACAACAACGATGACTATCTTTGACAGTGCAATCTTCCAGATTGAGCTATCGATTCAGGATGAATCTTTTTCCCACGAACCCCCATCACTAGTTGCCTGGATGGCATTCGAAAATGCTATCAGTACCACATCCGTAGCCTTTTGTATCAGAGCTAATATTAGGTCTTTGATTGCATACGAAATGGGACATGTTTATAATGCCGGTCTCTGTAGAAAGTTGCAAAAGTTTCAATGCCACTGTCATGCATCTGCTAACAACTTGCCAGCCGCTATCCCTCCTGATGACGATGACTGCTGTGGCGGGTTGGATGAAACTATTATGAACAACGACCTTAGTCTCAAAGCTAGACCACTCACAATAGACAGAAAGGTAGTCTCCGTCGAGAATCTTTCTAGAATGCCTTTAAATGGATCAATAGGAAAAGAAAGTCGATGAAGGTTTCGTTTCAAGGGAAGTGAGACTTCTTCGACTATCCTTCCGCTACTAATGAAGAGAGCAGAGGCGCGGCAACTTGTACACTCAGTATTATAACTTGATTATTTTAATTAATGAAAAGTCAAGGTTTATCAAAGATACCATGGTCTATTTATTAACATTATATAATTATAAAATGGTATCATATGTTCAATTATGTAACCAACATTATTCACAATAGTGTAGATAAATCTAGATAGATACGCGTATGAACTACGAAAGCTGATACATATCACATAGCTTTGGTGTTTGGCGACATTTCTTTCGCAAATTGTCTTGCAACAGATTTTGGAAAACAGACCTTCGACTTTCGATCCTTGCTGACGTGGCAAAAAAGCTGCTGTTTCAAAAATATGTTCAACATTGGTTCAACAAGAATGTCCGATGTCTCAAAATAATGTCACAGAAAGAAACTGTCACAACAACTCACAACATCATCATCTTCAATCATTGATCATCCCAATCGCAGAAGCAGCAACATGAACAGCATCAAGACCTCACCATCCAAGGACAATGAAATAATGTCTGACTAATATGTTGATGTGACGATGCACTCAAAGAATGACATCATGACACCATACTCGGCAAAAGATGGGTTTTACGCGAGTACGACGTCACATTTCCTTCACTCTGCTAATACAAAGATGTTACACATATTTTTGAAAACACGGCCAAAGGATTCAGTCCTATAATAATGTTGATAGAGCATGGCCCACTACAATCTAGGCTGGTATGGTGAAATTAAATTTACTCTCTGGGCAAATATGTGCTGGGCATAATAAGTCACGTCCATTCTTTGTGAAAGTTACAAATAATTCTTTGATGCAAATGCAACCCAATCTTTATTTTCATTATCAAATCGTTGTGCGATGAAAAATTCAAGTCAATTGTAAAAGCAATCATTGCATGAGATAATATCCCGTATGTTCCCCAACTACGATCACTAGAATCTAGAAGTGGACCTACGACATCATCTATCAGAATGTGAATTGTGAATATTGTTCTTCAAAGGTCGATTGTGCTCTTGTTCCAACTCATGGAGTTCTCAGTTCACCTAAACAAAGCTAGTTTCCATTTCACGCTCCTCCTGCGTACAGTCATGGTACGTTGGCCCTTTAGGTCGATCCTCCTTGTACCAATAGTACACACCGATGCCAGCACTCATAACTAGCAATCCCAACAGAATATAAAAAGACTCGGGTGTGAACCATGACTCTCCATAGTCAGTATTTCCCCCAATATAAAAGATGAGCAGTGCCACCAACCAGACGAGAACGGTACGAAGATTCTTCCATACATTCCTCGTCATGGCCGATGTCACTTCGGTTGCTTTGATATTGAAGATTCCAGTGACAAGAAAGAGAAAAGGCAATGCAGCCATCCACCATAACAATTTTGGATGTTCTCTAAGTAGCTGCATGGTCAAGCCTGTATCCTCTATACCTATCTTATCACCAATTGTAAAGTATATGATGAGCCCGAGTACTAAACCATACGAACCTTCCATACCCAGCATCATAGTGGGTGGGAAAGATGCGGCTTGCATAAAGATTTCCTCAGCCAAATCTTGCAGGACTGAGAGAAATGATTGCAAAATGATGAGTATAACTCCAATCATTGCATCTTCCTTTCCGCCATTATAATTATTGCTGTTGCCTCCATCATTTTTTAGCGACTGATGTTTGCTACTATTCGCTCTTTCTATAATGATGATTCCAAGAGCAACGAGGATCACTCCGAGCCAGCGAGCAGCTCCAATTCTTCTCCCTCTAAAGATCCTCGCAGCTACTACGCTTAGAGTAAGTTCCAATCCTGAAATGAGCATTTCAGCAACAGATGCATCAATGTACGTCAGCGAGGCCCACCTCAACCCTGAATTTAACAAATTGAAGAAGGCGGGAATAGCTGGTTTAGCATACCACGGTATGAAGTGAATCCACTGTATTCTTTCCTCCGATTCGATGGATAAACCATGCGATGATCCCTTGGAAATGGGTTGATTCGGATTTGAGTGGAATGTACGTAACTCCACCACTTTTGGACGATCTTCCTGTGGATGATCATGATGATCATCATCACTGGAGCAGACAAGCTCATGGCTCTGCTTTGAGAGTACGAGCACGTCATTTGGTAGCGTGTCATAACCATGAATTTTCTTCCGAATCGCGTAAACAAGAAGGGAGAGAGCCTGGCCTGTGAGGTACAATAAAGTGATTGTCAGAGGTGCTTCGAAGCCACTTTGATAGGCTAGCTTCACAACAATGGATCGGGCAGCTCCTGTTACTATCATACCAAGCAAGATCGACCAGACGGATGTAGAATAATCGCAAAGCATGATGGATGATTTTCAATGGACAGAGGTTGGTATTATGCTATATCTTATTACTGGGTAGGTTAGAGGTTAGAGGTTACAGTAGTTGTTCTATCGATCGATCGATGATGAGCGGAAACAATACCAGATCCTCCACAGCTGAGTAATTACAATAACTGGATAACTCCTCCATCCAGAAATGGGATTTAATAAATTATTATCTCAAGTGGGAATGTCAAAGAATAAGATTGACAGACTTAGCTAGCTGGATAGATGGGCAGAGGGTATTAGCAAATTTTTATTTATGATGTGATGATCATGTTGTTGTTGTGAGTGAGTATGTAAGTAGAGGTGAATAGAGATGAGTACCATTTACCATTGGATGTATTTTGTATGTGTATTACGTCGTATTATGTACGCATTACGCGTGTCGTATGGAGCGTTATGGCTATGCATCAGCAGTTATATGATGACATCATGAAGACGTCACGTATTTTCATCGCCACCACAAAAAACCTGCAAAACAAAACATGAAAAAGACATGATGCATTCATCATCCACCTCTGTTGCAATGGTGGGACGATACTGCATAATAAGCAATTTGCAACTCTGTATTCCATGGAAAATTTCGAAACAATTAATTGGAAGGATTTACTGGATAGATCCCGTGAGGCATTGAATGGTTTGGATGATGATGATAATAATAATGATGAAGCACAGGAAGAAATTAGAGGAAGCTCAAGCAGAAATTCTTTCCTATCTCTCGTTTCCAATTTCAAAAACGTTTCTACTTTGATGCACTCGTATCTCACGGAACTTTCCACAGGTGACAAATTGAACCAAGCCGATGATGATAACGACGATGAAAACAACTACGACGACGAGCCAATAGAATTGTCAAGGGCCTTGAAAATCATGGTCGTAGATACAAGGCGCGCTCTCCGGTTCGTCTTGTCCATGTTAAGTGACAGCCACACTAGGAAAGAAATTCAATCCTGTGCTGTATCAACCCATGCTCTCCATGAACCGCTATCATGCATGATTTCCACGAGAATGGCTGATTCAAAATGTCGAACTTTGGCAGCACAAATTATGTGCAACCTTGGAACCGCAAATGGAGCAACAGCAGAGATCATATTGCATCATGTCAGTGCATCGCCCTCCGATTCAGATACAGCGAGAATGATGCTCGAGAAAATGTCATATGCTGAAGAACCATGCATGGGAAACGCAATTAGTCAAACTTGTGTAGCAGAAGAAAGAGGTCATACTTCTTCTTGGGCTCAAATGATTCATTCTTTCGGTGGAATTGGTGATAGAATAACATTGGCTGCTGTTGCAGCTGCCTTACACAACGCCATTGCATCCATAACTGGAACAGATGCAGCTGTTGATGTTGAGACAACTGTTGATATTGTTGATGCAGCTATAGACACTGACAGTCATCCATGGAACAGAACATGTCACACACTCTCCAGTGATCATATGCTTGTCTCCAATTTGGTTAGATATATTTTACCATCTGGGGTCATTCAACCTGAAAAAAGTGATGATGATTCTCCAGGGAGGCCGCAAGATTTGTCTGATGATGCGACAGAATGGATATCGAGACTATTGGAAAAACTCTGCACTCTGGGAATGCTGCCTCGCTTGTTTGCATCGCTAGGGTCTCAAACTAAAAATATTGATATCGATGGAATCACACCTGAGCAACTGGTACTCTTACATTGTGTTGCGAATGCTGTTGAAGAGCATGAGCAGTCCATGGCTACATCCACAAATACGAAAGATGATCATCCATTGGGTGGACATTTCCTTGCTGCAAAGGCATCATTTTCTACCTTCCAATTTCTTGCTGATCAATATGGTTCCTTTCGAAGGCATCTCAGGCGAATAGATGATGCAAATGCAGACAAAGATGCAAATAATGATAACGATCCAGATAACGATAACGATAACGATAAAGATATCACCAGCAGTGGAGACACTCAAGAACGCTATAGCGGTGAATATGCATGCATTGAAAATGCAGCTAATGTGATTCTTGACATTCTTTCCAGTTCGTTGAGTGTCGATACGAAATCAAATGGTATCGACTTTGCCTGCCTTCGAAAAAGTATAGGTCAAACATCCGATATCCTGCCCAACATACTCTTGGATCTTGGAAAGTTAGTTGACTCTTTAGGAATTGAAAATCGTGGCGTCAAAGCAAGAGAGCTAAAGATTAAAGATAGCGATCAGCATCTAGTTACCAGCATTGTTCGTTTGATTGGTAACATGTGTTACAGGTGCAAAGAGAATCAAGATTTAGTGCGCCATACGATCGTACCAATACCCAGGAATAGCAAAGATAATGTCCAAGAATACACGCAATTGTCGAAGGAAGAAGAGGCGAGAACAGGGGTTCGAAATGGTCTTCACGTGTTACTATCTTGTACATCTTTTGCATACGGTTGTTTTACACTGCGTGAATGGGCGATTGTTGCCATTCGCAACACATTGGAGGATAATCCAGAAAATCAGAAACAAGTGGAAGAGCTTGAAGCTCAGCAAGCTCTGGATACTCCTGAATTAAAGAAGCTTGGAGTGAAGGTGGATATGGACAAGAATGGGAAAGTCCATGTTTCGCCGCAGGAGCGATTGTAAAATAATGTCAATCACAATTGACTAGAAGACCTCTACTCGTACATGCACTCATTCGAATGGAATACATTATTAATAAAAAAGAAATAGCATAGTCTATTCTATTGACAGTAACCAGTACCATACACGTACCGGTATAGTTAGTGCTAATAAAAATTATCCGAATGAATTATCTCTACTTGCACGCGAGTACGAACCTACTTATCATATCTACAGTATCTGGTACTAGATAGGAGTAGGTGTTGCATACTCGTATTTACCAAATAAAAATCCTAATCTCTAACCACCACCAACCACTAAAAACACCAGTAACTAACCACTGAATCCATTGGGATTCTGTTGCTGCCAGCACCACAAATCCGCACACATTTCATCCAAAGTACGAGTCGCAACCCATCCCATTTCCTTT
>Ga0306864_1001245_pt1 | contig 10616 bp, 8 predicted proteins | sample AntRauTorckE5430_FD_190448 | JGI IMG/M metagenome (GOLD analysis project Ga0306864, IMG submission 190448) | Saline lake microbial communities from Rauer Islands, Antarctica - Metagenome Torckler E5 #430 (v2) (version 2) | ecosystem: Environmental > Aquatic > Non-marine Saline and Alkaline >...
TGGACGCGGCGGCGGCTTCGACCGTGACGGCGGCGGCGGCGGCGGTGGTCGTTATGATCGTGGAAACCGCGGTGGCGGTGGCGGCGGCGGCGGTTACGACCGTGGTGGCGACGACGAGCAGTACTAGCCCTCCGCTCAACTCAAAGTAAAAAGCACCCATCAGCTACGGCTGGTGGGTGCTTTTTTTGTTCCGCAGCGGTACACAACCAATTACGCCAGATTACCTAGTGGACTGATTCAGGAGTTTGTTGTGTTAAGCCGAAGAGATCGTGGTACTGGTTCAACTTTAAATTGACGAGCATAGCCGTAGTTACGTGAAGGCGATTTAAAGTTGAACCAGGGCCAGGAGATCGAGGCTTGGGCATAACGAAACTTCTAAATCAATCCATTAGTACAGTGTAATCGCAGCCTTCATCCAGGGTGTGCGCCCGTTTTTTCGTTAACTTTACCCTACCCTGCCATCCCAAACTGGAAAGAGCAGGGCTTTGTTTTTTACTCGATTAAAAAGTAGTGTACGTGCAAATTTCATTCCAACGAGCATCCATGCTCGTGACCCTTTTATTTTTCACATTTGGCTTGAATGCCCAACTTATCACCACGGTACCAGCAGCTCCGACTGATGATCAGGCCGCTACCATCACTTTTGACGCAACCCAAGGTACCGGCGGGCTGGCGAATTGCAATTGCGACATCTACCTCCATACCGGAGTCATCACCAACAATAGCGTTAACCTTGGAGACTGGAAATTCGTGCAGACGGAATGGGGCGTTGCAAATGCAGACTGGAAGCTTAGCCCGGTAGCCGGAGAGCCCAACAAATATACCTATACCTTCAGCCCCAACGTGCGGTCTTACTACAGTGTTCCGTCGGCAACTGAGATTCAGAAACTCGCAATAGTATTCAGAAATACAGACGGCACGCTGGAAGGCAAAGCTACCGGCGGCGCAGACATCTACGTCGATGTATCCGCCGGAGGAGGTGCACTCAGCCTCAACCTCGTGGGCGATCCTGGCGGCAGCTCTTACCCACTCGGCAAGCCCCTCCCCATCACCGTTGGAACCACGACGGAGGCCACCATCGAAGTCTTTGATAACGATAACCTCGTGTACTCATCAATCGGTACCGAATTGAGCGAGAACCTAACCTTTCTTACCAGTGGGGCCCATCTAGTCCGTGCAGTAGCTACCGCCAGCGGAGTCGAAATATCAGAAGAGTTTACCATTGAAGCTAAACTCGAAGCATTATTCACTGCTCCTGACCAGGAGGTTGTTGAAGCTACGGCGGGCGCTATAATTACCCTCACCGGCACCTCCTACATCACTTCGGAACTTAGTATCTCCGACGGGAGCCAGGTCGTTTTTGCTGGCCCCAGATCTAGCTTTAATACGGACGTTACCCTGCCAGACAGCGCAGTAACGACCTACACCCTGATCAGCACACTCAATGGCGAGACGGCGACCGACAACGTGACCTTCATTACCGGCCCACCGGAAGTAGCCGACCCGCCCGCGGGCTTCCGCCCCGGAGCGGTAGATATGGACAACGGCGACGTTCTCCTCCAGTTACGGGCTCCGGGTAAAACCGATGTGTTTGTGCTCGGCAACTTCAACAACTGGTCCGCAACGGCGGAAGGGCGCATGCAAAAATCAATCGACGGAGAAACGTTCTGGCTAATGGTTCCGGCAGCAGACATCGACGGAGACCTGATCTACCACTATTTGATTGACGGAAATATCCGTCAGCCCGACCCCTACTCTGCCCTCGTGCTCGACCCAAACAACGATCGCTTCATTAGTAACCAGACGTTCAGTGGTATTCCGCCCTACCCTGCTCGCGCCGCAGGCATCCTTACCTGGCACCGGCGCAACGTCGCCCCCTTCAACTGGCAAACTGCAGCAGATTATGACCGCCCGGATCCGAAAAAGATGGTCGTTTACGAGCTACTTCTGCGTGACTTCCTGGCCGATCACAGCTTCAAATCCCTCACTGATACACTGAGCTACCTGGAACGGCTAGGCGTGAACGCTATCGAGCTAATGCCCGTGAGCGAGTTCGAAAACAACAACAGCTGGGGCTACAACGTGAGCTTTCACATGGCGCTCGATAAATACTACGGCAGCCCCGAAGACCTAAAGGCTTTTGTGGACGCCTGCCACGCCCGCGGCATGGCCGTGATTCTGGACGTGGTGTACAACCACGCCTTCGGCCAAAGCGCCCTGGCACGGATGTGGTGGGACGAAACTGCCTTCCGGCCCACCGTCAACAACCCTTACCTCAACCCCGTCCCACGCCACCCATTCAACGTCGGCTACGACATGAACCACGAGAGTCCACTAACGAAGGAATACGTAAAAGAGACAACCAAATACTGGCAGGAAGAATTTCGTGTAGATGGCTTCCGTTTCGACCTAAGTAAGGGTTTTACGCAGCTATTTTCCGGAAGTGATGTCAACTTCTGGAACCAGTACGATGCCAGCCGGGTAGCCATCATCAAAGACTACGCTGACCACCTCTGGAGCGTCGACGACGAAACCTACGTGATCATGGAGCACCTCGCCGTGAGCGCCGAGGAAAACGAACTGGCCAACTACGGCAACGGCATGTTCTTTTGGTCGGGCTTCAATCCCCACGATCAGTTTGCGGAAGCTTCCATGGGTTACCCTAGCAACCTCCGCGAGGTACTGCCCGCCAACCGCGGCTTCACCGTCAACAATATGGTCGCCTACATGGAGAGCCACGATGAAGAACGGCTGCAGTACAAAAACGAAGCATTCGGTAATGGGTCCGGAGGCTACAGTATCCGCAACGAAAATACAGGCCTGAATCGCCTCAAGCTTTCAAGTGCTTTTTTCTACACCGTTCCGGGGCCGAAGATGCTCTGGCAGTTCGGAGAGCTTGGCTACGATTTCCCCATCAATTACTGTGGCGACGGTAGTATTCAGGAGAACTGTCGTGTTGACCCCAAGCCCATTCGGTGGGATTACCGCAATGATTTTGACCGAGCGGAAGTCTACAACATAACCGCCGAATTCCTGTACCTGCGTAATAATTTTGATTTCTTCCACCGTGAAGTCACCAAGCAACAGCTAGGTGGCTTTGTGAAAATTCTGAACCTGAGCGGCAGCGACGGTAAGGTCGCGGTGGTCGGCAACTTCGGAGTCACACAGCGCAGCGCCACCGGCGTCTTTCCCACCACCGGCGACTGGTACGATTACTTCAGCGGAGAGACGCTCCCCATCAGTAACCTCAACACCAGCATTGCCCTGGCGCCGGGAGAGTTCCGTTTGTTCATCGATCGGCCCATCGAGCGCATGGGTGGCCGGCTACCTACCGGCCTGAACGACCGGGAGGTTGCGCGGCTCGGCCTCAGCGTCAGTCCCAGCCCCAGCACGGGAGCAGTACGGGTAGACTTCCAACTCAAATCCGCTTCCGAGGTTACCATTGATTTGATGGACGTTACCGGGCGCGTACTCCAGCGCATGTTTAGCGGACGGCTCGGCAGCGGGATGCAAAGTATAGCTGTTGAGGCAGGGCGGGTTCCGGCCGGGCTCTACTTCCTACGGCTTAGTGATGGAGCGGGGACTGGTGTTCAAGCGGTTGTGATTCGGTAGAAGACAAGGCCTTGTACTTCCGTACAAGTAGCCATCCGGTGTTAAATTCTCTTACCGCCCGGTACAAATAGGTTAAACCAACCTTAAATTACAAAACAAGGTGCAGCCTAACGAAGAAAGTATCAGACCTTAAGGATAAAGAAAAGCCCTTTACCATGAAATTCCTGTACGTAATTATCTTGAGCACCATCTTCCTTGCCTCCGGTTGCGGTATCGACAGTAAGCTCGACCGCCGCGAAGACCGGCTGCTCGGCACCTGGGAAATCGAAAAAGCCACCTTCGACGAAGACGGCGCGCTCTTCAACAATAATGTAACCAACGACTTCCGCGGCGACCGCATCACTTTCTTCCGCAACGGGCAGCTCGAATACCTTACCGGAGATGGCCGCTTCTTCGTCGGCACCTGGTTCATTGATGCCCTGCGCGACCTCGACGACGACCTGGAGTTTACCCTCGACGCCGACTTCTTCGACCCCGGTGGCTTCCTAGCCTTCCGCTGGCTCGGCACCATCGACCGGCTGACCAACAATAATTTCAACATCAACATCTCAGAAGTAGACGGGACTTTGCGTTTGAAGTGGGATAAATTGTAGCCTTAAACGGAAAAAGAAAGTGCCTCCGAGCTAAGCTCGGAGGCACTTTCTTTTTCCGTAATAAATATAAATTTTCTTCGCAGAAAGCTTACGTCCTGAAACAGTTAGGCTCGACCAAGACTACATCACTACAAAAGAACGAACCTCCGCCTGACCACCAGAAACCACCCGCAGGAAGTACGTGCCAGCAGGAAGTACGCCAATGTTTAGCGAAGCCGTCCGCCCGGAAGTACCAGCAGCAGCGCGATCCAGTAGCTTGCGGCCATCAGTACTAAACACCGTAAAGGTGGTAGCTGTCGTCAGCGGCTCAGCAAAGTCAAGCTGTAGTGTCTGTGATTTACCAACGGGGTTGGGATAGAGCGAGATTAGGCTATTCCGGCCACACTCCGTTTTCGCGGCAAGCAGGCTGGAGTAAGCGTAGGTTCCGTCGAGGTCCACCATCTTAAGGCGGTAATAAGCCTGCCCTTTTGCAGATTCATCCGTCAGGGTGTAGTCCCGGCGGCCACTTTCTACGCGGCTTAAGGTCGTGAAATATCTTCCATCGGCACTCTTCTCCACTTCGTAGTGGCTAAAGTTTTCTTCTTCGGCGACGGACCAGCTAAGCGCGTAGCTGCATTCTTTCGCAGTTCCGCTGAAGCCGATCAGCTCCACGGGCAATGCAGTAGCATTCGCCTCACGACCATCGATTTCCGTAGCACCCGTGTTGTTGGGGTCTAGCCAGTCCCTTAGGCGTGAAGAAGAGGTACCTCCGCCTTCCCAGCTAGCGTTTATTGATCCGTAGTTGTCGTAGGCGTTATTGCCACAGGCAGCAGCGCCACCATACAACTGGCCCCGAATACGGCTAAAACGGTCGAATAACGGCGAGCCCGACGAGCCCGGCTCGGTCGTTCCGATGTCCCAATCGGTAACGTTGATGTAGGAGCCGTTGACGTTTGCGGTGGAAGAAAGTCCGTTCGCATAGTACGTTGGCTGAAACGTAAAACTGATGCGCTTCTCGTCCGTATTCGGGTGGTGGATGCCAATGATGGTATCGGCCGGCAGGGTACGTATACGGTCCCACCCGGCCAAAAAGGCGTTAGCAGCAGGGTTTATGGGGTCGTCTAATTCCAGCAGCGTCATGTCACTGCCATCGCTCTCGGCACGAAGTACCGCTCCGGTGTTAAAGGTGCCGAATGATCCGTTGCCGCTTTGGCCACTGGCGGTAGAGTTGGGCTGGCGGCAGGTGCTGTTGTCGTAGTTGTAAAAAACAACTAGAGAGGGAGCGTTCCCGCTACGAATCTCACAATGGTAAGCGGTCAAAAGGTAAGGTTTACCATCTTGCTGAGTGTTGCTGACGAGGGCCCCACTACATTTTCTGTTGCCGTCGACGTTCACCGTGATGGTGGCACGGATAATGTCGCGGTACTTATCCACAATCTCCCAACCATCGGCCGCTCCGCAAACGACATCCAGGTTGCAGGAGGCGGATTTCTCCAGGGAGTTACCGAAGCCTTCAAAATCATGGTTGACGTGGGTGAGCCAGAGGCGAAGATTAGTCCGTTCGGCAGCGGGCAGGCTTACTTCGACGATGAGTTCATCGCCGGGAAAGACGGGCGTCCATAGTTCGTTATGGGTTTCATTGTCGGCGGGAGTGAAAGGGCCGAGTACCTCCCAGTTGTCTTCTTTACCCGTGTGCAGGTACAGTTCTCCCCCGGCAGGCATCCAGTATTCAGTAAAACCTAGGTTGATGGAAAGGGCATTGGGGCTAGAGACCCGGAGGCGCCAGGTGGTGGTGCCGTCGGCATTATCCGTCCAGGTACCCTCGGTCGTCGGCCGCACGTTTACCTTGCGTGTCTGGGCGAAATAAGGTGCACGACCTGGTTCCCTTAGAGCACGTTCTTCGTCCAGCAGAAGAGCGTTATCCAGCGCCGGAAGGGCCAAAGTCGGAACGGAAGAAGGACGAAGAATCGGTTGTGGCTGTGCAAAAAGCGTAGTGACCAGAAGACTACAGAGTAGCGTGAGAAAAACGGATAATGAACGCATATTCTAAACTTGAATCGATGTATGAGAATAAGAACCTCATAAATACCGAGGCAAGGTAATCACTACCCCGCGTATGCGGTCCAAAATATTTAGCGGCGTGTACAACAAATTGCACGTTGGTCTGCACCAGCCGATGGTAAGACCACCGTTGATGGTGGAATGGTATAACTACTTACGGACGTATTAACTCAGTCAGGTACGGCACCTGCTTTCCGCTCCACCCACCATATCTGCCCCGCCACAAATACATTCTGCGCCAGAATATAAATCATCGGCCCCAGCACGATAAGTGGGTTGAGGTATTCCAGGGCGATCCAGATGGCAAGCATGGTATTTTTGCGGCCCAATGCGAGGCTGCCCTCCAGGGTGTGCCCCTTCGGAGCGATGAAGCTTCCGACCAGAAACTTCGTAAGCATGAGCAAGGTGATGGCCCCGGCAGTAAGCCAGATGAAAGACCAGGGCGTACTGCTTTCGTACTGCAGGTAATGGGAGAGGCTGCCCGCCGCCACGGCGACGTTGATCAGAAAAAGGACGAAGACGTAGGGGTTAATGGCGCGGAACACCGCGGCTAGCTTTCCGTCAATCTTCCGCACCACCTGCGCGAGTGACATGGGAATAATCACGATGCTACCGATGGTATAAACCAGCGTACCTAGGCTAGCCAACGACAGCTCAATGCCCAGCAACCACGTAAGCATCACTGGTACAACCAGCGTGAAGACCATAGAAGTAACAATGATCGCCCCAACCATATAAGCGGCGCTGCGCTTCATCAGTTCCGCCAGCACAGGAGTAATTACCGCCGTAGGGGCCAGCCCCACCAGCAGTAAGGTAAGCGCCAGGTTTTCGTCGTACCAATGGCTGAGGTAATAAACACTAAGGCCGAAAAGCGGCAGCAGGGCCGCCGCCACGAGTTGTTGCCAGGCGAAGACGTTGCGGTCGAGCTTGATGTTAAGGAAAGAGAAAAACAGCAGCGTCATCAGGAACGGGCGGAGCACGAAGGTAAAACTACCCAATTGGGGTAATAAAAGACCAACGCCCAGAGCCAGAAGGATGAGAACAGATTTTAACATGCGGTAAAGGTATGATGACAGGGGTTAGCCACTGCCCTTTAACAGCCCCTTCTTTGCACCTGCGGCAGCGCCAGATAAGTCAAGCAATCACATCGTCAAGTAGTCGCTATCGCGCGAACGAAGTGAGCATTCTCAAATGACTATTTGACGATTTGACTACATGACTACTTGACTGTTAACTACCTTCGCACCATGAGCCAAAATAAGACCATCCTCTCCGGCATTCAGCCAACGGGCAAACTCCACTTCGGACGCTATTTTGGTGCCGTTGAAAACTGGATCCGTTTGCAGCAGGACTATAATTGCTACTTTATGGTGGCCAATTACCACGCCATGTCGATGCCCTTTACGGCTAAGAAGATGGCAGAACAGAGCTGGGATGTTTGCTTCAACCTCCTGGCTTGCGGAATTAAACCCGAAAACCTGTTCGTACAGAGCCTCATCCCGGAACACACCGAACTGGCCTGGATACTGAACTGCTTCACCAGCTACGGGCAGCTCTCGCGTATGACCCAGTTCAAAGACAAAAGCGCCCAGAATGCTGAAGGCGGCGAAGGCTTCATCTCCGCCGGCCTCTTTACCTACCCCGCCCTCCAGGCGGCTGACATCCTTATTTATAAAGCTGATCTCGTGCCCGTAGGCAAAGACCAGGAGCAGCACCTTGAGCTTACCCGTAACATCGCTCAGCGTTTCAATAACTTTGCTGAAAAAGAATTCTTCCCCATCCCCGAGGCACTTTACACCAAGGTGCCGAAGGTGATGAGTACGGCCGACCCCGACCGCAAAATGAGCGCCAGCCTCGGCGACAAGCACAACATCGACGTGTTTGCCGACGAAAAGCGCATCCGTAAGCAGGTAGGTAGCGCAGTTACGGATAGTGGCGCGGACGCAGGTGCAATGAGCGCTGGCGTAACCAACCTCTTCTCCCTCCTCGACGCTTCCGGCATGCACGAAGCCCACGCATCCCTGATGCAGGACTACGAGCAGGGTACGCTGAAGTACGCAGACCTGAAGCACGAAGTAGCCAACGGACTCGTCGCCATCTCCGGCGACATCCGCGAACGCCTAACCGAGTTGAAGAGTGACCGCAAGGCCGTGAAGAACCAGGTCAAACAGTCCAGCTACGAAATCAGGAAACGCGCCCAGGAAACGATTAAGGAGGTGAAGGACGTTACCGGGCTTATGAATGTTCGGTTTTAGCCTGACACAACCGGGCGATCGAAGGCCCTAGCGGATACTTCGAAGTCCTTTCTACGAATGAACTTATGACTTACGCCGAAGCCATCGCTGAACTGGAAGCCCTCCTCGCCCAACTGCAGGAGGTCCCCGCCGATATAGACCAGTTGCACGCCCGCGTAGCCCGGGCGGAGGTACTGGTAGGCACCTGCCGCGCCCAACTCCGCGGCGTAGAGGAAGCACTGAATAAACTAGACCAAACCAACGAGGAATAATTCCCATCCCCAGAAGCATGAAGACAGTACTAATAACCGGCGCCACCGGCGGCATAGGCTTCGCCACCGCCCAGGACCTTGCCAACCGCGGCTACGAAGTAATCCTCCACGGCCGCAACCGGGAGAAAACCGAAAAGGCCCGCGATCAGCTCCTGGCACAGCAGCCCAACGCGAAGCTAAAAATCGTTATGGCGGACCTGGGCCAGCTCAGTGAAATCCATCGCCTCGCTGAGGAGGTGCGCATCCTCGCCCCTACCCTCGACGTACTCGTCAACAACGCCGGCGTCTGGAACTCCAAACAAGAACTAACGGCCGAGGGCGTAGAAAAGACCTTCGCCGTCAACCACCTGGCCTACTTCCTGCTAAGTCACCTCCTGCTACCGTCGCTCCGCAAAGCGTCGGACAATGGCCGCATCGTCTGCGTAGCTTCCGACAGCCACAAGCAGATCAAAGGAATGTTCTTCGACAACCTGAACCTGGACGGCAACTACCACGGCCTGCGCTCCTACGCCCAGAGCAAACTCGCCAATGTCCTCTTCTGCTATGAATTCGATCGGCAACGCAGAAGCACCGACCCAACGATCTACGCCATACAGCCCGGCCTCGTACAGACCGATATCGGACTTAAAGGAAACTCCTGGCTACACAGCGTCGCCTGGCAGGTTCGCCGCAAGATGAGCGGCAACAAAACACCGGCCCAGGGCGCCGCCACCAGTATCTACCTCGCTTCCTCTCCGAAGGTGGCCAATCAGTCCGGTAAGTATTGGGATGACTGCGTACCTAAGCAGTCCTACTCCAGCTCTTACGATAAGGATGAGGCCCGGATCCTTTGGGAGACTTCGGAAGAGATGACTGGAATTGGGCGGTATTTTTGAGGCGTTAAGAAACGCTGCACAAATAACTTGCGGCATCCTAAAGCTATTTCCAGGAAAAACTAAAGATATCCCGGCGTGCGTAGTGCCCAACCACATCAAAGTCCAATTTAGCCCGGGCAATGTCTTCCAGGTCAAGCTCGGCGGTAAGGGCTCCCGCCTCTCCGAAGAGAGGGCCAGCGATTATTTCCCCAAGCGGAGAGATAATCACACTGCCACCTGGGCACATCTCCTCCGGTTCGTTTGGGGCCAATGCCTGGTGCTCCGGGCGGTACATTGACTTGGTAAAGTACTGGTTGCAGCCCAATACAAAGCAGCGGCCCTCAAGGGCAATGTGGCGGAGGGTTGACGTCCAGACTTCACGAGAATCAGCCGTAGGGGCGAGGTAGATTTGTACACCCTGTTCGTACATCGCCATCCGGGCCAAGGGCATATAGTTTTCCCAACAGATGAGGCCTCCGAGCTTACCTAAGTCGGTTTGCACGCTAACCAAACTTTCACCTGCGGCCTCGCCCCAAATAATGCGCTCGCTGCCCGTCGGCTTGATCTTGCGGTGAACCGCCTCCAAACCGTTCTCAGGAGAGAGGTACAGCATCGAACAGTAAAGCGTTCCACCCTTCCGCTCAGTGACACCGATAACGACGTACACATCATGGTCATGTGCGATGGCTTCTAAGCGCGCACGGTCTTCCGTTTCCAGATCAATACTATTGGCCAGGTAATCAGCGTACAGTTGCCGTCCTTCGTTGGACCGACTGCCGACGACCGCACCAAAATCAAACCCGCGCGGATAGCCCGGGATGAAGGACTCCGGAAATAGAACAAGCTCGGTCCCACCCGCCGCGTATTCCGCTACTAGTTGCTTTGTACACTGCTAGACAAATGCCTTGAATAGTGCAGCGATAGGGTTATAAAATTGAGCGGTTTAGCCGTATCTTTTGGGTAACTACACTCAGAAGAATGACCTCACCGCTCACCGACCAAGTTAAGGCC
>Ga0306864_1001246_pt1 | contig 10613 bp, 4 predicted proteins | sample AntRauTorckE5430_FD_190448 | JGI IMG/M metagenome (GOLD analysis project Ga0306864, IMG submission 190448) | Saline lake microbial communities from Rauer Islands, Antarctica - Metagenome Torckler E5 #430 (v2) (version 2) | ecosystem: Environmental > Aquatic > Non-marine Saline and Alkaline >...
ACTAAGTTAAACTCGGTCACCAGTGCGGCTTTAAACTGCTACTTTGTTGCTTGTGGTCCTGACCACAAGAACAGTATACAACTGTGTCCCACCCGAAGGCAGGAGACGAAATTTAAACCCAATTATAGTTCTCGGAGGAGTCAATTAATCCTCTTTTTCTCGGAGGAGTCAATTAATTGCCCGCGTAGATACCTGAGAATACCATAGTCGCACATTCCGTGTATTTGTAAAAAATGTGAACATATATTTTTAACAAATGAGGAATTACGATACTAATACGATTCTAATCGATCAGGCCAGCTTTAATATGTAGAATGACAGATGGAAAGGTTGGCGTGAATGTAGCGCATTAGTTTGATGATGACAAAGTGCTTGCTTCCTACTTACAGAGATATAAAACAAATCAGATGAAGGAAAGAATGTACCCATTCTCACTCTAATATTTCCATGTATGTTCTTCATCTCTAGCTAGATTAATTGCATGTCTATTTCTTCATTCAGTGCGACACATTTGGTGACGATGCAATCCTCCCTGCGAAATTTTCCTCATTCGATTGAAACATACTACACAGGAATGATGATTCACTTCAATAGATGGTAGATTGCTTCATGTTATGGACAACTCGTCCATATTTAGCTAGCTGCAATGTTCAGCTCCTTTTGAGCGTTGAAATTCTAATACTCGATATATATATATTTCCTTCCTGATAGACATGATAGCTCTGTCTCTACTCTAGAGAGAGAGAGAGAGACATCGATTCAACATTAATCAGAAAGGTTAATTATAAACAATTGCAATGCCCTCGTTAACATTTCGTCACATCTCTACACCAACAAAATCAGATTTGTATCTGTTTTACAAATGTGAAACTTGCAGAAAGGTATAGGAAACATGCACGAACGGATGGGGGAAAATGTGAGAAGCGAAAGGTTATGAATTCTTACGTAGTGATATCAGAAAATCTTCACACGAGATTAAAATTACTACATGATGAATGAATATCACGAGCAACCGTAAACTATTGACAGAAGTGTGGGGCACATGAATGATTCGTTGTGAAGGAAGGAAATCATCATTGAAAATGAAAGATCTGGCATGACGAATTATGAACACACAGATTTTCAGAGGATCACGCCACCATAAAACACTTCGTGTTCCAAGAAATGCATTGCCAAGAGCTCGTATAATCAGTTCTCCAAAAGAATCTTGTTGAGTTGTTTAATTTTCTTTTTCTATTGGTTAGGATGTTTACTCAATCTGCTTGGTATCATTAGCCTTGACCAATTCGGAAAGTGCCATATCTCCATCTGAGCGGAATCTAACACATCCACTAAGAGCAAATGTAGTAGCTTCACCAGTAGCAAGTCCACTTACGGGGTCAACATTGGCAACATTAATTTGAACGGATCCGTGATCCTTAGCAGTAAGAAGACGGTTAGTCCATGAGCACTTTCTAGGTACGTAAAGGTCTACGTTTTCTCCGTTTTCGTTCTGCATGTTAATATACTGGATTTCAAATTAAGCAATGCAAAAAGTTGGGTGTTAGTACAATGTATGAATGGGTGTTGTGAGTGCGGTGTAGATCCGAGTCTCCATTTTCCCATGTGTTGGCTCAAACGACCCATAACCTCGGCAAACATCTCAATGGTTATTCGGTTTCATAATCCGCTCCGCAACATTTTTTCCGCACATCTATCACTCATTCCAAATGAACAACTGAATATCATTCCACTGCACGGCCATGATGTCGGGAAAACGATTACAAGCATAGCATCCTGGGGGGTATTCTCACCTAAAGCTTACAGTTTGGTTGTCGTAACGTAACAAAAGGTAACTCACAAAATATCTCGAAACAACACACAAAACTCAAGTAAGTGGTAGGAGACCCCTACCTGTGGTGGATTATCTAGAAATGGCCTAATTGTCAGGGTATTTTTTATTTTTCGTCTCACAAAATGGTTTTCCAATTTCAATTGTACCTGGTTCGTAGTAGCTGGTAGTGCTGCTAATCGCTCATTTCATACAAAGCGCTGACTTCAAAAAGAAGGCGCTATCAACCACGAGACTTACCAAGAAATTAAGGCAATAAGTAGGGACTTGAAACTCCCCACTTTTCCGAACAATACTAATTATGGCTGGCCCATGGTCATTTATAGTCATTTATACATCCCTATTGGTATGGCGGCAGCTGGTACGTTTTGTACGCTATGATCATTGGATAATAATTTCACTTTTGACCTCTTTTGACTCTATTCTACATAACAATATGATTTTATGATCATTTTTAATAAAAAAAACGAACACATTTAGCATCCTGTATCTCGTCTATACTCAAATACATTTTGATGTTAGGTTGCCCTTTTACGAATAGAAGGTACTAAAATTAATATTTTCACATTGTTTGCTTACACATGTCCTCAGTCATTGCAATACAAGAATAGCCCTATCTATTAGTAGTAAACGCAGGAGAGAAGAGAAGACGAACACCAATACAATCATTACAACACAGAGTTAGAATATAATAACTTTGTACCCGGTAATGATCGGTGTTGCAGTTACTGTTGTATTTGAAGCATGTAAATCGTGAAGTTGGGAATTATAGCAAGGTTTTGCAGTGAGACAGATATTGGGGATACTACGAATTCGGAATCAATTGTCCTGAAAGTTCAGAATAGTTCAGAATAGCTAGTAAAATTACGCGTAAATCGATTCTACTCTGATCTTTTCTGAACTTTTCAGACAATTGATTCCGAATTCGTAGTATCACTGTGATATCATAAAATTTCACTGTGCGCAGCTGTGCGCTAATGTTTTGAAAAATAAAGATGGAATAGCATTTTCATTTGAATTTCTGATGGAAGTCTATTTTGACGTCCCGTCATCAATCAGAAAATTTGTACAAGATATGACGTCAGCATTCCGAAAAGAACGGTGCGTGCTAGCGTGCTGGATCTACTTACCGGTACGTGCGCGGAGGGGGAAAGAAAGAAGCCTTCTGCATTAACCCAGCAGCTTTGGTGGATTCGCTGACGTCATAGTTTATCATGCATATCTTCTTTTATGGCACCTTCATTCACCCTTCAGTTTCTGGCGAATGATCATAAAATCAACAGTCGAAAGCATTGAAATCTTATGACTGCTGCATCAATTCAAACAGTCCGCAGAATGGCACTGCGCCGCCTAATAGCATCAAAAAGGTTAGCAAGGACACCTCGATCCTTCCACGCATCTGCTGCGATATCAGCAGATGCGTTGGATATGTGCGATACTTTTTCTCGCCGTCACTGTAAGTCTACATGCTTTCTCTTTTTCATGACTAAAGAATTTTGACTGAAGAAAACCATCGCATTGTTCTTTTGAGCTAAATAACTGACTTCGATTTCACAAATTATATCAACATATTCTAGTGGGACCAACTGATGAGGATGCAAAGGCAATGTTAGCGTCAATTGGTTTTGATAGCATTGATGCAATGGTCACATCGACGGTCCCTGCCCAAATCCTTGCTAAGAAAGAACTTGACCTAGAACCAGCCATGAGTGAGAGCGAAGCTCTTGCACGTATCAGATCCATGGCAGATAAGAACAGCGTCATGAAATCGTTCATTGGACAAGGATACTACGACACCATTGTGCCTCCTGTCATTCTCCGTAACGTGCTTGAGAATCCTGGTTGGTATACAGCCTACACCCCTTACCAGGCAGAGATGTCACAGGGACGTCTTGAGATGCTTTTGAATTTCCAGACTCTTGTTTGCGATCTCACTGGTCTTCCAATGGCTGTTTCTTCCCTTCTTGACGAATCTACTGCTGCCGCTGAAGCTATGCAAATGTGTTTTGCTCTCAAGGGCAAGAAAGGGAAGAAAAACAAGTTTTTTGTTTCTACTGATGTTCATCCTCAAACAATTGGGCTTCTCCAGACCCGTGCTGGTGTCATTGGAATCGAGCTAGTTATTGGAAATCATTCTGATTCTGATTTCTCAGCAGCCGATTATTGTGGTGCAATTGTACAGTACCCAAATACTTATGGATCGATTGAATCCCCTGGTGAATCATACAAGAGTTTCACTGATCGCGCACATGATGGGGGCGCAATGGTGATTGCTGCCACGGATCTTATGGCTCTTGCAAAGATTTCTGCGCCAAGCACGTGGGGAGCCGACATCGCTGTAGGATCCTCACAACGTTTTGGAGTGCCAATGGGCTTTGGCGGACCTCACGCCGGATTTTTAGCAACTTCAGATGCTTATTCTCGTAAGATGCCTGCACGTATTATTGGTGTTACCATTGACAATAAGGGAAAACCCTGCCTTCGTATGGCTATGCAGACTCGTGAGCAACATATCCGTCGTGACAAAGCTACTTCAAATATTTGTACTGCCCAGGCACTTCTTGCGAACATGGCAGCTGCGTATGCTGTCTATCACGGTCCTGAGGGATTGAAGGATATCGCTGGACGTATTCATGCTCTTGCTAGAGTTGCACACCGCGAGCTTGGAAATGCTGGATTCAAAGTCACTGAAGAACCCTTTTTCGACACGTTTACTGTAGATACTTCATCGATGGGAATGACTGCCGCTGAAGTTCAAGATGGTGCTGCTGCAGCTGGTGCCAATGTCCGTGTCATTAATGAAAACACTGTTGGAATCAGTATGGGAGAAGGGATCACGCGTGATGACGTCGAGGTCCTCCTTAAAAGCGCATTTAAAATCTCCAACCCTGATATTTCTGCAAATGCTGCCCTCACTCAAGTTGATGGGTCGGTTGCACGCGAAGGAGATATTTTGCTCCACCCCATTTTCCGTCAACATCATTCTGAGACCCAGATGCTTCGTTATTTAAAGACATTGGAAAATCGGGATTTGGCATTGAATCATTCTATGATTTCTCTTGGTTCTTGTACGATGAAATTGAATGCAACAAGTGAGATGCTTCCCATAACTTGGTCTAATTTCTGCGATATCCATCCTTTTGCCCCAGTTGATCAAGTCGTTGGATACCACGAGCTCATTGAAGATTTGAACAAGGACCTATCCGAAATTACTGGATTCGCAGCTGTTAGTGCTCAGCCTAACTCTGGTGCAACAGGTGAATACGCAGGCCTTCTCACTATCATGAGATATTTCGAATCTAAGGGTGAAGGACATCGCAATGTGTGTTTGATTCCAAAGAGTGCTCATGGAACCAATCCAGCATCAGCAGCGATGGCTGGTATGAAGGTTGTCGTTGTTGACAATGACGATGCAGGAAATATTGATATATCTGATATGAAGGCAAAAATTGCTAAACATGCGGACAATTTAGCTGCATTTATGGTAACTTATCCATCCACATTTGGTGTATTTGAGGAGGGCATCGTTGAAATTCTTGAAGAAGTCCACCAGGCAGGTGGACAAGTATACATGGATGGAGCAAATATGAATGCACAGGTAGGGCTAACGAGCCCAGGTCTAATTGGAGCGGATGTTTGCCATTTGAATTTGCACAAGACGTTCTGCATTCCTCATGGAGGAGGAGGACCAGGTGTTGGATCCATTGGAGTTGCTGCCCATTTAGCACCTTTCCTCCCTGGACATGTGGTCGGTCAAGAGGCTTCTGGTGATCTTTGCGGATCTGATTTGTGTGTTCCCAAGTCTGAGGGAGCCGTGGCAGGAGCGCCATTCGGTTCTGCAGCTATCCTACCCATTTCGTGGATGTACATTAAGATGAACGGGACTGCAGGTCTGAAGAAGGCAACCCAGTACGCAATTCTGAATGCGAATTACATGGCTGCTCGGTTGAGCGGTGCTTATGACGTACTTTTTGCCGGAAAGAATGGTCAATGCGCCCATGAATTTATTCTTGACTTGAGACCATTGAAGGCAGCCACTGGAGTTACAGAGGAAGATGTTGCTAAACGTCTTCAAGATTATGGATTCCATTCTCCAACGATGTCCTGGCCTGTTGGTGGTACATTGATGATTGAACCCACCGAAAGTGAGGATCTAGCGGAGCTTGACCGTTTCTGTGATGCAATGCTTGCAATTCGCTCTGAGATGGATGACATTGGTAGTGGAAGAATGAAGGTTGAAGACTCTCCATTAAGGAACGCACCTCATACCATGGATGACATCGTGAGCGAAAAGTGGGACAGACCCTACTCGCGCGAAGTTGGAGCATATCCAGCTCCTTGGCTCAGGTCCAATAAATTCTGGCCTACTTGTGGACGCGTGGACAATGTTTATGGGGATCGCAATCTTGTCTGCACTTGCCCTCCCATCGAGGCTTACATGGACGAGGAAGATATCAAGAAAGTTGCTTAAACGAAGAATTGGAAATGCACGATCCGAAACTTGAGGAACCCCAGCATCTTGGTTCAGGGCGAATCAGTTTCACTCTCTTGTGGATGAGTGGACAATTTTTATTGGGACCGTAATCTTGGTTACATGGAATGAACAGGACGATTTTAAGAAAGTTGTTAAAATCAAGTGTCATGAATCACGATCTGAACCTTCTTGCTGATAAAGGTGTCCTAATACATGTTATAATACAATTTTACCAAACAATTCAGTTGCCATAAGGTCAATTGCGGGAACATTATTTCTTAAATTCAAAAGATGCAGCATTATGCCAAATTGATGTTGAAGCACTGCCTCTCATTTCGATTCCTTTTTGACTGACTCCTTGCTATTCTTATTAGATGAAGACCCTATGAACCGCTCGACAACGTTAACTTTTTGTACAGGTATCAAACTGAACGACGGCAGATCAGCCCCACCCGAAGGAAACCCTCCTCTATCTGCTGGCCTCGTGTTGGGATTGATACCCTGAACACTTTGAGCTGTACTGTGGATGTAAAATGCATAATGCAATTGAGACGAGATGAGAATATGACGCCTGTTTTCGTATTCACATGCGATATGAGGAACTAAAATCTTACTCATAGATGCATTTTTCCATTCCTAAAGTCAAAAATGGAAGAGCAAAGATCCCGTAGAACCCACCAGGCAGCTTTACTAGTTTTTCCTGTATGAAGATATGTTGCGTGAGCAAAAGTGATTATTCACATCAAGGATTGAGGTTTGTTCCACGAAAGACTCACGAGAAGAATTCCTGTTGCGCCTTTTGAGTGCCCATAGCAAAATCCGGTAAATGGGACCATTGCCGCGAAAAAACTGAACATCCAGGCATTGTTATCCCGGGTGTCGTATTCGGCGATTGTCTTGGGTTTCTTCTCCTCAGTCATCCTAAATACTTCAGATGCCCAGAAACAGGTTAGCAAGGTAGTTCAGCAGTCTACCTACTATATGTGGTATGTGCTCGAAGAATTGGCGTGGCGGTGTGAGAGTGGACACCTCTGCTTTGTGTTTTGTGTCAAACTAGTTTCACGCAACGAATTCTGGTATACATGGGAGCAGCGAGCGGTGTGGTGGTGGGAGCTTTGTTGAAAACCTGATACCGCGTCTTGTTGGTAAATGAAGGGTGAATCCGGGCAATACTCCTCCCTCCAGAGAAGGAGGGGAGCTGGAAGAGCCATTCGACGGCATCGATCTCCCACCCTAGATTTTCCTTCCACTTCAACAGCAAAGGTCAGTCACCAGTCAACCTGATTGCCAAAATTGTGACTCTGTCTTCCTCACAACACTGGTCGACAAAATCATCTGGATCCGAATTGAAGTAACAACAGCCGCTTGTTCAAAGATATCGATAGTGCAGATATCAAAGGTTCATATACATTCTAAACTACAATCCATCATCTATTCCTAGTCAGCAAATGAAGTTTCCAAAGATTGTAATTACTGCAGTGCTGGTACAAGCTTGTCAAATCTCTGCATTCTCCATCGGTAAACCACACATTCACAGTGGCAAATATCAATGCAACCATAGTCAAAATGAAAAATATTTTAAAAGCCTCGAGTTCAGACCTGTTGCAAAACCCTTGTGCATGGCCTTGCTTGCAGAATTAGAAAATAACACGCAAACCCCACAGATACTTGATTTCATGGAAATGAATGAGTTGCCCATTGATGTCGATGTTGATGTAATTACTCAATTAGCCTTGACCTCGGACTTGGAGAATTTGGATCGACCCAAGGAAGAGTTTGTAGCTCAGCTCGAAAAAGTCATGACAACCTGGGCATCGACCAAAACCTCTGCAGGAGCAGAGACCATTCAGCAGATGATTGATAGATTGGAACAAGCGGATGTTAACCTCTTGTCTCCTAAAATGTTCGAAACGGTGCGTCGGGCAATATGCCATCTCTTTGCCATTGCATTATCCACTTTCATCCACCTAATTCATAATTTATCATCAACCATTGTTAAAATAATAGGCTATCAGCGCATGGATTCAATCGGAGAATGCAATGGGTCCTAGAAATGCTGAATTACTATTGAGAAAATGCGCAGCGAAAGACAAGGAAGGTGGCCATTCTTTGTGCAAGATAAGTGCATTCTCTCATCACGATGTAATGAATGCAATAATAAGAAGTGTGAGCCAATATCGGGATGATGATAAAGACAAATTACATCCTAATGATTGTGCAGAAAGGATAGAGGCGATTCTGCGCCTAATGGATGACCTGTCTGAGGCACACGAGAGCTTGGCACCAAATTTGGTGACTTTCAACATCTGTATTTCCGCTTACGCCAAGAGTGGCAATGGAAGAAGAGCGGAACAACTTTTGAATGAAATGATGCAAAGGAATATGCGTCCTGATACGATTAGCTACAATAGTATAATCGATGCATGGAGTCGAAGTGGAGAGAATGGAGCAGCTGCCCGGGCTGAGAGCATATTGAATGCGATGAAAGACTTTGATCTTACACCCGACACCTTTTCTTTTAATGGTGTTATTTTTGCCTATACTCGAAGCAACGAGCCTGGGTCAGCAGACAAAGCTCTATCTATTCTAGAGCAGATGGAGGACGCCGGATTGTCCAATGATGCCTTTACATACAATACCGTTTTGGATGCGTTTGCAAAGTCAAGACAGCAGAACAAGGTCCAAAAGGCAGACTTGCTGTTACAAAAAATGATCAAGAAGGGTATAGCAAACGAAGTTTCATTCAATTCTGTGATCAACGTCTATGCAAAAAGTTCAAGTCGACAATCAGGTTCACTAGCTGAAGCACTATTGGCTAGAATGGAAGATAGTGACGAATACATACCTGACGTATTCACGTATACATCGGTTATTGATGCTTTGACTAGGTCTGGAGAGGAAAACGCACCGGAACGTGCTCAAGCAACATTAGAAAGAATGGAAATACTTGCAAAAGATGGGAACCCGTCTGTGAAACCAAACACGGTCACATATAATACTGTCCTTTTCGCATTTGGAAATAGTGGAAAATCTGGCGCTGCGAAAAAAGCTGAGCAGCTTTTGCATCAGATGGAAGATAAATTTGAAAGCGGTGAATGCGACAATAGTCGTCCAAGTACCATTTCTTATACATCTGTGATCGATGCATACGCAAGATCCAATTCAAAAGATAGTGCCATCAAAGCAGAAAAGATCTTCAAGCGAATGGAAGACGCATACAGAGATGGAAATGATGGTGCAAAGCCAAATGTTCAATCATTTAATACTGTCATCAATGCTTGGGCTCAGAGCAGTTCGCCAGGAAGTGCCGAGCGAGCAGAACAGCTACTTTTCAACATGGTGAAAGAGCATAGGGACGGAAATAAAGATTTACAACCTAATGTTATCTCCTTCTCAACGGTCATCAATGCTTGGGCAAAAAAAGCCTCTAAAGAAGCCGGTAGTGCAATGCGTGCAGAAAAGGTCCTCCGACTTATGCTTGCAGATTACAAGAATGGCAACGAGAGCGCCAAACCAAATCTAATCACTTATTGCTCACTGCTTGACGCCTTTGTGAAATCTAATGACGCTGGTTCGCTGGAGCGAGTTGATGAGATTTTCGACATTATTCTGAAGGCCTACCTAGATGGGGGTGGTATTATCAAACCTTATACTGTTCTAGCAAACCAGGTAATAGATGCGTGGTCAAAGAGTGGTAATGTTGGCGCGGCTGAGAAATGTGCGACTATCCTTCACAGCCTATGCGAAATATACAACGAGACCGGGGATGAGGATATGAAGCCAAATGATAGGTCCTTCACAAGCGTGATCAATGCTATTGCAAAGTCAAGGAAATTCCACAAGGCTGCAAAGGCAAAGAACATTCTAGATAACCAAATCGCATTCTATAATAAAGGCAATTTGGAAGCGAAGCCTAATGTCTTCAGCTTTACTGCAGTGATGAATGCATGTGCATTCACAAAGGGAGATGATTTCGAGGCAAAGGAAGCACTTGAAATTGCTACGTCCACATACAAATTGATGGGTACTAATGGATATGATTCTGCAAATCATGTTACATATGCAATGTTCCTGAGAGCATGCATCAATTTGATTCCAAGTGGCCCATCACAGATTGCTGCGGCAACTTCTGTTTTCAGGAAGTGCAGGGAGAGTAGTCAAGTGACAGAGATGATTGTGTTAATTCTAGAGAGACCCTTTTCGCATTCGGATCTTCAACAAATTCTTGGCGTTGATCTAAAAACTGAAGGAGCGAGTAATTTTGATTGCATACCTGATGCATGGAAATTCAAAGAAAAACCTCAAAAG
>Ga0306864_1001247_pt1 | contig 10612 bp, 9 predicted proteins | sample AntRauTorckE5430_FD_190448 | JGI IMG/M metagenome (GOLD analysis project Ga0306864, IMG submission 190448) | Saline lake microbial communities from Rauer Islands, Antarctica - Metagenome Torckler E5 #430 (v2) (version 2) | ecosystem: Environmental > Aquatic > Non-marine Saline and Alkaline >...
AAAAGTGGCCCGGGGTACAGTACTAACATTCTATTTTCCAAGGAACCTTTAGAATAGTTTAACTGCTAAGACTTATTTTTATTTATTGATAGGGAAGGTTATCATTTATGCTGTGGTATATCATTAGGTATGGTCAATCTCTGTCTAGCTGAATCTTCAAAGAAATCAGTCAATGATGGCCTGTCAGACTTGAATATTGAGGAACGATTGCATCGGTATATTGTTGGTGGTTTCGATAATAGCCTTGACAAGCAACGCCAACATAACTCTGAACGCACACCTAATAGTGGTAATAATGATAGTGACAGATCTTCTCGAATTTACGAAGGGCCAATGATTAATACGGATATTACTGCTCCAGGTGCCACCATTGCGCTGGGAATGATATACCACAGGAGTGGGTAAGTCATTCGTTCTTCATTATGATACGCGTCTGTTTCGATAGCAATTCACCCTCTAACCTTTCTTTCTCCGTGACAACCCTTAGGAGCAGACCAGCTGCTTCTCTAGTCGCTTTACCACAAACATTATTTGACCTTGATCTTGTACGACCAGACTTTCTTTTCCTTCGTGTTGTATCAAAGTCGCTTATTTTATGGGATGATATAGCGCCAACTTCTGAATGGATGAATTCGCAAATGCCGGATGTTGTGAAGGCGTACTATACAAAATTTAGGAGGAAAGCAGAAAAATCATCAGGAATCGACGGCCTTGCAACCTTCGCTGCCATGCGTATGTCTGGCAACAAAAGCGATGCTGGTGATGTTCAAATGGAAGGCAGTGATAATCATAATTCATCTGATGAAGGCCAGTTAGAAGAAGCAGCAATGAAGGATGACCTAGACATGGAAGTTGATTACAACTCGATCCGTCAAGCTCATGTTTACATCACGTCTGGAATTTGTTTTAGCCTTGGCCTTCGATACGCAGGTACTGGAAATGAAGTGGCACGCGCAGCTATTTTTAAAAAGGTGCTGGAACTGCAGAAGCTTCGTGACGGAAATGATTCTATCTCATTAGCTCTCAGGCCCGATACCCCAACGGTAGATATGTGCCTTGGGTCTGCTGCAATATCTCTCGCTATGGTAATGGCAGGTACTGGGGATTTAGAAGTATTTCGCCTATTCAAGACTTTGAGATGGAAATGCGATATGGATGTCAAGTATGGAAACCATATGGCTTATGCGTCAGCAATAGGTCTTCTTTTCCTTGGCGGCGGCTCATGCACACTGGGAAATGAACCGTCTGATATTGCGGCACTGGTTGTGTCAATGTTTCCCCGGGTTCCAATATTTACTCATGATAACAGGTATCATTTACAAGCTCTACCTCATTTGTATGCTCTTGCGGTAAAGGAAAGGAAAGTTGAGGCAATTGATGTTGATAGCAATGAAAAGGTTCTTCTTCCAATGAAGGTAAGTGAATCCTATTTATTTCGAGTAGATCATGTCGATTTTGTGATCTGTATCTAAAACCATTTTCATGTTGCTGTTTCAACAGTTTGACTTTTGCAATAACGACGTGCAAAATGTTATGTCTCCAACCATCTTGCTCAATAGAGGCACAGAATGCAAAGTAACAATTGACTCTGATCGATATTATCCCGCTGAAATACACGTCAAAGATCTATCAAGCTTAAATGCTACTTTATCCCTCTTTGTAAAGAAGAAAGCAGGGCAACTGAGCTACGCACAAGATCCCAATGGTGTACGATCGCTCTTTTCTCAAATAAGAGGCACCCGTGAAGCGCCTCTTGTGTTCGTTCAATCATTCATTGATCGTAAAGTGAATGCCTTCACCAAGTACATATGCGAGGGTGGTCAAGACTCGATAGTAGAACATGAGATTAAAGCAACATCATTGCTTGCGGAGGGCTTCGAGTCCTTCTGCGAAAACGTAGTGTATCAAGGGTTGGAGGGTGAAAAGACTGAATCCATCATGACATACTTGTATCTGTATTGTGCAATATCAATGTTGGAGAAGAAATTATGGCCCACAAAAATACTTTGTGAGCTGCGTATTTTACGCATGTATTATCAGTCATCCAGCAGTTTTGAACTGGTGAATCCACACTTTGTTGCAATAATATGCGAAAGACTAGACAGTCTTTTGTCAAAACAGAAGAATACTTCGAACTTCGATTTCAACACACCACAAACACACATTTGGTACGATAAATCTATCGGTGCATGATAAATCATAACTACTACTGATTGCAGATTACAATTCAGTACACTAATTGTTCTAGCTGAACAAATCTTCTTCACTAAGCTGTATGAAAAGAGATCACCAATAAATCAATAAAACTTTCCTGCCCATCATCCAATCAGCCAAGCATTCTTCATTAATAAATTCGCACCACAATTTTGAAGCTTTAGGTACCGAAAGCTTCAGAGAAATTGTTTAAAATTTTTGGCATACTTTGCATTTTCTCTGTTAGGCCACTCACTCACAAACATAAATCAATGATTACACAGTCTACACAACCAAACCACACAGGCAAACTTTGCGCTCCTTTGTAGAACTATGATGAGCCCACTCTTACTGTAAGGATTTCACGATCAGCAATTACTTTTTGCCCATTGATCTGCATTGATGGCTATTGATGGTGAATGGTGAATGGGGAATGGTGAACAAAATAGATATATAAGCTAATCATAATTACCATAACCAGGTTATGTAGTTTTGAGTGTGACGTGTTTTGCTGATTTTGGGTGGATCTTTTGTGTTTGTTTGCGACTCCAACTCCCCTCGCCTCCACACGTTTAACGTTCAAAGTTCAACAACAACATCTAAAATCTAAAGCGGCACATCACACATCACTTTTCAGATCACTATTTCTAAAATTTATTCGCACTGCTGTTGTATCATACAAAATTACTTCAATATTCAATATCCAGCATCCAAGAAGTTAGCACGCAAACCCATTAACAAAAAATGAAGTACCAATTCTCCTTCACAGCATCAGCGCTTTCGTTTCTTCTTTCATCGGTGAATGCCTTTGCGCCCATTTCCATTCCTTCCAGTAATGTCAGTGCAAAGAAAAGTTTAAATGCAATTCCAGAAAGCATGCAAGCCCTCGATTCCATCAATCAAATTACACAGAGTTCCAACATTCTATTGAGTAAAGTTACTTCTGAGAACTAAGGTGAAGTCGCCAAGTCTGTCATCATCGTCTTGCTCGTCGGGGGTGGTTTAATTCCAGCGGCAATCGCTGCCAATACTAGTTTGATCGGAACCCTTTCTGGAAAGAGAGCTGGTGGAGACGATGATCGTTCCAATTATGTCAGCGAGTCTGGAGCATCAGGTCCAGCCCTTCCTGGTCAAGCTCTCTTATTCGCGAGCGAAAAAATTCCTCTCGTGGACATTATTGCGATCATGGGGAGGATCAGCAGTTATGAAAGTATCGCAGATTGGCGTAACCTGCCTTCCACCAAGCAATCAGCAAACGTTTTCTGGTTGCCCCGCAAAATGTACAAGGAAAATATGAGAAATGCCAAGTTTGTGGGATGGCCCACTGATCCCAAGACTGGGGAACCAATTGGAGGAGCTGAGCTACAAAAGGCAGAGAAAGCACGCATTAGCAAGAAAAATCCTGTGATTGGAGATGCGGCCTTGGATGCAGTTTTTGATTCATGGGCATGGGGTGCGAGTATTGCTACCCCAGACAAGGTTGAAAAAACGCTTTCGCTATACAGGAATGGAAATGCATTCGATATCAATGAATTCAGCAGTGCTGCATCGAGAGGACGTGCTGTCACAGGTTTGGGAGCTTTTACTTTCGTTGTTATTCAGGCTGTAGCATACGGATGCCTTTTCGTTGCACCCGCATTGAGAGTCTTCTTCGACATTGACGTTGGTTTCGGAGAGCTTGGACAGTGTGATGGAACATGTAATTCACTATTTTAAATATACCTACATATTCAAAAAAGTATTGTCACACGACCAAAGTGTAATTCTGGGATGATCGTCGTTACTTGTGTAAATAATTTAAATTGTGACGGGCCTTAGGATGATTATTAGTCAAACCACCGATTTTCCGACACTTCTTCTCGAGGATTAGGCGCAGCTTCCTTTTCCTTTTCAGGTATATCAGCAGCGAATGATTTTTTGTAAGTTCTAACCATATCCTCAAAATTTCTTTCCTCCTTATCAACCTTCCTTGGCTTCTTCTTAGGCTGGATTTCTTTCTTCTTCTCTTGAGGAATTGCATCAGTAGGCCCTTTTTCGATAGGCTTTGACTTTTTCTTTTTTGGATCTTCAATCTTGTTTCCATCCTTGTCCAAGATACCGTCTTCAATCATTTTTCTTTTCTTCGCTCTCTGTTGAGCACCGCGGCCAACCTGTTTCTTCTTCTTCTTTGGTTTCTCTCCATCTTCACCTGCAGCTGCAGCCCTTGCAGAAAGTTTCTGTTTCTGAGCATTTTCAAGTTGTTGTGCTTTATTCTCGGCTTGTTTCCTAGCCTTCGCCTTATTTTCTACAGTGAACTCGACGAGTAGTCGTGGCACGCGAATCTTCCCATCTTCTCCTATGAAGTCTTGACCTGAAGGTCCGTCATCGACGTCGGAGTCCTTCTTTGGCTTCTTTCTCTTTGTTGATCGATTGCTTTTCATTTGCTGCGCACGTTTTCCTCCTGACACAAATTCAGATGAGTATTCAGTGCTATTGTTCAGTTCTCGAAGACAAGCCATGGCATGGGCGTGTTCCGTAAATTCTGCAAAGCCAAACCCTCTACTAGGCGCAAGAACCTTTTCACCCTTGCCCTTCTCTGCAGGCTTGGTCGTTGCGTCAAAATCACGATCAATGAAAACGGAGGGGACGTAATTTTTGATTCTCTTCTCGTCAAAGGTAGGAATGAGGTTTCCTTCCTTCTCACAGACAGCCAACTTCTCGACGATTCCTCTTGTCTCCATCTCACCACTGGCTCTCCAATGGGCAATCATATCGTCTTTCGTTACTAAATTTTTTTTGAGCCCATTCACAATTCCTTTCATCATGAGTTGTTTAAACTCCTTTTCATCAATCTGCTTGGATAGATTTCTGATTGACAAACGGTAAGGGTTGATAAAGAACAAGGGAGACCTTAACTTTGTCGATTTCTCTTGATGCGCACGTCCACGTTTCAATTGATCGCTCTGTGGTAAATGTTCCCATGAGTTTGGGTCATGGCTTCCACTGTCTTCATTGTTTTCAACTCTCCCCTCTCCCTTCAAATACAAATTTCTCCTGTCTTTACCAATTTTCTCCCCAATGGGTTTTCCTTCATCGTCACGCTCAACTTTGAGGGTGTCAGCAGTACCCTTATCCACTGCCAAATCAACAAAGATTCTCCTTCCATTCAAATAAAGTCCTCCTCCAGAACCATTATCGCCAAGAATATTCTTTCCACTCTTGAACGCTTCAGCATCTGCTCCTCCAGCTTCCAATGCTCTAATGGACCCTCCTTCCTTACTAAATTTGACAAAGGCCGTTCCTTTCCCAATGCCTGTATCTCTATCTCTCACCAAGAAGATTCCAGCAACATGCCCATATGGAGCAAAGAGGGTAAAGAGATCGTGTCTTGTTGCATCGAAAGGGAGGTTGCGCAAAAACAATGAATTCAAATGTGAATCCTTCTCAACAACCTTTTTCTCTTCCCCATCTGCCATATCTTTATCATCATCCTTTTCCTCTTCTGATTCCGAACCATCATCCTCTGAACCTGAACCTGAATCGGAGTCACTATCGCTACTACTATCATCATCAGAATCAGAATCACTGCTTTCACTATCCGTATCCCCACCAGCATTATCCTTGGCATCCTCCTCTTCTTTCATCCGCTTGTGTTGAAATTTCGATACACTGAAATCAATCGCAACGGCTCTCTTTTTGATCAAAACTTGTTCTTTTCCAGCACAAACATCTACAGCATTTTGGGCAGAAGTTTGTTTCGCGAAAGTGACAAACGCAAATCCACGATGCTGTTGCCGCCTTTTACCCTGATAGGAATCATCCTTTTGAAAGGGAACAAGGGGTAGATTGATATCAACAACTTCACCATACTTTTCCATGACTTGCCGAATGTTATGTTCGGTAGCATAAAATGAAAGATTGCGAAGGATCACGCGTGAAGTTCTCTTTTTGGCTTGGAGGGCGAGGATTTCCTCTGATGTTTCCGTGGCAGAAGTTGCAAGTGGGACCCCTTCGACTTCTGTCTTTGGTGATGATGATACAGGTGTATCTTCCTCTTTCTTGGCAGAAGAGGCAGCGTCGGCAAGTTCAACCCATACCTTGACCTTTTGACCATCTTCCATCTTCATGAGTGTTTCATTCAAGGATTTGGCAGCCTGTTGGGCATCCTCTTCCATGGTAAATTTACAGAATCCATAACCTTTGGCTTGACGTTTAGATGATTCTGCGGATGCATTCTTGTTTTGTCGAATGAGGGAACATTTTTTGACGGGTCCAATGTCTGAAAAGAAGGATTCAAAGTTTTTACGTGTAATGGATGTGTCAGCGGGGGAATAACGGAAAAAGACCGTATTGGCTGTTTTCTTTTGAGAGCTTGCTTTCGGTGTGGTCATGATGGTGGGTTCTATTTTGTTGGTACTATATTGATGTTTAATATTCTGTTCAGGTGCACACACAAACCAGCAGCAGAGGCACTGCAGTAGGTATTAATTGCTATGGAAGTTTTGAGAGAAATAAACAAGGTTTGGAAAAGTTGCATCATTTTTGCGGGTGGAGTATTTTGGATAATTGGTGGCTCGCAACACTCATGGTGTTATCCTATTATGTTGGTAATTTAGTGGCAGTTTTTAATTTATGATGTTGAAGTTTACGACGCCAGCAAAAGTGACATTATTTGACACAAGATCTATGTCGTATGTATCGTTACCGGTATCATACAAAGTGCGCGCACCGCAACCTCCATCTCTCTCCATCTGCACCACCTTTCACTCACAATGAACTGAGAAAGAGAGAAAGAAACGGACATCTTTTAAAAAGCAAATTTGTAATAGATACTGTTCCTGTTCCTGCTGCTTCTCTTGCTTTGCTGCTACACTATATATTCATAGTCACTGACACTGGTCAATTACCTTTACCATCGCAATTACAATTACCATTCTACAATGATCATCTGCCGCATCAACATTCTTCTATCCTCCATCCTTTTGGCAACATCCGATGCATTTTCCACTCCAAGGAAAACCATCTCCAGTTCCTCATCATCAGTATCATCATCTGTATCATCTTCAGCATCATCGGTGTCACTTCGTCCTTGGACAGCCCTGGCATTAGCATCCGAAACAGAAATAAATATAGAAGGTCTCGTTCTCAAAGATCAATTCGACAATGACAGGGCATCACTCCTCGCATCCGCATTCGAAGCTTTAAATGATGATGACAAATACGATGCTGTATTGACCGGACTCTGCTCCAAAATTCTCGATGGGAAACTTGAAGTGACCCCAAATCAAATTGGAAAAGAAGCCACCTTGACTCCATCACAATTGGCATTGGAAAAATTGAAGGATCCGATTCGTTTAGTAGAGGAAATGAATCAGAGGGGGGTGAAAGCCAGTGGAAGGAGTTTGATGGCACTCATTGATGTAAGTCATATTTCATCATCTTATGGCATATTATTGTATGCTTTAGACATTAGACAGTGATCATTGAACAATGATCATTGAACATTGAACACGAAAGATGAAAGATGTAAATGTATGAAGATGGTTTTCATTGCGAATCCTTTTAATATCTTCTCACCTTTCAGTTCACTTTTTGAATGGGAAATAATGATGCACAGGCGGCGGGATCGACACAAAATGCCAAGGCAATGGCATCGGTACTCTCCATGGCATTGAAAAATGGCGCTTTGTCATATTATGGATCGCAGCAAGCAAACATAACACCATTGCCATCCTCCGCAACGGCATTTGTATCACAAACTACCATGACCAGAGCAGAACGGCTAGCCAAAATATCTAATGTCCCCACAGATGATAGAGCGCAGGAAGTCACTTCTGCGCTGGCCACCATTTCTGTAGTCGGTGGATGTCTCATCTTGCAGGGGGTAGGGAATGGATTGGGTTTGGAGGAATTGACACCTTATACTTCCTTGGTGTTGTATGGGATTGCAGGCTTGGGGATTGTGGATAATTTTTACGATGCCATTCAGACTTTTACTGGTTTCGTTGTCAAGATGAATTCGGACAGATTACCGGACGCAGTGAAGAATGCAAAGGGACTTGATAAAGAAAGTTTACCCTTTGGACTTGGATCGGGAGCAGTTACTGGGACAGTTGTCAAGGGATTGACGAGGTTATGGGCTGTTGACACAGAGCGAGAATGTCAATGCGAAGCTGCAGCTTTTTATGCAGCGTACAGTTTGGGACTTCCATGTTTTGGATTCAGGTCGAATGCGCTGGAAGCTGCTATTTTGACATTTGAATCTAGTAAGAATGACGAAGATGCTGATAAAGCGCTTGATAGCTTATTGTCAGATACAGCAGTGATGAAGATGTTGATTTGGCTCATGGCTCCAGTTGCCTTTGAATCAAGTTTGCATCCACAATTGATTTCATCAGATCCTAGAGAGGCAAGGGGTTACCTTCAGAGACTTGGGGAAAAGGCGAGCGCCTTTGATGCCGAGGATGCGGTGAATGATATTTTGCGAGTTGATCTTGGAAAAAAGGCGAGCGAAGAAGAGATTGAAGATTTGCTCAAGTGGGCTTACGCAGAAGCAGACCTTTTGCTTCGAGAAAATAAGTCCATTGTAAATGAGTTATCGGAGCGATTGATAGGGGGCGCCTCTACGCTTGGAGATTGTGCAGCTCTATTGGAAGAATGGTGACCTACTTACCTGGTTGCACTTCCGATTGAGTACCGGTATCCGGTATTGTATCTACATTACAGAACACATATTCAATATGTGCATGATGAACATTAATGAATAAACTGCTTGGACAATGAAAGACATTCGAGTCCTCCATCATGACAGTCTAAATTAAATGACGACGCACAGCAGCTAATTTTAAATTGAATTTAATTTCTAATTTATTTAATCGATAAATAGCCTATTTAGTACTATTAATAATAAACCGTTGTGAGTTGTACCAAATGATTTTTTGGGAGGTCGTTGTTTTGTTGCTGTTTGTTTATTCCAAGTAGATATTATGATGTGAATCTATGTATCGTATCATGTGTGGTGAAAGTAATAGAGTAACATATCATTATAATCTTTGTGCCCGTTTCTGTTTCTGTGAATGCAAGACTAGAGAAGAAGAATCTTTACTCCTGAGTATCATCCGAACTAATCCTGATCTTACGTCTCTGTACAAAATATGAAGCTGTCGAAAGGCTGTAACAAGAAGATGCAAAAGCAGAAAATCAAGAAGAGAACCGGCGGCAGATTCGGAATCTTACCGAGCGCTTCGAAAACAAAAAGAACAAACAAATCTCATGAAGGTGCAGTGAGGAAGAATGAATCGGACTCGTCCCTGCCAATACCACCTCTACCAGAGCCTCAGCCCGAAATTCATGGAGTTGCACAGCAGCGTTTGAATGTGATGCACAAAAATCCCAACTTGAATCAACAACAACAACAGCAGCCATTGATGGACCAACCAGAGTTCCCATTAAATACAGCAGGATCAAACGAATCCCAACTTTGGGACAATGTCCTTTCTCCTGCTGCTCAAGCACAGGCACAACAAATCCAAGCACAGCATGTCCACGGTCAGGCTCGGGAGCAGTTTAGGACTATGCCGAGCATGAATAATCAACAAACAATGACGTATACAAAGGCAAATGAACATTTGCATAGATCGAGTGTGGAAACGGATGGAATTCGAGGGAAAGGAGCAGCAAATTATACAATAAATTACGATACCAACGTACCTGATCCTAGTCCGCGTATAACGTCAGACTTGAATCATGGCGCTAATGGAAACATGAGGACGAATACGAAAATGAACTCACATCATCAGCACAACAATATGTCCCAGTCCCAGAATTATAATCACAATCAGTTTCATGCCCTCGGAGGACATGCACATATTATGAATGACGGGACATACCGATATCAACAGTCACATCATTCTCAAGCACCAATTGATTTTAATTTTGATTTTGATTTTAATCAAAGAACTAGAGCAGCACAAGAGCCCGCGAAGATGCGCAAGCAACATGCATATATTAGCAAACGCGAATTGGACTTATATGCCAAATTTTTTGAACGGGAGGTTTCAGAGAAAGATCCATCTCCAAAGCACAGCGTCTCGACTCAAATTCCACATTTCCATACCATGCAAGATCGCAATCGCCGTGAATCGAATGAATCGATGAATTTTTCAGGTCAATCATTTGCATTTCTTCGTGGTCGGAGAGGTGGTGGTGATACGTCCCAGAAAAGTGTGGAAAAGATTGTTTCCAATGAGAACTCAAACTCCTTTGCTCAAACTTTTTCATCCCATTACTCCACCATGCGACACCAATTGACTTTAGATGACAAGACGAAACGAAAGAATGCTGCAAGTCCAGTCCGTGACTTGGAAACTGTCGTTGCAGTTGCAGGTCTACTGGCTGTGAGTCGAACCGAAATCCCGACACTCAACGAGTCAGATGTTAC
>Ga0306864_1001249_pt1 | contig 10611 bp, 9 predicted proteins | sample AntRauTorckE5430_FD_190448 | JGI IMG/M metagenome (GOLD analysis project Ga0306864, IMG submission 190448) | Saline lake microbial communities from Rauer Islands, Antarctica - Metagenome Torckler E5 #430 (v2) (version 2) | ecosystem: Environmental > Aquatic > Non-marine Saline and Alkaline >...
GAGGGTGAGGACTGGAAGAGAGAAAGGCGCTTTGTAGGCCCTGCGTTGAATCACAAGAATGTGAAAAATTATCTTCCCTCAGTGAAATTGGTGACATCAAGGTTACTTGAGAAGTGGGAAAATTATTCTGAGATGGGAGGTAGAGCAATTGCAATCAATGATGACATGTATTCAGTTGCTATGGATATTGTTTCTCTTGTTAGCTTCTCTCAGGATTTGAATAGTTTGAACACAAGCACCAACCTAATACAAACAATGGTGAAATATGTTGAGATTACGTGGAAGCGAGCACTAAGTCCAATTCCTTACTGGGACATCCCAATCATTGGACAGTATCTCGATGGAGGGAAAGGTACAATTAAGAAGGTCAACGAACATTGTTTGCATGCAATTGCAGAGCTTGAAAAATCGACCAAGGCCGTCGGTGGCAACGAGTCAGAGAAAGCCAAGAAATCTCAGTCATTCCTTGCCAAGATGCTTGTATTGAATAAGAAAGCCGAAGCCCCCTTGATCACTGAACGAATGATTGGGAATATGTTGACTTTGGTCATTGCTGGATACGAAACTACAGCTGTCACGCTCTGCTCAAGCATGTACGCTATTGCTGAGGATCAGACTGGATTACAGGAGGAACTTGCACAAGAAGCTATGTTGATTAAGAGTATCGAAGATGCAGACCTGGAAACATTTTTAACTGGGCTTCCCCGTCTGAGATCATTCATGTACGAGGTACTTCGACTCAAAGGAGCGATACAGAGCGGAAGTTTCTTGAGCACCGTTCCCATCGAAATTGATGGTACCGTTCTTCCTGCAGCGAGTAGATTCGTTGTGTTATGGAAATACATTTCAACCCTTGAAAATTCGGCTGCAGGAAAATCTGCACCAAGAGGTCCAAGAGACGCACCTTTGTCAAAGTTCTGCGGGCGAAGGTGGTTGACTGGGTCTCCAGCATCACCTTCTACTATCAAGCCTACTTTCAAAAGCGGCTTCAGACCCTTCGGTGAAGGGGCTAGAGTGTGTCCTGGACGTGAGCTCGCAGAGACAGAAATTCTTGTTATTCTCTCGTCAATCCTTCGCAAATTTGAGATTTCGCTTGAACCTGGTCATCCCCCGTTGAAGCTCGTGACTCAGTTGGCACAAGCTCCGGGATGTGAGATCAAGCTTGTTTTCAACCCCAGGATGGCATTGTAACTGAACTTTGTCTCCTCTTCATTGCTGGAAGTATCGTGATGAAGTGTTGCACCTCTTGCAGCGACATAATTGTGTTGTATTCTTCGATTGGAAAAAATGAGTAAAATGAGACGTAAAAATATATAGAAGGATGATTATGTTTTATATTAGTATAGCTTAGCACATTCGTGATGAAGTGTCACACCTCTTGCAGCGACATGATTGCTGTTGTGAATGTAGACGTATTCCATCATGTGGCTCTTATATATAACTCCTTTAGAGCGTGCGCTTTCTGCAGAACAGGGAAACCATCACATCATGTAGTGATAGGTGATTAATATCCTTCCGTGTGCACGCAATGCAGCTACAACGGATTTGTTTGCTTTGACAATGGCAATGCTATGAACGATTTTTGACACTATGTTAATCAATTTGTATTTGGTCTACTGAAAAGTTTTCTTGTCTTGAATGCCTGCTGCATCTTCTCTTGTCAAATATTCAAAGGCATCCTTCGAAAGCTAGAGTTTGAGATGCACGATGGCAAAATCAGCGTACAGATTGGCAACGATTGAAAAGTCTTATAACACTTCTCCATGCTTCATGGCATATGCAGCAGCAGCGGAAGCCACAAACGCTTTAACCAACAATTATCGTGTACTAGTGCGTCAAAGCCTGTCAAAGCCCATGGAAGATGGACTCCCAACGCTTATGTCAACAACTGATATAACTTTCGCTTCGCTTTTATCGTCCCTATTGAGAAATAGAGGTATTTCTGCCCCCTTCCAACCATCTGAGACTTCTATTCATCGAGCTGTGTATGCTGCAGTTGTATATTGTATTCACACTTCAAGAATGCTTGAATAGCTCCAAGGATTGGGATATGGTTATAAAACTAAATGATAGGTGCAAGCCGTCATTCTAGTGCTATAGAATCATTTTATTGCTCCAATCATGTCATCTCCGCTTCCACATCAAAATAAGTCAATGATACAGCACTCATGGCTTCCGGTTTATCGACTTCGTTGGTGCATACTATTTTATAAATTATTCCATGAAGGCAACAGCTGTGTCCACTGCCTGATAATATTGAGTACAATGCAGATTCAGTTGGTAAAACTGGATATAAATAGAACAGTTTATACTGTAAGCTCAATGGTTTACTCGATGAAACGAAACTCTGGCGAAATAAGAGTTGATCTTGTGCTGTGCACCCAAAAATGTACACAAACGTATTCATCATGAATTGGAGTGCGCTGAGGTGACTTTCACCACGATTAGCGAAATATTAACTGTAGATGCAATAAGGCTCCCTTACACAAACGCATCTTCGTCATCATCTCCGGTCAAGTCAATTTCATCATTACCAGCTGCTGTAGACGAAGGCATATCATATTCCTCAACCGAATCATCATCATTATCTGAGGGTGCATCAAGAATCTTATTGACAATGAGACCGACGGCAGTGCAATAATTCAATGTAACAGTGCATATAAAATCACCCCTTTTGTATTGAGTATGAGTTGCAGATTGCTTGGAATTGAATCTCTTGTCGTCCAACACTGCGCTCCCATTTTTGCTCACAACACATTTCTTGCCTTCTAGCTTCCCAGCTCCCGTCAATATAGGAGTAGCTAAATCCTTTGCTGCAACATACTCAAGAGCTCCTAATTTATAGAACAATGCTTCTACCTTGCCGGTAAGCATGTTTGATGTTCCCCCTTCATGTTTGACCTGGGCAATATTGAACTGCATCGCAGTCATCTTTTGCATGCCATTTTTTCTTTCGAAACTACCAAGGCATAAACTACGAGAGTTGGCAGTGAAGGACTGGAGATAACCAAGACTGACTCCATCAACCTTCAGCAAAACTTGTACCCCACCCGTAGAAGCCGCCACACGTATGAAATACTCGATGTCCTGATATAGAAATAAAGAGGATCATAAGATATGGCACGCAAACAAGAAATGCAACACACCACATGAACATAGCTCTGCTCTCAACAACTCACTGGCTCTACCTCGGCGTATACATTATTTTCTGGAGGGGGGCTGGTGTGCTCTTTAAAGACATGATCGGTATCGTCCGCATGGACCAATTCAACCGTAAACTGTCCTACTTTCATGATGTCATATGATAATGATATGTTATTTATGAGCTGTGTACTTGTTTGCTTCCGTGCTTGCGCTTGTTGTGTCGTTGTGTCTGTTTCGCGAAATCACTTTCGCTTGCTTTGTCGCGTTGTAGAATTATTTTTAACCAAATTTGCCTTCCGCTCTTTCTCCCTCTTTGCCGACTTTTTTGAAAACGGTACGTAATAACGTAATTACTGCATCAAAGTAACAACTAATTAATCAGTAACTACGATACTCGTACTCTATACTGCATATACTAGAGATATGAGACCACGAGGCGTACTGTACTGGGTTGCTATGCTTGCCCCTTCGTTGGTCCATTCATTTCAAGGTTCTTCCCACATAATCCCAAGGAGTCACGGTATTGATTTCACTTCCCAGTTCCAGTTATATGCACTCGACGAAAGAACAGCAATAGCTGCTGATACAAGTGCTGATCTCCAAAGAAAGCTTCAAGCGCAGACACTTTCACGCATTGCGATTCCATCAATAATTGCTGCTTCGCTTTGCTATGGAACATTTCCTTCTATTACTATGGGACTTCAAACAGCTATCCACGATGCCTTTGATGGCGCAAACACCGGCTATGGATATGAAACGCTGAACCTCATCCTCACTGATAATTCCAATCAGTTTATTCAGAACGTCCACAACTTCTTGGCGCTTGTATTCTCTTTCTTGACCGGGAATACCTTATTCTTCATGTACAGACAACAAGAAAATTTATATTATGCACTCTTCGAAGAAATCGCCTCGTTGACAAGTTTGCTCGAACAATCAGCTTTAGTGGCAGAAGGAAGAGATACATATAGAGTTTTGTTAGAATGTATCTCACGATATGTGGAGGATGACTTGAAGCTTGTCACGGATTATAAAACTATCAACGGAGAGACATCGTCTTCTTCCTTGTCTTTTCTCGTCGACGACTCTGACTTTGCCAGAGAAGATCTACCTGCTTTGATTTTGAGTCGAAGACCAAAGCACGACCCGCTGGAAACCATCTTGTATGTAACAAGTGTCGGAGAACCAAGCATAATTTACGCTACAGTGAGGGAACTTCGTCAAGCGAGGGCAAAGAGACTTGGAGCTCTACAGAGAAAGATGCCGGAGGTGAATATGTACCTTCTCTACACCCTTGGCTTCACAGTATGGGTTAGTTTTCCAGTTGTTGCAGCAGGATCTCAAACTGTAGGGGGGGATGCTTTGCTTGATGTGTTCAGAATACAGCTGAGCTTAGGAATATTTGCGATGGTGGGTCTATTAGGGATAATAAACGAGCTCAAGCGCCCTGAAGTTGCGTCTGCATACAATGTCGACTACTCACTTCTTGGCAAGCTGATAGGTGGAATCGAAAATGATGTGCGAATGAGATTAAAGCGATGCCAAGAAAACGTTCTTGTCACCGATGAGCCTCGGCAGATTGAGGCGAGAGATGACGAGAAACCATTCAAGAGATTATTTGGAAGAAATCGATACAAAAAGGAAAAACTGTAAACTAATCATTCGCTCGGTGACTAACACTCTTTTACTAGGCGATCTCACTTGAACTTGGTATGATCTATCACTGATATTTACAAACCCCAAATTCGATCAATTAATGCTACCGTAGAAGCAAGATGTTTCACCAAATTGTCGCTATTCCATTGCTCCATTTCGGTTATGCCCAAGGTCAAAGGATAAACTTCATTTGCGTACCTAACCTTCTTGTCGCTGAAAGCCATCTTTGCTTCTCTTGCGGTCGCTTTGTTGGAGATGATTGCAAGATTGCCAAGCCTGTTGACCCATTTTTCACGTTCATCGAAATCAGGCCAACTTTCGCCCCAAGCTTTTTTACTAGCTTTGACGGGAAGAATTGATTCCAAATAAGTCTCTGAAGCATTATTGATGAGGTCTTCGCTACCATGCTGCGAAAGGACAAATGCATTCAAACGCTTCAACAGAGCGATTGCAACCTTCTTTCCAGCAGCACTTGAACCAAATTCGGTCACTACCAGAGATTCCCGAAGAGATGATTTGTCTTCATGAGTGATCGCTGACAGCTTCCCGCTTCCGTCGATGCCATCAAGGAAATGAAATACCTTTTCGGATCTCTCTGCAGCGGATGGCTTGGTCAAGGCCATCCAGAGGCCAAGCTGTTCAACCTCGTGCAAATATGCATCGAGATCTGTAAAATTCATTGGTTCGTCGCCTTCAGAATTTCCAGCTCTTAAAAGCAATTCGAGGATAATAGCTTCTATCTCTTTTGTAGATGGAATGTTCGTGGTCATTTCTCTCAAGAATTTCAAACGCATGACAATAGACTTCCAACCTTTTGTGCCCTTGCTCCTCGCATAGAATCCGAACAGATTGAAGTTACCCTCTCTATATTGTCCAAGTAATAAGCTTGCGGGTTCAACCTTCTTTTTGTAGAATACATTTCCTTCATGTTTATTTTCGACAACATCCATTCTCAACCAACGTTCAAGTAGGTATACTTGATCTCTCTTTCTTATCTTGGTCCTAAGCTCCGCCATGGCTCTCAAGAGACAAGCATCCGCTACAATATTTCTACCAACGGAACCATTATCGAGATCAGAGATTGCAGCAAGCTTGTCCCACGCATCGAATGTTTTGTACATGTCTCTCTCTTTAGTTGTGTATCTATGAAAGTGAAATAATAATATGAGCAATCATAATATTCAACATGGTGTAGCTTCCAACATGCACCAGCAGAATTCAGCTTACCTGAAGCATACAAGCCCTTTAAAATCATCAATTGGTTCGTTATTTTTTCCCTTTCCTTGAGCCATAACTAGACTCCTAGCAATGGTGGCAGACTCTGGAACGCATACTAGCATGTACACATTCTCAACCATGTAATCAAGAAACTTGACTCTATCACTCTTTTCCATTTCAGCCACGCGTTTCACTAACAGGTTGTAATTCTCGTAGATACGCTGATTTGCCCTCGTCATCTTTTTGACCTTAATATGTTCCAATTCCTTCAAGTCATTCTTAAGAATATGTCCAAGGACCTCATTGTCTCTCTTGTTCAGCTCAATACGAACGACGTCAGCTTTCCTAACCTTGGGAGGACTTAACATATTCGCCATTTCATTAGCTGTATCACCCATATCTCCTCCATCCTTTGCAAATTCCTCCCTAAGTGCAGCAAATAGCAAACATAGAGTGACGAGACGTTGTTGCCCATCATGCACATCGTACCTACTTCCAAGACCGTACAATTCCCTGTCCCATTCCATTGGAACTAAGACAATTTGACTAAGCTCGTAGTCTTGCTTTGGCATATCTACAGAAAGTACACCATTTGATCCATCGAGTAAATCGTCTAGAAGCTCCTCAGCTTCCTTGTTGGTCCATTCATAACCACGGACATTCGTGGCAGTTGAAAATATGTACTCGCGAGAATCAAAGATTGTCCCCAGCGGGAGTCGGCTTGTGATTGATGCAGTTCCTTCTTTGGCCGGTGCCTGCATTTGAGCAAAGAAAGGAAGTTCTCCTAGAGCCATGGGGATCTTCGTCGATTTCCTAACACTACTAGCAGTGTTGAAAGCAGAAGACTGAGAGAATGAAAATGATAGAGATGCTGGTATCATCGCCAAGCTTAGGATGGCTGACAGGAAGGCTTTCCATGACGAATGCATCATTATAGGTTCTTGGTCTAGCTTGCTACTACACTACGCGTAGCTGCTACTGGAATGAAGCTGATAAGTATGTATGATGTACTGATTGATATATGATTACTAATTACTGATCTCTACCATACTCTTCTCTACCTACTACTAGCGACTAGAGAGAGCTAACCTCTGTCGTTGTTGATGCAGGTTGATGGTGAGTGGTGAGAAAGATTGCTTCAAACATAAAAACGTGTGGAGATTGCCCCCTTTCCGTTGAAATCAATCCCAAACCTATATGGATACTTCTAATTCTCTTTCTTCTGCTTTTTCACAAATCTAAATGATAATTTTGACCGAACTCTGCCAATCTCTGCCAAACCGCTTGGCCAAACGCAATCTAACAAAATATTACATACGACCAAGACATCGTCACTTCTTATGCATCATGCTCAACTTTGTTGTCTACCATACGTCGTTTGTTCAAAAGACGACACGATGAATGTCATTAGTTTTCATCTTCGTTTCTATGAATCTTCCGCATGATACCATGAAAGAAATACTGATACAGATCAACAATGAAAGTGCGCGCAAGGATGTAGGTAAATAAAAGTTGGTTTCCTTCGATCTCGAAATTAATGGAAGTATTAAAAATGTTTACGTTGAAGATACATAATATGCATATAATAAATGAAACGTTCACTTTCTCAAATTGGTTTAGAAAAACCACGGGGCTTCTGTCGTTAGTTTTTCCTGAACCGGAGCGGTTTTCGTTAATACATATTCATGAGGACGATTTTCGTCAATAACCAATACTCTGGAATCCAACCTAATATGCCGAATAGGCTTTCCATTGATACTGAGTTCGCAGTCACCATTTTCGTCATCGCAGTACTCTAGACTGAAATCTTCCTGCTCAGCAAGTACCTTGACTTTATTCTCCGCCCCGCAAGCAGCTTGAATAGCTCGTTCAGCAAGCATCAATTGCCAGAATTTCCCTCCAACAGCATCTACAGCCAAGTGAGCAGATACCCATTGGAATGCACCAGTCATGATTGCTTCTACTCCGCGTGTTCCCCAACATCCTGCACGCCATACAACTGTTTTGTATCCATTCCTTTTTCCGAGATAATTCATGACATGGATCGGTTTCCTTCCATTAATAACTTCAACCTTAGTACCAAGACTGATTAGTCGCTGTTTGAGTTTTTGAGTAGTCTGCATCTGCTCTTGTAACGCCCTCGTAGCTGCAAGTGCCAGCTCTTGGCATTGCAAAGCAGCCTCGGCAGCTTTCTCTGCCTCGTGAGCCTCAATCGCAAATCTAGCAGTTTCAGCCGCTGCTGCCGCCTGCTTCGCCGCTTCAGCTGCTGCATCTGCAGAAATGATAGCTTGGGCATTATCGCCAGATCTCAACAAGATGCGACTAGACTTCCTACCCTCAGATTTCCAAAAGGCTTCCACGTCAACACCAGGAGGTAAATTTGGATCGTCATTTGATACAGGTAGGTCTTTCAGATCATTTGCATCCAACACAAGGATTCGCTCAACATTCGCAGGTAGCGTATTACCATTCGTTGCAAGCCACTTAAGCCCATTTAGACGAGCCATAATGGACTGGTCTCCTTCAGGTCCACGCCCTTCCCGTGGAAATGTCGCAACAACAGCATCCATTTGTTCGTACCATGGCATCATTGGATTACTTCTGGGTTGATCATTATCATCGTCATCTTCAAAGAAATTGTCCACTTCAACAAAATCTTCATCTTCTTCTTGTTTTAAAGTGTCTGCAGCCCAGATTGTCTCAGGCGGGGGTGCCAATTCATAGGACCCGAGCTATATTGGCAGATGAACATGTGAGAGAGCGAACCTACAATGACACGCGCATGATGACTTCAGTACACATTTAACTCACATCGCGAAAAGACAAACGCTGGCTGCCACCAAAGTCACGACCAAAACTATTTCCATTACGAGCATAGGCATGAACATCATCACTATCCACCACTGAGCAATGAAGGAAACCTAAGGGGCGTTGAAATGCGTTGAAATGTTTTCTCGCCATCTTTTGTAGTTTGGAAGTTGCCATATCTGCGTATCCCTGAATGAGCCCTTCACAAATCTCTTCCTCAACTCCCATAATAACATCCAATCCAGCACTGTGCATTGCAGCTGCACCTTCTGACGCTAGCTCTGGTACAGCATCTGCACACCCAATCACAACTCTTTTGATTCCAGTCATTTGAATTAGCTGGGTCATGGGAGGAAATGACTGTCCTTGCCTACGAGCGCTGGGTTCCAAAGTAACATACAAAGTACTATTCCTCAAATCCGCTCTGAGTTCTTTGCTAGAAGGCCAATTGACACACCACTCCGTCAAGGGAGTAGCGACAATACCGGCATCTGAAATTGCAGCTTCAACTGCATCTTTTTCATAGGAGGACCTTCCAGACCCAATAATCTTACCAGATGACGTAGCCAGCACAGCACCAGCAATTGGTTTCGGGAATGGAGAATGCGAACCACGTTCTCCACCGCTAAGTTATTATTTAAGTGTGAGATTTTATATTCAGTTTTCAACTTCAATCATTTCGTAGCTGCAATAAATAGATGTAGATAATAGCAATTCAGCTCACCTTGATTGTGCTAACTGGATTGCTTTCTTCATCATGTCAATATCAAGAATAGTTTGCGCATCATCCACCACCTCATTATCTACAATCAAATGATTTGGAATAAGTGCTTGATTCTCCTCCTTGTCTAGAGCCTTTGACTTTTTACCAGTATTTTTACCAACCTTTTTCTTATCCTCTACATTTGTTACTTTGTCTATCACCACCGCAGTCGTTTTATTAGCAAGATCGCCACTTTCAATTAGCGTACCGGCAAATAACGTTGCAGAGTTCGGTTTGATAAATGGACCCAACTTCACTGGTGAGAAGCCCAGGATCTGATCCTGTATCAAACACAAAACCAATAGGTTCAAGAATCGACTTCTCATTTTTGAGTTCTTATCAGTATTTGTGATCAGAAGATTGATTCCGAAAAAGAGTTCGTCGATGATGGATTGATGATGTTCTGATGAAAAGATCTTTTTTGTTCGTTGGTTGTAAAGTACTGTAGGGGAAAGACACACAGCTTGCGGTCTGCCCGACGCCCGGTATCTTTCTTCCCTCTGAAATGACGTAAGTTCAGCCACCCAAGGAAGTTCTTAGGAAAACTTCCATTAACGGTTGTTCTGTCCTTAACAACTGCTCAATTCCTCTTTGTTTTTACTTGTTGGCGAATTTGAGGAATCTTATAGTACACTCATAATAAGACCTCACTCAACCAATAAATTAATCCTTATTGGTCAAATGGCTTGGATTTATTTAAATAACATATTTCTACGAAAATGTTTTAAACTTTTTTAAATTATGAAGGGCTTCAAACCATATATGATGATGATTCGTGAGGTATTGAAGATTCTAAATCCTAATGCCTTTCACAAACAAGTGTGTAAAATTTTGGAGAGTTACATTGGATTAAGTTAGTCCCGTGAGAGTTGAGAGGAGAAGAATTTCTGAAAGTGCTGTCACTTACTATTGCGGTATGGTACTCTCTCTACTAAAATAGAGAGGGGATAGCTAGAGATAGCTAGTCACAGCATAGAACAGCAATAAATAGAAAAAGTTGCACCATATCAATAACAGTAATG
>Ga0306864_1001250_pt1 | contig 10607 bp, 9 predicted proteins | sample AntRauTorckE5430_FD_190448 | JGI IMG/M metagenome (GOLD analysis project Ga0306864, IMG submission 190448) | Saline lake microbial communities from Rauer Islands, Antarctica - Metagenome Torckler E5 #430 (v2) (version 2) | ecosystem: Environmental > Aquatic > Non-marine Saline and Alkaline >...
AAACATATACTATCAGCTCGCTCAACGGTACCGGGCGGGCTTGGACTATTGCTTGATTGCGATATCACCAAACAAAAATAAACTTTCACTTTGCCAGACTGAGCTCTCTCTTCTCTAATTGTAAGTTGATCAATATATGAATATGTGGCGGCAATTTTCCTTACATTTGCTCATCATCTTTCCTTCTTTGTTTGAGAGCTCTCTCTTATCTCTTGGAAGCTAATCGCTGAGTCTGGGCACTTCTCTTCCTTTCTTGACCCAGCTACGAAAAGTGATGCATTGGTCAAGAGCTCTAAATCAGCGCAATTTTCAGTCAGCACTAACAATCATGCTACAGTTGATTTCAATGGTAATAATCACCAGTCCCATGTTGCAGAAAATTCTTTTGATCAGGAGAAAGCTGAAGTAAAAGAATCGATAGAATCTACTCGTGACAAATAATAATCATGCTATTTCCTTTCGAAGCGAGTAAACACAAACTCAGATTAATTTACAGTAACAAACGCTACTTTATTTGGAGCATCCGGAATAGACAATCCTGCGCTTTTGGCAAAATGTCAAAGGAACCTGATATTACAGCAATTTTTTATTCACGACGAGCTTGGTGGCAATAATCATAGACACCATATTATTGTAGTCAATCCAAATCCAAATCCAAATTTATTCTATCACACTATATTCTTTTTGTCATGGCACACAGTAATAGGAGCTGTTGATGTTATTTTAAAGAAGAGCAAGAGGAAAGGGTCAACCCCGAATGATGCGTAAGCCTTTTCTGAGTTCTTCATAATATACAGACAGCTCCATGCAATCGAATTTGTGCAAACTAATCAATCTGACTAAACTCGCAGTCACCCTTCCGTTCCCCACTCGACATATCCACTGGACGGAACACTAAAAACTCGCCATTTGTGTGAAACGCCCCTGGATTCATTACATCGCAGTCCACATATGTCTCATAGTATGCCTCTGTACTTTTATCTCCTAAAATGATTGCATCTGGTGGTGGATATAGTCTCATCATATGATCATGCTTCCAATAGATAGGCAATGCCGACGGTGGTACAGGACATAAATGCCCTTGATCCAACATTGTCCGAATAGCATGTTGGACAAGAGGATTCGTCTTGGATGATGCATCTCTTTTATGTATAGTATGCAAGTCTACCTTCTTTTCCACGTCCATGCCCGCATCGTCGTCGCAGTCACTCTCAATATCTTCAAAGCCTACTGGAGGCACCAAACACTCTTGTCTCAATTTACTCATGACATCTAATCTCCCAATAACAATCTCTTGCGAAAAGTATCTCAGTCGGCAAGGGTTGCTCGCCATATGCACATGTTTCACTTTCGATCTCAGCCCCGCTGTGAAATAATCAGGTATCTGCGGCCTTGGCAATATCTTACCAATCCCCGGATCGTTCAGCCCCGGCACCAATATAAATTTCCCCTCCTGCGCAATTCTTGGATATTTGCAAATGACATTTGCCAGGTCATCGAAGTATCCAATAATAGTCCCATTCCCATTCTCTTGTACAGTTGAAGGGTACTTTGCTGCAAAATCTCCCATGAAACAAAACACTGGTAAAGGCTCAAATTCCTCAAATCCTTCAAAGAGCTTTTCTAATCTTTCCAACACCCTTGAATTGTCTAAATGCACATCCGAAAGAATGATGAACATACCATCTTCACCATGGTTGACTTCTTGTTCTTGTAATTTGGACAATTCTGCTATAGTCGGAATGGCACCGAATAAATCTGTATTCTGCAACCCGATCGCTTCAATCGCTACTTTCCTCGTTTCGTACAATGGCTGCCCGATCTTCTTTACAGACAGCACCCCATCGACAATTTCACCCTCGACCAATACAATTTAATGTTCCGTGATAAATCCATCCGATAAGAATTCTCCCTGTGAGAGATCAATCGGTATTTGCGCTGTAGGATCTTCTAGATAATACCTCCCCTCTTCCACTTGAGTAATAATTCCTAACAATATCTTGACACCCTTGGACCCCAACAAACCCTCGATCGGCGTAATTTTAACTTGTTCCACTTGATTCTGCGATTGCGATGCGGAGAATATTTTACATTTGTTTCCATTACAATTGTCTTCGTACAAATAAATGCCAGCGTCCAAAGATTGCTTGCATGTGGAATCCAATCTTTTTCAGCAATCCGACAATTGTATCTGCGAGGATGCAGCTGAATGACCCTTTACCTCATCATTGTTAGGAAAGCGAGCGTTCCATTTTTCTGGCTGTCACCATCAATCGTTGTCTCCCACAGCAATGTCTTGAAATTATTGGGGCCAGAAGAATGTATCACCAAGACTGAGACCAACTGTTGGTCCATCAATGGCATCATAATGCATTTGCAACGATGAGATAAAAATCCGGGTATGCCTATCTATTATTATGATGCAAATTCTTTTTCACAGAATAAATTGTTGTCAGCCATGATAACTGTGGTTTCTCCTCCACCTGAAGTTGTTATCGTCTTCCTCTTTTTACGACTCTTAGCTGAATCATTAAACTGATCACGAGGGTGCACACGTTCTTCCCTAGATGATGCACTGGTAACAACCGACGTTTGTAGCTTCCGTACACATCTGCGGAAGCTTGCTTGGCACGTTGCTTGCAGACATGAACTTTATGCGATTTTTGGCACGCGGGTTTGCATTAAAGGACAATGTGAAACTGATTGCCGCTGTTCATTTGAATTGGTCAGCTACGGGATGCCAATAACCTCCATCACTTGAGGCTAGAAAGGGATATTCAAGCTTGGTGTGAGTGTTTGTATGTCCATTTAGTTGGCTTGGCTGCTGTTTGCAATACATAGCAATAATTGTTCTTTTGTCTTTTGTGAAAAGACACGAATTGAAAATCTAGAAATAATGAATGGACGCAGGAGCCTCCTATGCTAGGTCTCAAAACCTCATATTGATTGGGTGTGATGATAGCTAGCAATCAGCAATTTTAACCCGAGTTAAAGGTTAGAGCTGACAGCTGACAGCTGACAGAAGAACACGATCCTTTATCCTTTATGCGTTCAATAACGATGGTGCTCAGGACTATATTGCAGATATCACCAGCGCAGTGGAATCTGAAGAGGAAGAAGAAGAATTCGTCAATGCTGCTACCTTGGATTATGATCCATTCTCATCGAATGCGAATGAAGAGACTCTAGAAGACTTTGCCGATTCCATGGACGAAGAGGAGGTTTACAAGAACAATCTCTTGTAAATTTGTGGTGGAAAGTGATGGTATTAATGAAACTGAAGACGATGCAATTTGAAAACTCCAATGCAATGTGACTGTATTCGGAAGGATTACATGTACTGAAGGATTTGATAAACAAGGATCAATCTTATTAGTCAACTGAAGAATCATCTCTTTCACTGGGAGCAGAGGCCAATAACGAAACGCATGTTTTACATCCAGTATCACAACAGCGTGAAAGAATTGGTCTAGGAAGGCGATTTGGAAAGTTTAGGCGTCGATCTCAGATAGAGGCGAATGAAGTCTCCGTCCAAGCGAAGATTTCGATTAATATCTTTCAGCCTGATGCGATAAGAAACTTGCTGAGTCTGGGCACCTTTCTTACGTTCTTGACCCAGCTACGAAAAGTTATGCATTGGTCAAGAGCTCTGAATCAGCGCATTTTTCAGTCAACACTACCAATCATGCTACAATTGATTTCAGTGGTAATAATCAACAGTCCCATGGTGCAGGAAATTCTTTTGATCAGGAGAAGCTGAAGTAAAGAGTCGATAGAATCCACTCGTGACAATAATGATCATGCTGGTAATTAATGCACCTACTTCAAAAGATGCAGATGGAGAGATGAGAAAACACATTGCGTCAAATTATCAAACGAAGGCATTCGAGTGACGGGCGATGTCTTTGATGATGATTTTTCACTTAAGAAAGCAACTGGAATGTATGACCGCGGAATGAAGCCGAAACTTTACTTAAAAGTGAAACGCGGACGAGGGAATGGATCCACCTAAATTCTACTTCCGACGGGGACGCGCAAGGGTAGGTTTGGTATTTTACTGCGAAGCGAAGGAAGATTTGATCATGTCTATGGATAAACTGCAAAAGCAAGAACACGAGAAAGGAAACAAACAGAAAGATAACAAACATCCTGGTGAATAATGGGGGTCAAATAAGTAAAACTGACGCGAATGCAAAAGCTGGATCAATTATCGAGACTTCGCGCAATGGAGTAAGTGCAAGTGCCAGACGTGGAGGTGTCACTAGCATTAACGAAGAAATGATATACAATACTATCTGCCATGACTTTGTTTACGCAATATCTTACTTATCATTATCAATACTACTTTTACATTGTTTTTGAAGTAGATTTACTTTGTGATGTAACAGAACTTTTGTAAAAATCAAATGAATAGCATCCCAAGCTCTTCTTCTTATCATCTTACATGTAGCTCCTCTGCCTTTGAATTGAATTTAGTAATAGCTCCCTTTACCAATGTGGACAGAAATGACACTCCCCCATTCACTGTATGGATTGATATCTTCGATGAAGTTTATTTTGCCAAGATGATACTTGTTATCAAGTTGGCTTGTGCTAAGGTGAAGAGTGAAGGAAAATGATGAGATTCATCTACCACAATCGCAAGGATGACCACAGTAGCAATAGATACTCACTTTTGCATCTGCGTGATCACGTCAAACACAGGTAAACGCAACTTCTCATCATCAGTTTCAGCATTCTCCCTCTTGTTGATATTGTTGCAAAATGAATGAAAAATCTGAGTCTTCTTGTTGCCTTTTCCATCAAGCTCGTACTGACGCGAGACAGCAGGTACGGAGTCATACTTCTTTGGAGTGGTTATGCCCCCCTTGCATTTTGGCCAGAAGTCAGTCATTAATGCAATCCTCACACCCTTGAACATTTCTTCCAAGAAACCCCCCTCCTGTTCATCCCTTAGCTTGTGGAGCAAAGTTTGAATGATAAGACCATGAACATTGGAAGGATCCTTGAGTCTTGCATAGAACATGTTAAAGGGGAGCTCATAATTCGGAGTACAAGCAAAATAGTTTTTGAAGAAATCCTGTCCCTTGAGTCTTGTTAGTCTCTTGACATCTTCAACAGTTACTTTCTTGATATCAGCGTCTGGAATGTTGAACCACAATGCTGGAGCTGGCTTTGAGGCATCAGAACCTGCTGATGCTTGATCAAAAGCTAGTTCATGGACGGAGAAAATATGGCTTCTTGGCATTCCATTCTGGACATCTTCAACCTCCTGAATACCTCCATCATTGGTGAGCAAAAAGAACTTCTTTTGCACCACCATACAAGCAAATCCTCTATAAATACAATGCGAGGCCTTAAACTTAAAATTCTCAAATTTCCTGCATTTATAGAAGGCCAGAGCAACCTGAAGACGCTGTTTGCTAGTGCAGAAGCTACTAGCCCCAGATAAACTTGCAGAGGTGTTGCACACAGTGTTCTTGAATTTGTCAAAAGTAGAAAACAAGGAGAAGGTTCCTCTACCAAGATGACCATAGTTCCCTTCACATAATCTAGAGATACGAAAGTAGTCTACGTCAACATCTGTGGTTGCATCAGCATCACAGAATTGTTTGTTTTGCACTTTGACAAGTTGCAACTCATCTTCTTTGACAGCAATGCGTTCGTCGTGGATACAGTTGCACTTGGTTCCATATGGACTATAGTAAGTTGCAAGAAGAGGAGATCAGCTTCCTGAAGGAGGGACTGCAGTTCAATCAAGAAGCAAGATACAATAAAACTCACCATTTCCCAGTTGCTACAAAATCAAAGCACAGTCTGCTTCTATATGTATTGTTACAGAGACCCCATAGGTTCGCCTGGGCATAGGTCTCCTTGCGCAGCTCTTGTTTAGAGTGTGCAAACTTGCATGCCTTTCCATGAGCACAATAGCCACTGCGGAGAATGTTTTCACACATGACAGTCTTCTCCTTCTCGGATTTCATCATGGCATTACCTTTGTAAGATGCAGAGGGATTATTAGTAGTGCGGTTGCTGTGTTGCATCATCATTGTTCAGATAATGTTAAATGTTTGTATGCTGATGCCCAGGTATGATATGAAATATTGTTGAATGTATGTAGTATTGCTAAGTTCAGGCATGACTTTCCGCCGGAACTTTTAACGCATCCGCATGAACCATGACGTTGACAATCAAGAAGGAAACAAAATGTCAAAATATCATACTTTGGTAATTATGATGAAGGCGTTTTCTTCATTTCTTGACTCCAAAGATGACACTTGAAATTGGATGTACACACGTCAATGCACGCGTTCTTTCGCAGATACATCAAACCATCTGTTTATTGCTCTGACATGAATTTATACACCTAACTGGTAGTTGTTGTGCCAGTATATATTCGTATTCATATATTCAGTTTCTTCAATTTCTTAAAATGTGATCCAACATTTCATCTCTGTCCAATCACATGGGATTTACCTCTTCCAGTACTATAAGAATACAATGAATTGCACGACTCTTTCATGATCTCTTTCAAATGTATTTTATTCTAGGCTCTTTAGTCTAAGAGTGACCGCTATCCTTATTTGTTTTTTTCACACCCGCAAGAAAAGCGAACATGCCCCATTAACTCCCATTAACCACAAAACAGCATCAACAAAAAAAATCGCACACATGAACATCCCGCAGAAGACCTAAGTACGAACACCTCAACAAATCCATCGTACAATTTTTTTACAATTCAAATTTACTGATTTGCAACTACTGGCTTTGTCAAGAAGGAGAACTTCCTTTTAATCATTCGCCATTGGTTGATCCTTCTATTTCACTTATGTCAGCGGCTCGTGGTATGATATACCACATCACTAATTTTATATCAGTAGAAATGAGTTTTCATTGTTTCCTCTCATTTTCATCCGTGACACAATCCGAATTAAATCTATCGAGACGCGAGATACTTATTCTTAATGTAGGTGGGCGGGTTATGCTAAAGCAGTATCTTCAAAGTTGTACTGGTACTTAGTTTGGTGATTCACGAGGCTGAGGGAAGTTGCTACCAAGGCCCTTATGATGCCAAATGAAAAACAAATGATATGAAACAAAATCTCAATCTTTTCCACTTCCTGGCCTTTTGCAATTGAATTTGATTACGAGGAGATACCCTTCTCTTTCCCCAAGCGCCAAAGTGAAATTCCAATTGGATGTTCTGGTGCATACTCTTCTGTCTCGAGACACTTGGCACAACTGATCGAATCAAAGAGCCATTTTGAATTTACTATAAATACAGGTGTTCGATCAATGGGCCGATCGTATAAATCGCTAACAGCTCTTGCCAAGGCCTTGGTGATGCCGCTCGCTGAATCTGTGTTGCTGTCATCGCACAAAATCACGACCTGTTTTTCTGAGCCTGGAATTTCTTCTTTCACCATCTTAGTGGACTGCGAAGCCGATGTGAGGATGGAGCCTCCGCCCTCCTTTACAAGTAGCTGAATATCTTTACTTTTTGTAGTATCATGCTTCCACACATTGCCCGCAAGAAAAACATAAACATTTTGGAATAGAAGGACTTCTTGACCCGATCGACGACATATAGCTAATGAAGGGATCCCAAATGTAGCGGTGGATAGATCACGAGGTTTGTCGTAGATACTCTTTATGTCTGACATATTTCTCATAAATAGGGGTATCTTTGTGGGCAGCGATGTGACGATGTGACCTGATTCCAGCAAAAGTTCTTTCGAATCAACACAAGCATCACACCAGCTTTTATCGACAATTGGAATACCAGCTAACGCCGCTCTCATTGCCTTCATGGTTCTCAACTTCGCAGTATTTTGCCCACTTTCACCAAGAATTGAAGTAACAAGCACGCGTGTCTTGAAAGGGTTGAAGTCTTTCAAAATTCTTAGATTGACTGCGTCGTTAAACAAATGTATAGGACGAACAGAGAATGTTAGTCGAAGCGTTGATGACCTATTATTCAATCATTATTGAGCTCACCTTCTTTGGACGACAACTCTTGCACCATCTGACTCACTGACGATTGATCTTTTTCTGGAAGACCAGAAGTAGTTATGAAGATTGTTCTCTTTTTGCCGATATCTCTCATCAACAATTCCTTGTAACACACAACTGCAGATTCCAGAATATCGCGAAAACTCATAAATCTAATAATCTGTTCTACATCTTTTGGCAATGCGATATCTTCAGGGGGCAAACCTTCAAAGGACTGCTGAGGTGTGGTAGATGCGTTGTCGATGGTATCCTTTATCTCTTCGCTCTTCTTTTTGGATGATGCTGTAATCGAAATGCCCTGTATTGATTTAACGGACAACTTAGATTCATCTTCTTTTATCTTACTGTCTTCTTCAGCGTCAATTTTTGCAATCCAATCTTTCACCTGATTCCTCTCGTCAACACGACGAGATTTGCGCGCAGGACCATCAGTGCTATCTTCAGGCCTATCTCTTTTCGCGAAAAAGGCTACATCTTGAAAAATCCCATCGTCTTCAACGCAAATTCGAACAAAAGCGCTGTCGACCATCTTCTCACGACCCCCCAATACATATGATACATCGTATTTAATTCCGGCACTAAAATGAGCATGCACTTTCGATATTCTTGCTACTCCTCCGTGTTTATTCACTCCTGGCCATGTTCTATCAGCAACATGAACAATAGCACCTGTAGAAAAATGCTCTTTTTCTTTCTTTTTGGAAGGATCAAAAAGGATTTGACTTTCCTCTTGCTCGGAGTTTGCAGAGAAGAATCTATCTGAAAATTGGGACGTTTGATGCATTTGTCTACTGCTCATTTGGTTGGCAAATTCAGTTTTCGATCCATTTCTGGAAACGGCGATAGGCGCTTTTAATTGTTCTTCTATTTCAACCTCCTGCTCGAGCCATTCACCAGATCTATCGGCTGCTTCCTTTTCTCTGGCATCATCCATAATATCTTGAGTTGTCATGATTTCATCATGTTTTTGATCAGATCCTTCAACATCACGCGCAGAAGACGACTCAATATCTTGTTCTGGTGCAGAAAAGAAAGTTTGAGATTCTGGAGCTTCAGCCAATACTCTAGCACTCTTCTGAAGAGCAGTCATTGCTCTATGCACTCTGTGTTGGGTATTTTCATAACTTTCTTCGTTTTCTTCTTCACTATCTTTGCTACAATTACTCAGTTCTTCTCTGGTAACTTTCTTTTTGTTCTTTTGCTCCTCTGAACTTTGCTCGTCCTGGAACGTGATTCGATCACCTCCTTTCGTGAGCACTGCACCAATGAACTTCGTTTCCCCTTCCTCGGCTTTGCTTTCTGTACTATCATCGACAAGAATTCCGACTTTCGAACGTTCGCTACTGATTGACCTACTTATCTTCTGTTTCATTTGTTTCGATACGGCTGCCCGAACCAACGCACGTTCATCAACCTTCACGACCTTTTCTTGATCTTTGAGCAAGAAATTTAATTTCCTCACCTGATTTAAACGTTCCGCTTCTGCATTTGCTGAATTTGGTTGCTTCTCAGTATTAGTATCCTTATTTTCCATTGACTTCACAGCTCTTTTCAGCTGCTCATGAATACCCTTGGAAACTTCAAGGTGCTCATGGCATTGCTGTAGTGACGGCGCTGCTTTGATTTTGCTGTCGTCGTCATCATTATCATCATCATCACCCCCATTGTAATCAAAATCAATTGTATCTTCAATCTGAGTCATTGCAATATCCGCTCTTTCGTCATACACAATAGGAATCATACCAAAGCTTCGCAATGTCTTCTTGTACGCTTTCACTAGCGTGGCTAGGTGTTCACTTTCTGTCATACCCCGCTTCGTGCAACTTATAAAATATGACCACAGTGAGTATACTATCACCATCTGTTGAATTGAATTAACATGCATAGACTTACGAACTCTTGCATATTGCGCATTGATTTCGAAATGTGGACTTTCCACTTGTTGGGTTTATCGTGCGGTTATGCTTCGGATCAAAACTAGATAAGAGGCAAGATCTACAGAAGGCATGGTTGCACGGTAAAAGGGTTGGGATCCGAAGAGTTGAAAGACAAAGTGGGCAAGAGAGACTTTTACCAATGTTCTGTAGCTCTATAAAGAATGAGTTAGGTGATTCGAGAGGAAATGTGTAAGTGGTATAATGTATAATGAAAGAAGTGGTGAAACAGCCTCTGAATCCATTAAATAGAAACCATAACATATTTGAATGCATGGCGGATGGCGGGTGCTTACCATTTTGGAGAGTGAGGCAAATTTGAACCTCGCCGCTTTCTTGTTTCGTAGCATCTAGTGCTGACGGATGTTCCATATTGACACGCCTGTTTATTCCTAGAGGTTGTGGTCAGCTATTCGCACTTGCAAGGTTGTAAGATGATGATGTTGAGCGAAGAGAAGAGTACGGTGGTGGTAGTTAAATGTTAAATAATATTATATATTTATTATGATGAAAGGAGGAAGGAGGATGAAGGCTAGGGCAGAACGCATAGGGGGCGGACAATTGCAATTTGGGGGGCGATGCACCCCAAAATGCCCCCGCGAAAAGCGGGGGCATCTACGTAAACTCTCGCATGGATTTTACGTAGGAATTAAAAAATCA
>Ga0306864_1001253_pt1 | contig 10591 bp, 10 predicted proteins | sample AntRauTorckE5430_FD_190448 | JGI IMG/M metagenome (GOLD analysis project Ga0306864, IMG submission 190448) | Saline lake microbial communities from Rauer Islands, Antarctica - Metagenome Torckler E5 #430 (v2) (version 2) | ecosystem: Environmental > Aquatic > Non-marine Saline and Alkaline >...
AAATCAGTCTGCAGGCAATGTCAAGATATATTATGATTCTTCAAATGGATCTGCTGAAGTATGGTTGCGATCAGGAGGAAGGCGTCCATATTTTCCACCTTATTCTTCTGCAGGAGATCACATCTCAGCGCGTACTTACATTGTACAAGTGATTGCCCTTGCCTGTGCATTGGTTCTTGCGGTGCCGTAAAATCTAATGACACAAATTTCATTTTGTCTTAAAACCTACATGCAGAGCACTTTTACTGATATTTCCGTTGAGTTACTCATTTCTATGCTAGTCTATTAGTCTAAGCAAATCTATTGAAATGAATAAATTTCCTGACGCTTAATCAATTACATTTCTCCCTGTTGTTTTCGTCTTCTCGGCTTCGTTACCTTTGCATTTGTAGCCTTCTTCTTTTTCTTCTGGCTCTTGGGTGGAATAGACACGTGAGACTTCACCTTCGGCTTCTTTGCTACGTGTACTTCTTCTTCTACTTCGTTTTCTTCCTCAGCTGCACGTTTCTTCGCCTGTTCTTCAACAAAGTCTCTCTTTGCATTCGCCTTCTTCGATTTATGAACAGACTTTTTGACTTCAGCGGCCCAGTCAATTTCATCAGTCGCGAGTTCTTGATCTTCATCTTCGTTATCGATCATCTCTGATTCTTCAATTTCAATCTTTGCATCGTCATCTTCAGGGCGTTTGTCAGACAACTTTTTGATTTTAGCAACGTAAAATCCGTCCATGTTATGCACATGTGGATAGAATCTGCGGGTAAGCGCAAGGGAAGGATGGTAACGTTTTTGCTGGTATCGGGTGAAGCCAGGTTTACCTTTTGTCAAAACGAAAATCAGAATGTTAGTATTACATTTAATATTTCGAGGGCACAAAGGAATATGGGGTTTTACTTACCAAAATCAAGTCCGGCTTCCACAATTTTCACATCACGCTTGCTGAGAATGTAATTTACCACATCTTCATTCTCGGCTACACTAACAGAACATGTGCTGTAAACCATAACACCACCATCCTTTCCTTTGCAGTTCAGCGCATCAATACAATTGAGAAGTAATTCCTTTTGGAGCACACCGCATCGCTCGACATCCTTGATGGTTCTCTGGACCTTTACAGATGGATCGCGACTGATTACTCCTAGCCCACTACAAGGCGCATCAAGCAAGATCTTGGTGAAACGATTCTTCCACAACTTTCCGAGCCTTCTGCCATCATAACAGCAAGTAACAACATTTCTAACACCCAAACGATGCATGTTCGCAACCGTTGCCTTTTGCCTCTCAGATTTGAGATCGTTTGCAATGATCAAACCTGTATTTCTCATTAGCTGTGCCAAGTAACTAGTCTTTCCACCGGGGGCGGCGCTCATATCCAAAACAAGTTCGTTTCCAGGAGATGGATTCAATGCAAGCACAGGACAAAAAGATGCAGCACTTTGCAACATATACTGCCCACTGAGATATTCAGGGGTAGCTCCAACAGGAATTGGACTTGCTGTGATTTTGAGCCCGACTTTAGACCACGTTGCAAGTGGATCAAGAGTTACCCCACGCTTCAACAACGAGGCAGCAAGGTCTTTACGACGAGTTTTAAGTGTATTGGTACGTATGACGAGAGGACGCGGGGAGTCTGATGCCTCCAAGAATTCAAGTGTTTCAGAAGGATTAAACATGGTGAGAAAATATTCAACCAACTCAGGTAGGTAGCCAAAAATTTCTGCCATGTCTGATGTAAGCTGTGCGATATAATCAGTCCTAGATCTATTTGGTTCCCTCCTATTCTTGAAGTCTGCTAAAACAGTAAGAATTTCGTTGATCCTTTCTCTAAGCTCAGAAGGTGGTACTACGCGAGTTCCATTTTGTTCTTCCTCTAGCTCAACCTGAGTGGGAAGATGAAATGTAGCCGAACTCTCAGCAATAGTACGACGATATTCCTCATCGGCTTCTACCTGTTCTACTTCCATTTGCTGATCCAACAGCTTGGACTCGCGTTCAATATCAAGCATGTCATCGTCATCAGATGCATCAGAATCACCAATGAGCTCATCGTTTCCATCATCCTCACTCTCCTCTTCATCAGTGCTAAGAAGAATTCCTTTCTCCTTTGACTTTGGCTTCAGCCAATCTGCATTGTCATCAGTGAAGCCTTTTTTAGTATCTTCATCATCGTCACTTTCCTCCTCGCTTCCAGACTCTGATGCAACGGATTCTTCTTCGCTGCTTTCTTGAACATTTGAAACGTCAATCAAAGATTCTTCAGACGATGACTCCTCAGGAGACTCGATGATCTCCTTCTTTGGTTTCGCCTTTGGCGTATTCTTCTTTCCTCTACGAACTACCATTGCGACGTCCAACAGATTAATAAAGAGAAAAAATGGCAAATAAAGTAGGTACGTGAAGAAAAATGAAAAATTAGGTGCACGGTTTTTTGACTGGTTCCTGTGGTTTCCCCAATACACGCGGATGAAATATAAATAGCGCGCGCCACAATGTGACACAAACCTCCTCACTTTTTGTGCCAAAATAATGGGAGTCCTATTTGCTATTTGGATACTATTCACAGTACGAAGTAGTATCGTAGTAGCATGCTTGTTCCCAAAAGTCGAAAAAACTAATGTGCATGTTGTTTAATGGAGGACTGATTATCAAAAATATATGCACAAACAGTCATAGAATGGTGCGCAGAAAAAGATCAACGGTTCAACTTACAGGGAAATAGATTGTACAAATTCACTAAATGAAAAGCTCGTTTCGACAAAAGATATATATATATGGTGCCCATATGATAGGAGAGGATAGGTGATGTCTCGTCCACACGGAAGTCGCCATTGGAATATGTTGTCTCTTCAATTTCTCGTCTAGGACCCTTTAACCATTTTAACATATATCCTTGTTGAGTAGAACCTGAATCCCAGCTGTATAACCGTCATCAGTTATACTTCACTGCTAAACGTTCACACGTACTATTGGTCAGCAGGTAGAATATGAATGGGCAATAAATACTGTCCAGTCTGGGGTTGTGGTTCGCAGTGGTTTCTGGCTAGTAGATGCCGGAAACCGATTTTCAAGTAGAATGTTAGTTGCAGTATTAGTAGAAGTAGTAGAAGAGTAGTTAGTAAGTCCCGCTAGAGGGATCTTATGTGTTCTGCGTTTTGTATTTTACAAAAGCTGGAACCAATAACCAATGTGGAACAAGGATATTCCTACCTATATTGCCATAAAAATGCTGAAGCTGATAAACTGAATATTACTGCTATGTTCGCAATCAGTATTTAATGATAGCAGTGGAGTAGAGTACTATATAGCTAACGATAGAGACTTACCTTGCTTCTTGCTTAGCCTTTGTCCTTCCCGGGACAACAATAATTAGTAATTATTATTCAGAGTCAAAGAGGCATCGCTTGCCCTTTTTAAATGAAGAGCTGGTAGAAAATTGGACTGAAATAAAGTGGTAGATAAAAGGAACTAGGAAAAAAATCGATCCTCCATCGTATCTCCTTCCAAACGCATTGAAAATTGATTTTAACGATTTTGCGACGAAGTATTTAATCTTTTCATCTCCCACCGACTTTCACTCACTCGAAGTTGTTTGAAATATTTTTTTATATTACAATTGTGTTACCAGGGATCAAACAGCTTTGCACCTCGCTCTACAATGATATTTGTGAGAGGAAGCTTTCTCCTTGCGATTCATCACTTATTCCTCCCACAAGCGCCAAGCTTAAACACTTTTCGCCTTTTCTTTATCATGAGCCGAGTCGATTTTATTTGCTCTCCATTCCTGCTGATTCTTACAAATCCTGTTCCATGGGAACAACAAAGACCATCATGCCCCTTGTCGACAATGATTAACTGATAGCATTGATTTTTTGGAATACATACACTTCTACTTTTGTAGCCATTTCGCTCGTTTATCACTGCTTTCTTTACAGATATTTTATAACGATTTGTGTCATTTTTCTTCTTAATGTTGAACCGGAGAGCAGCTGTACTGTTGTCTTTCTGTGCATCAATTTGGAATAGATCGCCATCGCATTCTTTATGTTGGGTTGGACTTTGGCACCAAGATGGCAATATTTTTTGGAAGTTGTCATTACAGACCTGGTTGTCAATCCAAGGAATCTATGTATTCGATATTTGAAGAGATGACATTGATTGAGCAAAGGGCAAAGAAGAATGCTACACTGTCTGCAGGCTAAATTTTGCTTACCGTTTCTGATACTCTTGCATAAACCCCAGGATAACTTGGATCAGCGCATCGGATACCCCAAGATACCAAGCCACTCAATTTACCACTATCTGGGTCATAAATTGGTCCGCCACTATCTCCCTGGCATGCATCCTTTCCATTGTCGGCAGCACAAAACATAGTATCGGGGGCAAAGACCAAATTAGGTTTGGTTTCAAAATCTGCTGCACACTCTTCGTCTGAAACAAAGTTCACACCAACGTGATTCAATCTTTTCGGTAAATAATTTGAATTGGGATCATATTGAAGCATACCGAAACCTACTGCGAACAGCCTCTGGGCTGCTGTGTAAAAGTTTGAAATCCCAGTTCTATCCAATGTCACTGGGTCAATGTAGGACGCTTTTTCTAACCGAATAAGAGCAAAATCATTCTCGAATGTAGACCTATTATAACGAGGATGGACCACCGCGATTGATATTGCAATGTCCTCTACGTCCTGGCCGCAATTGGAGCCTTGCTTGTATGGATAACAGAGGGCACCAATCTGAAAAGACCCGTACGATTGTAATAAGTGCTCATTACCATCAACACAATGCGCAGCTGTCAACAGATATTCTGGGGATATCAGTACGCCTCCACATAGATAGCCAACGCCGCTGAGACGGGCAAACCAAGGATATATTCCAGGCTCTACAGTTGAACCTCCAACTATTCTTTCCCAAGATTCGAATTCTTCTTGCCTTGATTGGATTTCTATTTCTGCGGGAGAAAGATTGTCACCCATACTTCCAACGAACAGTGATAGGATAAAGACTATTAATAAAGCAGTTTGTACACATGAGTTCTTCATGATTGAGATGACAGTTCGTGTTTAATTGCAAAATGGAATCGGTTGTATTTTTTGATGACCTACTTAAAAAAAAATATTTGGCGATTTTTGGAAGGGCTGTTTAGACTCGTTGTATATAAAATTAGCACAACATTGATGTCCAACCGGGTCATATTTTATGTCATAGGACAGTTTCTAGGGTGAAGTCAAGTGAAATGTCACATTTTCAATTTACGGAGATATTCTTTGGAATAAAGTGATTTTTAGCATTAATCTATGTGCATGCTATATGTAACTGCACAGTCTCGCAACTAACTAATCCATTTTCTGTTCCCTTCGCACGCATTACCGTGGGCAGGTTCAAACGGTCTTACTCAAAATGAGTTCTCAGCTTTTTAAAAAGCTCCCGCACAGATGATGGATTATTGCTGTGTAGATGATTGAGATGGTTAGCATCACATGTGAAAAGAAAAGATTGATGAACATTCTGGCTTACCATTCAAAACTTAAGCAGCAAGATCCTCCAAGGGATTTACAACGTTCTCCATATTATTCAAATAAAGCTGCTGTCCCATTTCCACATACTTCTCACTCATCTCATCCATGCCAGCTTGGACAGATTCATCAAGCCCATAGCCTCTCTCTGCAGCGTATGCTCTTACATCATCAGTAATCTTCATTGAGCAAAACTTAGGTCCACACATGGAGCAGAAGTGAGCACTCTTCGAAGCCTCACTACCCAAAGTTTCATCGTGAAATGATCTGGCAGTGACAGGGTCGAGAGAAATATTAAACTGATCATTCCAACGGAATTCAAATCTAGCCTTGGATAACGCATTGTCTCGGTCTTGTGTGCCGGGATATCCCTTCGCAAGGTCAGCAGCATGAGCTGCAATCTTGTACGCAATGATTCCTGCCTTGACATCATCACGGTTTGGAAGACCAAGATGTTCCTTGGGGGTCACATAACACAACATGGCAGTTCCCAAAGCAGCAATATTTGCAGCTCCGATTGCAGAGGTAATGTGATCATAACCAGGAGCAATATCAGTAGTCAAAGGTCCGAGGGTATAGAAAGGCGCCTTTGTTTATGATGGATATTGATATAGTTAGAAATATAATTCCCAATTATCCTTTAAAAAATGATGATAGGATATGAGACTTACCTCGTGACACCATTCAAGTTGGTTGCGCATATTTTGTGGGATCTTGTTGAGAGGAACGTGTCCAGGGCCCTCGTTCATTACCTGAACATCCTTCTCCCATGCACGTAATGTAAGATCTCCCTGAAGCTTGAGCTCGGAGAATTGAGCCTCATCATTGGCATCAAAGATGGATCCAGGACGAAGGCCGTCTCCGATGGAAAGAGCGACATCGTATTCAGCACAAATGTCAAGAATCTCGTCCCAATGTTCGTATGCAAAATTCTCCTTGTGATGAAAGATATTCCACTTGGCGTGGATACTTCCTCCACGAGAAACAATACCAGTCAAACGGTTGATGGTGGTGGGAACAAAGCGAAGAAGAACAGCGGCATGGATGGTGAAATAATCGACACCCTGCTCAGCCTGCTCGATGAGAGTCTCCTTGAAGGCCTCCCAAGTGAGGTTCTCGGCAATTCCATCCACCTTTTCTAGCGCCTGGTAGATTGGAACGGATCCGACAGGGATAGGACTGTTCCTCATGATCCATTCACGAGTTTGGTGGATGTGCTGGCCGGTGCTCAAGTCCATGAGAGTATCTGCTCCCCAGAGGGTGCTCCACTGAAGTTTTTCAACTTCCTCCTCGATCGAAGAAGTAATTTCAGAATTTCCAATGTTGGCATTAATCTTGACCTTGAACATGCGTCCAATAATCTGAGGCTCAAGCTCGAGGTGTCTCTTGTTGCAGGAGATGATGGCACGTCCTCTTGCGATTTCAGAACGGACGAATTCGGGTTCGACTCCTTCACGTTCTGCAACAAAGAGCATTTCTTCGGTGATCATGCCCTTCTTTGCGAAGTGCATCTGGGTATAACGTTCATGCTTTCCTTCACGAGCTTCAATCCACTCTTGACGGATCTTTGGGATACCGATTTTAGGATCAATGTCGCGAGGTCCTGAGGTATCATACAAATCAAGGTAGGGCATATCTTCATCTTCAAGGTGAACACGACGAAAGGGAACATTAAGTACGTGTCCAGTTGGTTCGTGCACAACAGTCTTGTGCTCTCTTGTCGAGTTAGGGAATGCGGAATCGTAAGGAACAGAAGCGATGCGTTCGAATTCGGGGTTGAAAGGATCTTTAGTTGGTTTGGTTCGAGAATAGGGCTTGATGTTGGCTTCTCTGGTAACTAGGGCTTCCAAGGGATCCACTGGGACTTCCAAGGGATCCAAGGGACCCAAGGCACCTTCAGGTTCGGAGAGAACCTTGAGTGACGAGGTAGAACGGCTGAATCCCGAGGGAGAAAAGGCAGCCGTTTGACTAGCAAGTGCAACAAGGGCGACAGATGTGAACAACATGATGATTTTCTTTTTTGTATGTAATGAGAATATGGCAAGAATATTACACGACGGTACACGATGGAAGGAGTCTAGAAAAAGGTGCGGCCGGCATCAGCTTGATCATCTTCAACAACAGCTGTTTATTTGGTACCGCCTGCATCACGTACTTTAAAAACCGCGACGACATTTAGAATTGATCTTCTTCTCTCATTCTCATTTTGGAGGAATCTTTCAAACCTCCCGCCGGAAGAAGGAAGGTACGAACCATAAAGATGATGTAAAAGATATATAGTACGCACGGACATTAAACAACAGCACAACTCATACCTCACTCCTCATCACAGCATCAGTCATGATAACTCAGACAAACAACGCAAGAACATCGCCATATCTCCAACCTCTAAACATGTCAGCAGACACATCACAGTTCCCTAGAGATTTTCCGAGCAATCCTATAATGCCAAAGTCACCGTCATTTCACAATGTTATCCAAACTTCTTCCAGACGAGCAAGTAAGTGTTAATATGTGTTTGGTGCATTTCACTTTCATTCATGATTTCAAATGTTCTCATCTGTTTCATTATCAATATCACTTAGTTGGTCCACTTGCAATTATTGGAGGCACTGCGTCGATCTACTCAGCAGCACTATCACACTCTTCCTCCACTTTGACACCGCTATCTGTAGTATATCTCTTTCTCTTGGCGCTGAACTATTCCATCATGCCGAGAATATCTAAAAAGTGCGTGCATCCGAAAGCAAACAAAAAATCTCTCGCGCTAGTGGAGGAGATGGTAAAACTATCAATGGGAATCGGAGGCTTCCTCATTACTGATAATTTGAGTTCCATCAAGAACTGGACTCTGCAATCATCTCTCATTGCAGCAGGGTTGCCTTCCGCATTGTATGCAATTCAGGGTGTTTTCACATACACGGCATATCAGAATTTAGATTCCGTGACTTTCAACGGTCTCACACAAATGAAGACCCTGTCCGCAGCGCTTTGCTGTTACTTGGTTTTGGGGAAGGTTCAATCTTCTACTCAACTTATAGCTTTGGCATTGTTGAGCATCACACCTTGGGTTTTTGAAGGGAAATTCACAAAGATTCTGACACGCAATCAGAACGAAGTGAAGAATGTTGCAGTGAATGATGTTGATTTGAAGAAGAGGTTCGTCTGGGGCATTGTGCCTTGTTTGGGTGCAACTCTACTGTCTGGATTGGCTGGGGCGTTCTCACAAAAGAGCTTGCAAATGGTGGTGGGGTCCATGGAACGAAATGCATATTTTTATTCTGCGGAAATTTCTCTGTGTACGGCAGTGTGCTTATTTGGATCAATGGGTCTTGAAAGACTCCAGCTCAAGAGAGGTACTGGTGCAATTGAAACAATTAAAGAGAATCCAGCAGGCATCAAAAAGGCAGGATACTTTGACTACTGGTCCTGGAAAACGTTCATTCCCATTACAGTAAAGGCGACTGGAGGAATTTTAACTGCATTGGTGCACAAACAGTCTGGATCAGTGATGAAGGGGTTCTCATTGGTATTGGGACTCGTGATTTCTGCTCTCTTGCAGACTATCCTTGATGGGGAAGACTTGACCATGAGTCAGATCTTTGGTACAGCTTTGATCCTCCTCAGCAGTTGGCTACACTTTACGTCACCGCCCTGAAGAATTATTATTTGACATATGTAAGTCCGCGCTGAACACTACAATTATTATTTTGCATTTTCGCTAACCTCCACATAATATTTTTCGATCACTATAAACACAATGACCATCAATCTCATTGATGGCATTGCTATAGAGAAAGAGAATCCATCATCTGTGCGGGAGCTTGTTAAAAAGCTGAGAACTCATTTTGAGTAAGACCGTTTGAACCTGCCCACGGTAATGCGTGCGAAGGGAACAGAAAATGGATTCGTATCTATATCAATGAAGTAAAGACTTGATGAAATGGCACAAGTATTTATTAATATATAAGATAACGGGAACCATGTTCACTAATTTGAAGATTTTAAACCAGCAATATGCAAATCGTGTCAAGAACACTTCTGATAGCTGATTAGTCTTTGTTCATTGTTCATTCTAGTAGCTCAGAGTTCTTAGAACTCCATAAAATACTGTACATCGTAGTAATGGTTATCCTTCTGCTCTCCATTCGCCATCAATACACCGGAATGCAACTTCACGGTCGCACCCTTCGAAAAGCGGATGTTGGAAATAAAAGACAGCATTTGAAACTTGGTCTCCCTCAATCTTATTAACTTTGCTTCCAGCAGTTATAGCCGCAATTTCAGCTGTAAGAGTATTCCATTGCCCATCTGCTTCAGCTTCTGTGGTGAGATCTGCGAGATACCCCGCGACCTCTGCCGGGGTCAAATCAAGGGGCACAAACTGGTTCACAAACTCCTCACGATTGTTCGCGATTGCAAGTTCGGCGAGCAGGTCAAGTTTATGTTGCAGGCTGGAAGACCTTGTTTGGAGACTGTTGAGTTCTTCCTCGCTGGGACCATCGGATGTTACAGGATCGGTTTGTTGATCAGGAATCGAAGGGACTTCTATTCCTGGTGCTTTACTCTTCTTTCCCATTCTTTTAAATTGGTTTTCTGACTGTAATACAGATTACGATGGCAGTAAATAAATAGCTGGAATGAAGTGGTGGTGGGTGGTTAATAGGTAGGCCTCGGGGAACTCAGATCGGAGTTCGGGGAACTCAAAGAGCACTCAAACTCTACGGAGTTTTTACGTAGAAACCATGCCACGTCGTGTAATCAATAATGAACCATTCATAATATTATTCAGTGCATCATCTTATCAGTGCATTCGTATCTTTAATCTTTACCGCTGTCGTTGCACGCTACACTATGATAGCCGTCCCGTCACTCCTGCCACACTCTCTCCCAAAGCGGTGCTTCATGACTTGGCTGACAAACTACTAGTGTACGAATGCCGTCATATTGATGAATCGTTCATTAAGAAGTTGAAGAAGGAAATGCACAAACTTGTCAATGATGCCAAGGGTGATCATGATGTGGATAGAATCCCTTCAACTCGACAGTATCAGACTAGGATGCAGAAGAGGGTCAAGC
>Ga0306864_1001255_pt1 | contig 10558 bp, 9 predicted proteins | sample AntRauTorckE5430_FD_190448 | JGI IMG/M metagenome (GOLD analysis project Ga0306864, IMG submission 190448) | Saline lake microbial communities from Rauer Islands, Antarctica - Metagenome Torckler E5 #430 (v2) (version 2) | ecosystem: Environmental > Aquatic > Non-marine Saline and Alkaline >...
TAAGTTTCGGAGAAGAGACGAGGAAGAGAAAGAGAGAAGGGACTTGGGGAGTCCGATCGCGCGGGAATAGGACTATCTTCGGGAGCAAGCTACAAGCGAAGGCCGCAAGCCGTCATCATTCTTTTCTCTCTCTATCTCTCTCTCTACTAGAGAGAGAGAGAGAGAGGGAACGAAACCTGAAAAGAAAGAACTTCAAATACATAGATAGGTACTTACTACCATAGGTACCATAGCGGCACATTACCTCCGATTATTGCAAAAATCACCAAATATGAACTTTGTACTATTTAGTAACGCCATCTTGTTGACCCTTCTTAGTCTCGTTTTGGGTCAGGAAGAGGAAGAACCAATGAATGTCTTTTTCAAACCTCTCGAGCCCTGCTCTTCTTCTGGAATGGTGAGTCAGCTAAAAATACTCAAATGCATTAATTATTGTTCTCTAGTAGATAGTTATAATATTTCCCTACTAGATTGAATTCTAATACATTATGCCATAGGCTCTATCTGGTTACACTCGTACAGGGTATTGTGTGAACCAACACGATGACATTGGATCTCATCACATCTGTATTGATGTCAGCAGCACAACTGGAGGTAATTTTTGCGAGGTGACGGGACAATCTGATTGGTGCTCTTCTCGTTTGCCATGCCATGATAAAGACAATGGCGGGCTTTGCACTGTACAATCTTGGTGCGTTTGTCAGTGGGCTTTTGATTCCTACTTGAAGAAAGCTGGTGGTTGTGAACATATTCAGGATATCAAATGCGAAGCAGTGAACAGACAAGCACTTATTGCATACGGAAAGAGTGAGAACTACAAAGCTGCACTTGAGTGTATTGAAAGGAAGTGTGGTCTGATGTAACTTAGCGTCCTTATCTTTTCACCAGTTCAACGTGAGCATTACTTTTGATAAAAGTGCGAATTGCGATAATGAAAAGGTCTATTGTATATGTCGATTGTAAAATAATCATTTTTACCAGGGTCATGGTTCATCATATTCGTCATTACTACTTCATCGTAAAGTTCTACAACCACCAGCAACAATTGAATGCAATTGCCAATATTGTTACAGTAGTTACTTCTATTCCTCTTTTCTGAAATTTCCACTTCTAGTACTGCACCTCCTCATGATTTTGAATCTGTCATCAATCCATGACACAAGAGGCTGAGGTGCCACACCTGAAATATTATAATATCTAAAACCTCTGAGTTCTTAGTGAATCATCATCTTGTTTCCCCTCTTTATGTGCTTTTGTCGATGGTGACTCACGATCAACGGCTGTGGAAACAGTCAACGGATTGAATCCAACCATGACAATGATTGAAAGCAGAGCAGATGATACCCAAAACCGCACAACAGTGCTGTGTTTATTCAATATAGCTTGTTTATATTATACGCGCCTTTATTTAGAGAGTAAGTGAAGATTGACGTCGCTCATCTCACTCGCCCTCGTTCGTTCGAATATTGTCTCGTAAAGTCGACTTCTCCACTATCTACTTTCAGGACTCTTATCATCACTCCAACATCCTGAACGACGATCTCGCCATATCGAAATCTATTCATCGCATTTTGAACAGATTTTGGAGAACGGTATCGAACTACACCAAACCCACGTTGCTTAGATGAAACTGCAGCACTTTCAATTTCCCCAAACTCTTTAAATGCCTTCGCAATGTGGTCTTTTGTGACTTGCTTTCTCATTCCTGTAACAATCAAAGTGTTTTCTGGTAAGGTTTCTGCTAATTGTAAACCCAGCATGGCAGCACTACCATGGATGGTACGTGATGCATCTTCTGGTGACACCATTCCCCGCCTAACCTTTGACACCATTTCGTTTAAAGTCTCTTGCATAAATTCGCGTCTATTGCGATGTGAGAGAGATAATGTGTTAGTGAGGTATGCACAACTCCTGCATGTTAAATGTAAATCATAGCATCATCGAGAACGTACCTATCGTCGGCCGGTGCTCCTTCCTTCTTTTTCAACCAGTCACTGATATCACAAAGTACGGTTGCTTCAATTTCCATACTGGTTGGAGGATCAACGGTCATTTCACTAAAGCCTCCATCCTCGTCATCCATGTCATCCATGAGAGCTTTTGTGAGAGCTTGACTCATCATACCGTCGAAATTGGAGGACATTCCCTCTACTTCAGACCTCATCTTCTCCAAATTTTGATCTTTGTATTTATCGAATTCGTCGGCAAGAGCGTATGTGTCGTCATTGTATTCAATATCCGAGTCAGAATCGCGGCGTTCGCGAGAAGAGCCTGTGCTGATCAAGGAGTTTTCAGAACTCATTGATCCATCATCTCCCACGGGATCATTCCCAACCACAAGATTTCCATTCGCATTTTCAACAGGAAAAACTACTTGATTACTGCCGCCATTCAACGACGAAGGAGCTTGGTTTTTGGGCGCACGCAGACCTGGAATAAGCCTAGACAATGGAGATCTTGGTCTGTCATCTCCCTCATTGTTTTTTTTTCTATGAACACAAAATGCGAAAATGAATAACAGTGCGCCGACCCCTACGGATCCAGAAACTGCTGCAATTGTAACGTTTGGATTTGGTGTTGGTGGTGGTGGGTTCGATGGTAAATGACTAGGAAATTGTGTTGGTTTGATCGATGGAACAGAGGAGGGTCCGTTCGAAGGTATCGTAGATGGAATCTCGGTCGGACCTGTGCTTGGTAACAAAGTGGGCAATTTGGATGGTGATGCCGAGGGAAATCGCGATGGTAGAGACGAAGGTTCTAGAGTTGGGAAAAGTGATGGGGATATAGTGGGAGCTGCTGTATCGTCCTTAATAAAGTTTTCTCCTACCAACGTTGCATCGACTCCAAATGTATTCAATACAGCGACCGCTTCATCAATATTATTCTTCATCCAAAATTGAAATAAATTGTCATATTCTGTAACATTGGTATGTCTGGATTTGTACTCCATTGTATATGTGACCCATGTATTCTGTTGCAGTTCCCTTACCCTAAGTCTTCTCCTCTGTAATGAATCCCCCGATATGAATTTGCATATTGTGCTTACTCTATCTGTATCATTCGTTATTCTAGGTGTAATCGATTCCATCGCTCTTTCGAAGTTTGAGGCTTTAGCTGTATTCTCTTCCAAAGTATCATTCGTAAATATCATTTGCGCAAAAGTCTTCTTTATCATTATTTCTTCCATGTACGTTGGCGCCACTGTTGGAATGGAGGAAGGTTCAGAAGACGGACTCTGTGACATTGATGGTGAAAGACTTGGAGTAACAGTTGGTATGGTCGACGGCACAATCGATATTGATGGCAAGGAACTTGGTACAAGCGAAGGTCTAAAACTAGGAATTGATGAAGGTCGAATTGTTATTGTAGGCATTCCCGATGGGATTTTGGAACCTGATGGCTGCGAGGTGGGAAACACCGAAGGATGGTCCGATAATGTTGGACTGTCTGATGGGTGCAGTGAAGGAATAGAAGTTGGAAATTGAGATGGCTCCAACGATGGCCTTAAGCTAGGTCGTGTGGATGGTATTTGAGAGATTGAAGGCAATTCGCTTGGTTGCAAAGACAAGGATGGGGCCAATGATGGAATAAAGGATGGAATTGGGCTAGGGAACGCAGATGGTTGATGAGATGGCATGCTCGATGGCAAATTCGATGGCTTTGCGCTTTTAGTTGGTAATGAACTTGGCTGTAATGATGGAAATTGACTCGGAAAAGTGCTCGGGCTTTGACTCGGCTGGGATGACGGAAAAGTGCTAGAAATTTTTGTCGGCTGTGTAGACGGTATAGTATTTGCAGCAGCTCTTCCACAGAATAGAATCAACATAAAAGCAATAAAAGCAGAGCGCGAATAAACCGAAGTTGAGTTTCGCCGCATTGTTTTTGGAAGACTTTCCTCGTGCCGCCGTGTCACAGCTTTATACTGTGGTGGATTGCGATTGGGAATAGTTGTATCACGCACTGACCAGTCAAGCGATATTGCACCACTCTTGATTTCGTGCATGTACCGCTTCCGACTGCAGTTGCTAGTTCTCGCATTCATGCGCTTCCCCCTCTTTCTTGTTCCGTCTTTTGTGTCCATGATATCTGATCCTACGAAGCAACACGATGCCAACTTGTGTTGTAAGTAGACAGAATCCATTTTTAGAATATGTGTTTGCTGTATTCTGTCTGCTCTCCACTTCTCTGTCAGCAGCTCCCTATTATGAATGCTAAATCAGTGCACTTGCTTGGAGCGAGCTTCTTCCGCAATGGGTGGTGGGTGGTGGGCTGTGAGACGGAACGTGCAACACGACTTATGTGTGTTGTGAAGTAAGTATAGCTGCGTTGAAGTAAGTACATACTACGAAGTACTTTCCTTCTGTACTTGGTCCTTGGTTCTTGGTTCCTGTGAAAAGACATAATAAATATTTGGCACAGACCACGAATCAGGGGCAATTGTGTGAAGAAGATTTGAATGTCATACGTGTAGTCACCCTCCAGTTGGGATTTGAAAATTGATTCGCACTTCGCTATATTCCATAAACCTTAATTTTCTCAATCACACTCCACAATGCTGATCGTTTACTAATAAGGTTTGATGCTGTATTTTTAAAGTAGATGGATTTATCATGGCCGTATAATAGCGTTTACAAATACACTATTTGCGAAAACAAAACAAATAAGTGTTCGACTAATTATATGTGACAATAAAATACACAAAGTTTTCTTCATCTGTTAGATCGAATGAATTCTTTGTCTTTACTCCTTTCTACAGATAGTTTTCTGACTGTCCTAAGCCATGGCATTTTCCTTCCACACCTCTTTATTATCGCTATAAGTTTCTTGCCTGCTCTGCGTCGAAGAGAGAAGCATTGTCTCTAGAAGTGTGGGCGTGCGCTTAAACTTTCCACTTGTCATACCGTGTAGGCCGAGAATGCTCGAGCTTGCATTTGGAGGCGTAACTGAGTATACTGCACTTCTTGAAAGCTCATGGAAACTTCGTTTCTCTCGCGCCAACGAAGGCATCACCCCTCCGTTTCCGAAGGACTGATTGGCTTCGTGCGATCCTGGGAAACTCGGTCTCTTTCTATTCAATTGAAAACTGTCAGTTCTCTTTCTGCTACTTCCAACGCCTATGCTTCCAGAATCACTTTTCCTTCGTAGTATATGCGTAGAAACGTGATAGGCACTTGAACCTGGACTTGAGGTATTACGACCACTTTTCTTCAGCAAAGGATTCAGCCCAATACTTCCAAATTCCGCAAAAGTTGCATTGCGAGAACTCTCGAAAATTTCCGCATGAGCTTTACCAAATGATTTTGTGCTCCGTGTCAATGAAGCACCGCTGAAAGTTGGTCTCTTTCCACAATGAAATCCTGAAATATGTTTGGTATGGTCATTGACGCTTTCATCCCACTGCACTGATGGACTCTTTATCTGAGCTAAGGTACGTGGTCGTTGATTAAAAGATCCTGCTCGATTAATGGACGAACCACTTCGTTTCAATGAGTGTCCATTGGTATTACTAGTTGGCTGTTGAGATGCTGTATCCTTAGCTATGGGGGCGGTGCTACTTTTCTGTGATAATTGCCTCAATAGGCCCCGACTACTACTAGAACTCTCGTGTGTCATGATTTTCATTGGATCTAACGACAGTGAATGTATTTGCTGAGGAATTAGTTCTTTTGCAAAATCATCAGTTGATGAGGTTTTCCTTGATACAGATTGGAATACTACTAGACGCGCCTGTTCTACCATGGAGCTAACAAGCACATTTGTATCGATAGAGATGTCTGCATACTGAATCAAAGGACTCTTGTCCACAAAGATTGCTGTAGGAAAAGAAATAAAATTGTATTGGTGAGATCAATGCGAAGGAAAAAACGAGTTGTAGGTGCAGTGCAGTGTGCAGTCAAGCCTCTTACCTCCGGCAGTAGCTGGCGCACTTAAGTGCACAGTCATTTGGTGATTTTGGATAGTTAGATCAATTGACGCTTTAAACTGTAGAGGGACAACCAAATCACAGTATTCCATTGCAAGACCTGACGAGCCTTGCATCTGCGCATTTCTCCTCCTTTCAATGTTGTCCTTTCCACGTTGGAAAGCGTTAGATTTAATTTCAGGCAAAATATCCTCGACTTCAAATTGCGTTATCATCGCATTCATTTCGAACGTGTGATTTGTTGAAAGTAGAGACATCAGGTGATTCCTGCTGGTTTTATCAGCGCTTCCCAACGAATGTCTGAGCAATAAAAGTGTCCAAGTTCTGACGCGAGATTTCACTAGGAAAGAGAAAGAATTGAACAACGAGCGGATAAGAGCACTGGGCGCGTGTTGTGCTGACGAACGAGTGAAGGACAAAGGTCGGCCCATATTCACAGCAGCTAACATTTCTAACTCGGTAGTTTTTCCAGCGGAAGTTGAAGCAAGAGTTCCGACGGATGTTTCGTTTGGACCCCGCATGACATCGTTTTGCTCAGTATGATGACTCCTTGACTGGGCCGATCCATTTGCTATGACTTCCCTGGAGGCCTCTGCCTTGGAGACAATATCAAGGACAGACGCAGCCATACGAGGTCTTGCAGGGCTATCAATATTAGATGGCTGATGCTGATTGGTATTCGCGTCTTTGGTAAGACTGCTGCCGATAGTAGGCATGATATTAGCTGCACCGATATGATCACTATTGTCTGGAGACTCGAGTTCCATGGCGGGGACTTTAATGATTGAACCGCCGAGTGCATCAGCGCTATCCTGAAAGAGGTATTTTCCCATTTCAGCATCTAATGATTTTTGGGTAGTTGGGCATCCGGTTGCACCATGTTCTGATTTGTTAAATTTATCCGCGATGAGTTCTCGTGCTGTGTGCGGTGCGGGCAGTTCTGATGAAGTTAAAGAACCCTCATGAAAACCCAATAACGTGGCAAACGTTGATACACTCAAGAGCCTCTCATTGTCAAGGTGGCTGTAAGTAGAGGGATGATAGTCAACGGAGTTCATCTTTATGTCAATTTTGGTTGTAACGGTCAGGAAAGAGTAGGGTAGGCCTAGTTCTGTGTGTTACTTTATTTTTATTAACAGGATCTCGTGTTATGCTGTGGTCGTACGTAGTGAATAGTATGTGGTTGATGTAGATAGAAAAGAATGTGTGTCATTTACAACAACTCAGCTGGCAGCTTCAACTTACCAAACATGATTTACTCCAGTTTTGTTGTCAATAAACGCAAAATGAAACTAAAATCATGTGATGCATCTTGGATACAGGCCATATATGTTGAAGCAGGAAAAAAGGGATAAAACCTGATCAAACAAATGTCAGTCTTATACTTCTCATGAAGCTTCTTCAATCTAGTCTGTCCAGTTCCAAACAAACAAATGATCTATTCCTGAGATAACAACTGAAATAGTGTGAATGATGATAGGCATGATGAAACGTTACAACTCAAAAACATATTTAATACTAACATGATGCTGCTGCTGAGCTTGGATGAATGACCGCACATATTTGTCAAGGAATGGCCTAATCGTGGACTTGGCTCAGTCATGACTTGCTCTTGAAGATACAAAACCCGCAATCCTTCCGACTTGAACATCCACACGCACCACGACCACCACCTCAGACCACCTCCATCTTTTTAGTTCTTCCGTTGAGGCTCTGTCTGTCCATCCAGAAAAACGAACGACGGACGGAAATAGACCTCCAAAACATCTAGACAGATCTAGCGCTAGTAGAGAATCTACATCTGATCTACATACTGTTGTAGACAGCAGACAGCACAAGAAGATCGCATTCAGTGGACGGGCCTAACTAATCATTCTAATAATAACCACCCCTCCTCCTGCTCAGACATTGAAATGAGTGGGAAAAGAAAGGGAGACCATCTACCACCTGGAAGTCAGCTATCAAAGCGTCAAGAGACGGAAGAGAATAAAGTGCCTCCAAATGATCCACGTGTAGAAGAAGATAGTAATAATGGACAATTTGATGAAACAAAAACAGTACCAGCGAGAAACAATAATGAACAACCTTTGGCAAAAGAAAATTCAAGACTCCCCCCCATAGAGGCACACCATAGTGTCCTTCCCCTCTCCATGCAACTTATGAAATTTTGGAATACGAATTGCATCAATTGTGCCCCTGTTCGTTCAGCAAATGGGACTAGATTCAGTAGTCTGCATGGCACGGGGCCTCGCTATCATGCCGAATCTACTCCGTCGTTCATTGGGAGAAATGGGGAAGTAGTTAGCGAAGGTCAAATGTATTGCTCTCCAGTTTGGAACGAAGAAAAAGTTGGTACCTCCACGAATCAAAATGAACAATTAGCACATGAAAATGAACAAGAAGTAGCACATGCAGGTAATAATAACATTCATGAGAATGAGATCACATTGGTCCAAACAGATGATGTTGGCTTGCGCCATAGGCGCTCATCAACAATTGAAGTTGCGGATGATCGTAGAACGCACCTCGAATCTATTCCGCCATCACCGAGATCGCATACCTTACCAATAATGCAAGAATATCTTACAGCTACCCAAATGTATGGCTGTAAAGATGTAAACCCAGGCGTTCTTACTGCTTTACGGTTTTCACTTCCCACCTTGCGTGTCTCAGGTAGTTTCCATGATGCCGATATGCTTGCACTAGCCGAAGTTCTCTTTCGACATTGTAACGGCGCCTTGAAGCATATTCAACGTTTGGATTTCAGTATTGCAGGAAGGTTCGGGAAACTTCATGGGAAGAAAGGTTTTGGGTCTCACGGTGCATTCACACTCTCAAGAGTTTTGTGCATTAGCAATCATATCGAAGCTATATTTGTGCAACGCAATCGGATAGGCCCCTACGGTGCTGCAGCAATATTTGCAGCGGCAAGTAAGAATCCTGTTGTGAAAACCATTGAGATGAGACGATGCGGTATCGGCGAGAAGGGCGCAATGGCATTTGTAGAGCATATTGGTAAGAGTGATGTGTGCACCTTAAAAGAGGTCGATTTATCTGTCAACAAGATAGGATTTAGAGGATCAATATTGATTGAAGAAATGCTGATTGCCAAAGGAGACAAGGGAAACATGATTGATGTAGATTTAGAAGGGAATCTTGTCCTGCAAGAGAGTAAGTGATTTGTGACGTGTTTATGATATATTCAACATTTTAAAGTGCAAGATCCTGACCCTCGATTCTAATGCTATTTTTTACAGTAATGAATGGCATCACGCATGGTCTTGGAGTCATACTTTGTGTCATTGGAACACTGTTAATGAGTCAGAGAGTCAACGATGCAGGTGCAAATACTCGAATCAGGTATGTTGTGAAATCTTATTGAATGACTTTATGACTGTCACACTATTGCCTCTGTCTAAACTCCATTCTTTCCTGCCCGCCATTCAGCTGTGGAGCATACTCGGTATCACTACTAGTGCTATACATCAGTTCTACGCTATACCATTCCTTTTTCGCGCTGAAATATACTAGATACATATTTGAGTGCCTCGATCATTGTGCAATCTACATTCTGATCACCGGGTCATACACTCCCTTCTTACGGATCGCCCTCCATGACAAACCACTCGGATCATTCTATCTCCTCATATTTCTATATGTCTGCTGCATCAGTGGAGTCATGGTAGAAGCATTTTACAATACTTGGATTCACAAACCAAAGTTTTCGCTGGCAATGTATTTGGGTATGGGATGGAGTTGCATGATTTGCATGCCAGATATGATGGAAGTATTGCCGCAGGAAGCGATCAATCTTGTGGTATTGGGTGGCATCGGATATACGAGTGGAGTGCCTTTCTTTGTGAGGAATAATAATTTGGACCATTCGATCTGGCATTGTTTTGTCCTTGCCGGTAGTGTCGTTCATTGGTTTTGCATATATCTCTATGTAGCACCGATGGAACTTACTTAAATGATAAGAAAAAAGATGGATTATTATATGTTTATGCATGATGATGCACTGATTTATTTGCTCTTTTTGTTTTCCTATTCCCATTCTGTCAACAGTCAACATGCGTCGTCTCTTACAACACTAATTCTTGAACTTTCAATTCACTCAGCGACCGGGCGGTGGAAAATTTGGTGGCGGTACCCTAAAATTGTTGGGCGGTGGGCCACCATTATTCATCCTTGGTGGCGGTGGAAGATTGGAAGGAGGAGGCACTCTGAACTGAGGTGGAGGCTGCTGAGGAGGACCCCGATTCTGGTTCATCATTGGTGGCGGCGGTCCGCTACTAGGAGGGACTAGGAAACGAAGTGGGAATTTGAGTTGGGAACCTGAATAATATAGCATAACATGACATATCATAAATCATAATACTTACAATTTCTCGGGGGTGGACCACCACCACCACCACCACCTCCTTGCCCCGGAGGAAAGAAATTTGGTCTTACCCAGGATCTTTCCCCCGTTTCTTCATTTGAATAAAAAGATGCTTTCGCCACTTCATCAAGATCCTCTTTCCATCCGGGTGGCAGAGGAGGTTTCTGTCCAGTTTGGCGGGTAAAGGCTTGCTGTGCCGATGCGAGACCCATGGGACCTGATCGCCAGGCTTGCATGTGTTTCTCATAATGGAG
>Ga0306864_1001256_pt1 | contig 10543 bp, 4 predicted proteins | sample AntRauTorckE5430_FD_190448 | JGI IMG/M metagenome (GOLD analysis project Ga0306864, IMG submission 190448) | Saline lake microbial communities from Rauer Islands, Antarctica - Metagenome Torckler E5 #430 (v2) (version 2) | ecosystem: Environmental > Aquatic > Non-marine Saline and Alkaline >...
AACTTTGTCATATACAAGGTCTTTAAGGAAATCAATAGTTTTAGCACCATTACATTTTTAAATAGGCTATTAGACTTAAGAGTTAAATTATTTTTTATCAAACTCCAATAACATGAAAATATACGAAATTTACTTTTTAAAATACTTCTTAGTATTTATATTTCTTATAACAAAGACGTCTATATTTGCTCAAGAATGTATAACGGCTCCACCTTCAAATCATCAAACAGCTTACGATATTATTGATTCTGAAAAAAAATCTCCTTCTACGTTCGAGTATAATGAAAAAACGATAAGTTCTTATCTAATGTTTGAACTTCAATTTCATTTAGTTAAATCTAATCTAAACGATGAGCCTTATAATGATGCTAAAAAAGATATCGAAGACAGAATAAATAAAAATATCACCTTTCTTAATCGATATTTTACTTGTTCCAATATAAAATTTAAGTCTTCAAATAAGCTGAATATCATTATTTCTGAATACGCTAAACTTCCAACTAATATTCCAACAACTACACCATCTCCAGAAGAAAGTAAACTTTGCCAAGGAAATTTCAAAAAGAAAGCCATAAATATTTTTCTATTTGAAGAGTTTATTAATAATTCCATTCCCATAGGTACTGATATTATTTCCCCATTGGGATATACTTATTTTCCTGATCAAGAAATTGATTGGATTATTCTTCTTTCAGATGCTCTGTTTGAACCAGCGACAATAGCCCATGAATTAGGTCATTTCTTTGGGCTTTATCATACACATGAAACATATTCAGGAAAAGAATTAGTAGATGGCTCAAATAATAAAACTGCAGGAGATTTTATTATTGATACTCCAGCAGATAATAAATATTTTGCTGCCAACGCCTGTTATGATAATACATACTGCTGGTTTGAAATAGGCTGCAAGGAAATTAAAGATGATAATGGAGACTCATATATTCCACATATTGATAATATCATGTCTTATTACATGAATTGTCGAAATAGATTTACAGCAATGCAGTGTAATAAAATATATGAAACAGCATTGATTCGAAAAGAGCATTTAATCATAAATAAAAAATATGATGAGAATTCTAATTTACATTCACAAAATAACGTAGTCACTGAATATACCAACTTAATGGCAGCAGCGGAGCGCTCCAAAAAAAAATATATTGTCGTTCTATTCTATAATGATAGCATTAGATGGTGTCGCAGAATGTTATCTGAAATGAGAAGTGATGTTTTCACCCAAAAGCCAATAGCAAATAATTTTGCCTTTACATTATATGATATTGACTTGATTCGATTAAGAGAAGAAGAGGTTAAATCGAATTTTTTTTCTGTGACCAATGCAACTAATTTCGCCATTAAAGAGGAGTTTTTAGGTTCGCAAAACACAGTTGTTCCATCGCCTTTCAAAGCTGATGACGATTCAATATTTTTAAATAATCTTCCTCCTGATTTACGATTATTGCACAATTTATCTACAACTAAGAGGATAAATTATGAATATCATTTATTGTTACGAGAGCTTCGTCCAAAAATGGTTTCGTATCCTGCAATTGTTATTATAAAAATATTAGATTATGATGAAAAGGAACAAACACCTTGCGTAGTTCAATATATAGAAGGTTATTTAAAACCGCGAGAAGTCAATACTCTGCTACATAAATATGTTAATTACAATCAATAGTAAGTAAAGACTCTTCTTTCTCACCAAAATTAAGGATTACAGAGTAACAGGCACTTGGTAAAGCTATGGCTGGTTCAAGTGCTTTCATTAAAATTACTGCAATATGATTTATTTTCTCTCTTTCAATTGTTTCTAAATCTAAATCTTCTACCGAAGGTTTATCCCTGTTAAACATATCATCAAATACATCTCCGCTAATCGTACAATATTTTGTTTCTTTTTTTTCTTTCTTGACAGGCTTTTCCTCTCGATTAAGTGGTCCATATTTATAAACACTCTGCGTATAACCAATTTTATTTTTTATCTTTTTTATTTTATAGGTTTGATAAACAATATTAATTATTCTTGGTTTGTTGGATAAATTAATTGTGAACTTTGCGTCTTGATGATCAACATTTACTGAAAAATCTTCCAAATTCAAACCAATATTATAAACAGTTTCTATTTCCATAGTAACCTCTGCTGAATAGTCTTTTGATATTTCTATTGTTCCTTTTACCTCCTTTATATCTATCAAACTCTCGATTATCATTGGTTCTAACGTATTTTTACAATAAGAATCAATATTTTCAATATTTTTATCATACGAGTAAATAAGGGCAGTTTTTACTAATCCATCATCTACACTTAATAATATTTCATCTATTATTAATTCACATATACTACCCATAACCTCTAAGCCATTTATTGCAGCAAATTGAGTATTGGACTTGGCATAAGTGAACAAAACATCTGATAGAGAGCATATTCCTGAACTAATAATCTCTAAAAAAACATTCACTGAGTGATAATGACCATAGTCATAATAATTCTTATCGTAAGGTAAACTTTTAGTTTTCATTATTTGTAAATACTTTTTATAATAAAGTTTCACTAATTTTTCATGAATTTTTCCATATTCTTCATAAACCTCTTGTTGCTCTAAACTATTTAAGCCCAACCGTTTAACTAAATATGCTAAAATTTCAGTATGTATTTCTTGTACCGCGTAATTAAAAAATGTAAACTCCGATGAATAATTACTTCCATTAACATTCGCCAGTAATTTTGAAATTTTATCATAATTAATTTGGGGAATGAACGAATAAGGTTCTAAGGTTACTTCTTGCCCAAGTCTAATATTAATCGTATATATTGAATCAAAACCTCTATCAAAACCCCTTCTGAAATATTCATCAGAGTTATTCCAAAACCCTTCATAATAACCAGTATTTCTCGCCATTTTATATAGTTTATCATTTCTTTTTACATTATCTTTCCATTCAGGGTTCCGCTGAAGCTGCAAACACATAAATTCATTTTCTCGCTGAGAATTTGCTCTCAAACTATCTAAAAATAAATTAATATTAAATTTTCTACCTATTTCTATTCCTTCTATTCTTCCCTCTTTTATACCTTTTGCTTTCCCTTCTTTTTCACCTTCTTCTCGTCCTCGTTTATATCCATTATTTTCCGTCTCGCTTAATAAAGATTCCCTAACCTTCTCGCAAGGATTCACATTTTTCTGGGCATTGAGATGCACATTAAATAAAATAAAGATGAATACCACTATTTTTTTCATAATTTTGTTTAGTTGATTACAAAATAACTTAACTAAAAATCATATACTATGACGAATTTTCTTAAATTGAAGCATCACAAAATTTTAATTCCCTTCAAGTAAATTTATATATTTTATTCAAAAAATAAATATACAAATTTTATTTAGATACTATTTATTTTTATCTACGAACTATAAACTTCAGAGATTTTCATTATTAGAAATCAAGTAAAATACTAATTAAAATAATGATTTAAGTGAAATTAAAAAGCAATTAGGCAATTTTAATTTGGTTAAAATTTTAAAAACAACTTTTTATTTAAATCTCCAGAGTTTTCATCCGCTAAATAATTTATTTAATAATATCATTATATAAAATGAAAATACTTAAAGTCAGCATAAAAAACATTAATTCGCTTCGAGCAGATGGCGAACCGCAAGTCATTGATTTTCAAGACGAACGAATTACGTCACAAGGTTTATTTGCGATTGTGGGCGACACTGGTGCTGGAAAAACAACGATTTTGGATGCAATTACTTTGGCGTTGTATGGCGAAACGGCTCGTGGTCATGCGAGTGACGTTATGACGCACGGAACGGCAGAAAGTTTGGCAGAAGTGGAATTTGAGGTAAAAGGAAGACAATATCGAGCAAAATGGAGTCAAAAACGAGCGAGAAATAAATCTGACGGTAACTTGCAAAATCCCGTTTTTGAAGTCGCGAGTTTGCCGACAGAAACCTTACTTTGCCGTTCTATAAAAACCCATGTTTTGCCCAAAATCGTGGATATTACAGGTCTGGATTATGGACAATTCAAACGGTCTGTTATGTTGGCACAGGGCGAGTTTGCGGAGTTTTTGAAGTCTGACGAAGGTATCCGAAGCGACTTACTGGAAAAAATTACGGGAACGGAACGCTATTCCGAAATGTCGAAAGCTGCTTTTGAAAGAAACCGCTTGGAACAAGAAAGATGGAGTCATTTGAAAGCTCAATTGAGTGGTTTAGATTTGTTAGAAACGTCGGAAATTGATGATTTAGAATTAGAAAAATCAGGTTTGAATCTTCAATTTGAAACGATTGAAAAATCGATTAAAGCGATTTCGGAGCAGATTAGTTGGTTGGATAATTTGGAAAAGTTAGTTAGGCGAGAAACATTTTTGATAGGACGTTTGACAGAAATTAAACATCGGCAAGAAAGTAAACAATCGCTGTTTGATTTATTGGTAATTCACCAAAAAGCGGTGGAATTTAAAGTGCCTTTGAGTAAGATAAATAATTTAAATAATCAACTGCAATTAGTTGATAATCAGATTGCTATTAATAAAAATAGTTTAGAAAAAGTTGAAACTCATTTAATTCAAAAAACAGAAAAAGTCGCAGAAGCAAAAAAACGTTTAACGAGTTTAAAAGGGATGGAAAATGATAAAATGGCTTTATTTGAACAGGTTATTTTATTGGATAAAGATATTGAAAATAAAAAATTACCCATTAGTAAATATCAGAAAAAATTAAATGAGGAAAATAGCTTATTGGAAAATTTGCAATTAAAATTGACAAAAGTCAAGTCGGATTTAATACATTTTCAAACTCGTTTTGAAAAGGCAAAAGCATGGCTCAATGAACAAGAAATTGATGGACAAATTTCGGAAGAATTAACCACGATTGAGTTGAATTTGGCAGCTTCAGAAACGTATCAATCGAAGATTCGTTCGAGTTCAAATGTTATTAATGAAAAAAATGGAATCGTTGAAGGTCTTCGTCAAAAACAGATTTCGATTAAAGAAAAATTGATACAAACAGGTATTGAAAAAATAAATTTAATTGCTGATTTTGAACGCATTTATCCGAATACGGAAAGCCGAGATTTGGCGATTGAAAGTATTGAAAAAGATATTCATTCCGCACAAAAAGAAAGTAATAACTTAAAGGATTTTATTAATCCTGTTCATAGTTTTAAAGATAATAATCAAGAACTTAACAAATTTAGAAATCAGTTTTCAGAAACGGAAACGGCTTTAAAAAATGGTCATTTAGAATTTACGAATTTAACCGATAAAATAAAGTTAGCAAAGCAAGTATTTGAACTAACAAAAACGAACTTTGAATTAGAACAAAAAATAAAAAATTATGAATCAGATCGTAAACATTTACAAAAAGGAAAACCTTGCCCGTTGTGTTTTTCGACAGAACATAATTTAGATTACCCTCATGATATGCCCAAAGCAAAACGAGAAAAAGAAGAAGCGGATAATACCTTGCGACAATTACAAACGGCTTTGTCTAAGTGTGAATCGAATCTCGAAAATGCTACAAAAAATAAGAGCTTTCAGCAGGAACAAATTGAGAATTTTGAACAAAAAGTCCACCGTTTTGAAACGGTTTTGCAGTCGGTTTCTGCCGAAAATCGAAGATTATATCACCGTTCAGACATTTTTGGTTTGGAAAATGAGCTAAAAAATATTGAAGATACTTTAAAAAGTCAGCAAAAAATTCTGACAGAATTGCGGAAATTAAACGATAAGATCACAAAAAAATCAACGCAATTGTTGAGTATTAAAAGTGATTTACAGCTTTCAGAAACACAATTAAATAATGCGTCACAAATCATTGAAGAACAGCAATTTATTTATAAAAAGAATAATACCGAACGAGAAATTTCAATAAAAAAGTTAGATGAAATTATAGTAAAATATCGTTTAACTTTTGAAACACAAAATATTGCTATAACTTTAAAAAGACGTTCAGAAAATTATCAAAATCAACAATCGGCTTTGGAAAAAGCGAAAAATCAAATTGCGATTGAACAACATTCGTTTGACTTACTGACTTCACAAATGAAAACGAAGCAAACGGAAATTGAAGAATTGACGACTGAAATTAAGACGGAAATTGCGAGTTTAAATAATTTAAAAGTAAATCGTCATGATTTATTCAGTACAAAAAATCCAAAAGCAGAACAACAACAATTTAAACAACGGCTTACTGATAATGAAAAAATTGTTCAAGCGTCAGAACAAGAAAAAAATCAATTAACGCTTGAAGTTTCTAATTTAAAAACAACGGTTTCGGATAAAACAAATCAACAAAAAACGCTTCAAGATGCGTTAAATTTGGAAAGTGAACGTTTACAAAAAGCGATTTTAGCGAAAGGTTTTCCAACTTTTGAAGCAGTCAAAAATGCCTTACTTTCAGATACGAAAAAACAAGAAATTAAAGGCGAAAAACAACAACTTCACGAGGCATTTTTAATGACACAACAATCGCAAAAAGATAATGCGGAAACACTAAAAATAGAACAAGAAAAGCAATTAACAGATAAGGAAAAATTGGTTTTAATTGCTGAAAATCAAACGGTTAAAACGCAACAAAATGAGTTACAGCAACGCTTAGGTACGATTCGAGCAATTCTAAAAAATAATGAAATCAATCAAGTAAAAGCAGCTTCACAATTAAAAATTATTGCAATACAAGAAAAAGAAACAGAACGTTGGTCGAATTTGAATAAATTGATTGGTCAAGCGGACGGCAAGAAATTTAGAATTTTTGCTCAAGGCTTGACTTTAAAACAATTGGTCACTTTGGCGAATCGTCATTTAATCAATCTAAATCCTCGTTACATTATCGAAAAAGATGCAACGACAGATTTAGAATTATTAATTGTTGATACCTTTCAAGCAGATACGAAACGTCCGATGTCCACACTTTCTGGCGGCGAAAGTTTTTTGGTAAGTTTGGCGTTGGCGTTGGGTTTATCGGATTTGGCTGGTCAAAATACGAATATCGAATCGCTATTTATTGATGAAGGTTTTGGAACATTGGATGAAAAAACGTTGGAAGATGCGATTGCAACACTCGAAAATTTGAATCATTCGGGCAAAACGATTGGTATTATTTCGCACGTTTCGGCGTTGAAAGAGAAAATTACAACGCAAATTCGAGTGACGAAAAAAGGTGGCGGGGTGAGTATTTTGGAATTAGTTTAGCAGATTTAACGAGTTGCAGGTGCCGTATTTTATCGTTTTAATTTAATGCTACATTTTGAAATTTTTAATGCCGTTTTTTTTGAATAAAAAATAAAAAAGTCGCTAAGTTTTAGTTAAAAAACTTAGCGACTTTTTATTAGAATTTCGTGGAAACGGTCAAACCCGTCATCCACAACTCACAATCCAAAAACTACTCAACTGGAGCAACTTCCATCAAATCGAATTCACGAGAAACTGGTAAACCGATTGTTTCGCCTGCTGCATCAATTAATTCCAAAGTGACCGTATTTGTTCCCATTGGTAAATTCTCCAAAAAGTAAGGTTTCCACTCTGAAACAGTTGCGAAATCTTCACCGTTTACGGTTACTTTTACTTGATTGCCTGCTTCGCTTAATTCCGTGTTTGCGATAAAAAAGTCTAACATTACTTTTTTAGTTTCATCGCCAGTGTACGTTCCTTTTGGGCGACTATAAAATAACATTGGCTCTTCGATATCTTCCGAACCTGTCAATTTTCCACCTTCAAAAGTTACTTTTTTTGCCAAATATGCTGTACCGTTTTTGATACTTTCGTGGTAAGAACGAGAAAGGAAAGACAATAAATTGTATGTTCCGTCTTCCATTACATTCTCAAATTCTGCGGTATAAAATGCTTTGTAAGGCTCGTCATTCACGATGAAGTGAATGTGCTGCCCTTTTGCAGAATTAGCACACATTTTTGTAGGTGCGTCTGTCGTTTGTTGTCCTAATTCATACGTTTCAGAATCATAATCATACGTAAATTTTCCGTCTGCGTAAGTAAATCCGTTCAATTTTGCATCTGGAAATTCGGTAGAAGCATCATAAGCCGCTAAAGTTACGTCTGGTGTTGCTTTTTGCGTTTGTTGCTGTTGAGTCGTTTCTTCAGTTTCATTTTGACAAGCGATAAACGTCAAACAAGCAGCGAATAAAATCGTGTACGTTATTTTCATAAGTTTAATTTTTTGTGTATTAATATGATTAATGATTTTAAATATCGTTGAACCCAACTCAAGCCGAATATCGTCAACTTAAGCGATTTTGTTTTAATAACGGGCGAGTAATTCGTCCATCATCTACTGTGAATCTTAGTCGAAATACAATCAAAAAAGTTACCATTTGACGACTACGATTTTTTAAGTTGGCGACATTTCACCCCAATCTTTTTGGGTTCGTTCTGCACAAAGGTAAAACAAAAAACGTGAGTTTCGCTAAATTGCAAAACTCACGTTTGTTTATTTTTTGTCAGTCACCGCTTCATTTTCAACAATCCCTTGTCTTAAATGTTTTGCGGAAGCAACTTGATTTTTATTCCGAAATCATTACTCGTTTGATCGCACGACCTGTTTCTGTTTGTACCATAATTAAATACATTCCCACAGGAAATTCGCCTAAATTAATCGGTAAATTCAATGAATTATCGGTTACATTTATTTCCATAATCGGCTGACCAACCATGTTAAATATGCGTACTTGAACATCAGTCGTTTCTATAAAATCCAAACGAACTACAAATTCACCATTAGTTGGATTCGGAAATACTTCAAAATTTGTTAACGCATTAATATTATTTGTATTTGAAGTGAAATCTTGAACCAAAACATCGGTGGTATTTGAACAATTATTCGCATCTGTAACTGTAACGGTGTACGTTCCGATAGCTAAACTATTAATCATCTGAGTTGCTCCACCGTTATTCCAAACATACGTGTAAGGAGGCGTTCCACCTGCTACATTAACCCTTGCCGTTCCTGTAGAAGCGGTCGTCGGGGTTGCTGTTCCTACTAAAGTAATCGAGTCTGGTTGTGTAATGACAACCGTTGTTGTTGCCAAACAACCTGCTTGATCGGCGACAACTGCCGTATAACTTCCCGCAGCAAGACCGTTTAAGTTTTGTGCTGAAATATTTAAAGGTGACCAAAATACAGCATACGGTAAATTTCCACCAGTAATCGACATATTAACCGTTCCGTCATCCGCACCAAAACACCTTACATTAGTTTGCGTCGTCAGTACCGAAGGCCCATTTGCGATACTCGTTACGGCAACACTTGAATTAGCCGTGCAGCCGTTCGCATCTGTAACCGTTACACCATAAGTTCCCGTCATCAAATTGGTAATCGCTGACGTTATATTGCCATTACTCCAAAGATAGGTATAAGGTGTTGCACCTCCTCCAATTGAAGTATTGATAGCCGCTCCGATTGAAGAACAGAAATTATCCGTCGGGTTCATCGTAATCGTGACCACACCAGATTGCACCAAAACGAAAGTCGCACTATCTACACAACTTGCCGCATCTGCAACCGTTACGCTGTAACTTCCTGCCGCCAAACCGCTAATGAAAGACGTTGTCGCACCATTACTCCAGTTGTAGGTTAATGCTCCATTTTGTCCAGTTACATTCGGATTTATCGAACCATTTTGCAAGCCGCAACTTGCATTCGTAACAACCGGATTCAATACTAAAGCACAAACAGCACAACCATCACTCACACTTACACCCACTACGGTTGTACAGTTTCCATCCGTTACGGTACACGTATAATTCCCCTGACCTAAGCCAGTTGCAGTCGCAGTCATTTGCACCGGTACCGTATTCCAAAGATAAGTATAATTTCCGCTGCCGCCACTCGCGACCGCCGTCGCAGTTCCATCTGCACCATTGCACGAGGTCGGAGCAGTTGTTGCACCTGTTGCAGCTAACTGCTGTGGATTTCCAATGGCAAATGAAGCAATTACAAAACAACCGTTTGCATCTGTGATCGTTACATCATAATTCCCAGTAGCCAAAGCAAAAGCCGTATCCGTTATCGAACCCGAACTCCAAGCATAGGTATAAGGTGAAGCTCCACCAGAGGTTTGCGTTGTTGCAAAACCATCATTTCCACCAAAACAACTTGGCGTAGAAGCCCCAATAGTCGTTACCAAATCACAAGCAGGAGGACAATAATTTACGATTTCTACGATGCTACTTTGCATCAAAGTATCTGATAAACAGCCATTTACAACTATTAAAGTTACATCATAAGTTCCCGCCGTACTGTACGTTACCGTAGGCATTGCCATGGTAGATGTCGAAGGTGTTGCCCCAGGCATTATCCATTCATAAGTAGTCGCATTATCTGAAGTACTACCGTCAAACGTAACGTTAACATTCTCACAAGCGGTAATATTTGAAGGGGTAAAACTTGCCGTAGGAGGCGTTACTAAAACGGGAAACATCGCATGAGTCGCATCGAAACCCCAACTACTCGCAATCGAATTATAATTAAACCAACTACCAGCAGATTGTTGCTCCCAAGCGGTACTTTGTCCAAAA
>Ga0306864_1001257_pt1 | contig 10542 bp, 8 predicted proteins | sample AntRauTorckE5430_FD_190448 | JGI IMG/M metagenome (GOLD analysis project Ga0306864, IMG submission 190448) | Saline lake microbial communities from Rauer Islands, Antarctica - Metagenome Torckler E5 #430 (v2) (version 2) | ecosystem: Environmental > Aquatic > Non-marine Saline and Alkaline >...
ATTGGCTATTTTAGATGCATTTTCATAAAATATAGAAGAGGCGATGGTGAGTGGTCGCGGGAGCCATTATCAAAATGTCATCTAAATTTTCAGCGAGGGCTTCATGTTTTCGCCAAAAGGAAAAGAAATAACACACCAATTCTCATTATTTTGAATTAGAAATTACACACCCACTACATCAACGTAAGATGAAATTCTTTTCTTCATTAGCAATACTTATTGCAACATCCAACGTCTCAAAAGGGCAAAACTGTCCAGGAACTGATTTTCCCAGTGGCACCGTTGAAGGAAAAGACAATCAAAAGAACTTCCAGAGGAGAGGAAATAATTGTCCATGTTCCTTTGTAAGTATCGTGAAGATTATCGCTCAAACATTAATCCTTTCATTCTTTCTCATCATGCAAACAAACATTAATCCTTTCTTTGTTTCTTTCTTTCTTTCTTTCTTTCTCACCATGCATACCAACACTTTTGACTTGATGTATTAGGCTGAAGCTGAATGTTTTGTTACTGATAATCGCACAGCTTATGATTCTATCATTGGTAAAGACTGCAGCTTGATTGAAATTGATGGTATTCTCGCTGCTGAGAAAGATGATTATCCAAAAATTGAAGTTGAATACAGGTGGAAAGTCTGCAACTTCAACGATGAGCTCACTATTAAGTTTGATGATAATGCCCAGAATAGCTTCTTTGACCTTAAGAACAACAAGGAACAATCGTTCCGTTTTAAAAAGGAGATTGCAGATACAGTAGAGTTGAAACCAAGTAAATGTGAATCATTCAATATGACGGATACAATCGATACCTCAATTTCTTCACATTTTATTTCAGCCCAGCTCTCTGCCCGACCATTCATTAACAATGAAAAACTACCCTCCCCTAGTAATTGCTATGCATATGCATACACTCCAATCGACATTATATATGGCCAATGCAACATGACGGTAAGCAAATAGTTCTGTATACATACATATGCGTACTGTTCAATAATTGCTCATACTCTTGATGTCTTTTACACACACTCAACAGACCAATACAGTTTGTGAGGTGGAAGTGGCAACAGATACGGGTACAGTTATGAAGGATTGCCAGGAACATGTCTACAGTGAAGATGTTTGCGGAGACTCGAATGTAACGATTACCTATGAGGCTTGTAACAACGAAGATCGAGACATTAACATCTCAGAAAAGAGATCAAATGTTAGATCCTGGGAAGAAACAAAGAAAAGGAGCACACCAGTATTCGGAAATGTGAATGAAACATTAGCCGGAAACAGTTGTCAAACATTTATTGAGAAGAAGGTTATCAACACATGCAAAGAGAATTACATTTCCATTAATGTAAAAGGAAAAGACTTTCTTTTAAATGCAGAGAATCCTTTTCTTGATAAGGACTGCAAAAGTTTCGCCTTTGAACCAGTGTTACCAATCGATGACACATTGCCATCTGCGACTCCATCGGTATCTCACATGCCTTCTGAGACTCCATCTATCTCTGCTATGCCCTCTGCTATGCCCTCTACCGTGCCCTCCGAGTCTGCTCAGCCATCTGGGACTCCAACGGCTTCAGACAAACCATCGGTATCTCAGATGCCATCTGAGACTCCATCGATCTCTCAGTTGCCCTCTCAGTTGCCCTCTACCGCGCCTACCGTATCTGCTCAGCCTTCCGAGACTCCATCGGTGTCCCAGATGCCTTCTGAGACTCCATCGGTGTCTCAGATGCCATCTACCAAGACCTCTGCCGAGCCCTCCGAGTCTGCTCAGCCTTCCGAGACTCCATCGGTGTCCCAGATGCCTTCTGAGACTCCATCGGTGTCTCAGTTGCCTTCAGCCATGCCTTCTACCGCGCCCTCCGAGTCTGCTCAGCCTTCTGAGACTCCATCGGTATCTCAGATGCCATCTGAGACTCCATCAGTATCTCAGATGCCTTCTGAGACTCCATCGGTATCTCAGTTGCCCTCTGTCATGCCCTCTACCGCGCCATCTGAGACTCCATCGGTATCTCAGACGCCATCTGAGACTCCATCGGTATCTCAGATGCCTTCTGAGACTCCATCGGTATCTCAGATGCCATCTGAGACTCCATCGGTATCTACTAAGCCTACTAAGCCTACTAAGCCTCCTAATACTGGGATTGTTCCAACTGGAGGAACTTTATCTCCAGTTGGACCAGGTGGTGTGGAAACTCCACCTCCAAGCATTAGTACGGCACCATCTACTGCTCCATCAAAGAGTTCCAAGTCCAAGGGGAAGGGGAAAGGAAAAGGGAAGGGAAAGCAAACGAAGACGGACAGTCCATCTGAAAGTCCATCTGAAAGTCCATCAGAAAGAGCTGTCAAGGAAAAGACAAAAGTTGATGATCCCAATGGTCTTGGAGAAGCAATTGTCAGCTTTTCTCCTTCTCCTCATCCATTCCTTGCAAGTATCATCGCTCTTGTTGGAATGATTTTTGTCTTGTGATTAAATTTTAACCACGTTCTCACCATAGGCAAGAGGATTTCTTATAATTATAGATGGTGCAAGAAGTATTTGTTTTGATGCAAAGCATCCGATAACGACGTGCCGATCTGAAGTAAACAATTTATAAAATAAATTAGTGTAATTATTAGTATTATTCATGTAGTCTATGTCAATCGCATTAAGCATTCTTATTTCTTCATCTTAAAGTTAAGTCGGTTTATTCTGAGCGCTTGCTTTCGATTCTTTTATATTAACGCCAACCTCACGCACTTCTCCTCAGCCGGTGATGCTGAAGTCCTATGGTGTTAGATTTATTTGTTCCAATAATACAACTGATCACCAGTCGTCTTGAAAACACTACTGGCGAGTGACGTTAAGACAATACCAATGAAATTGGATCCTTGAAGAATTTGCAAGGTTAGAGATAGAAACTGTGCACAGTTTTTAATTTTATAGGAATACATAAGAAACATTCTATAATTCATTCATGTATCGATTTGCAACTGCGTCTCTCTTCACTTTGTAACTCTGGGTCAACAGTCCATTTGACATTGCAAATGGTTCCAGAGTCAGATAAATATCACCAACTTGCTCCCACTTGCGAAATTCCTTGGTTGCAGCGCGAATATCAGCCATTAAAGCACTCTTCAGACCACCATTATTTCTAAGGTCGGATGATGCATTCAGCAAGATATCATTTGATTCTGCGCAATCTTCCAATATAGCCTTAGGATCATTCAACTTTTCATTTGCCAATTCCAATTTCTTCGCAACTGCAGAATCTAGGTATCCAAAATTAGCTAGTTCTCTAGGATTCAAAACTAAAATCGCGACAAGGCTCCTTCCGTCCTGCCCACTAAGCATGACTTGTTCGACTAGCGATAATTTTCCAAGAATTGCATCTTCGATAGGTTGTGGCTCGATATTTTCGCCATTCGAAAGGACAATTGTGTCTTTGCATCTTCCAGTTAGAATCAAGTCACCTGTTGCAGGGTTGATTCTACCGAGATCTCCAGTATCAAAGAAACCATATCTATCAACAGCCTTGACTGTTGCTTCTAGATTCTTGTAGTATCCTTTCATAATCTGGGGACCTCTAGCAATAACTACACCGACCTCTCCATCAGGAAGGGCGTTGCGTTCTCCCTTGACATCATCAGGCTTAGTCTCAGGGTCTACAACTCTTATTTCTGTATCAAGACACGGTTGGCCAACACAACCGCCAGTTACCAGGTTTCCGTCTCTCCTTCGATGAGCAATGAGTGGGGCGCATTCTGTGAGTCCGTATCCTACACAAATAGTTATTCCACAGTTCTCATAAAAAGTTTCCAAAGATCCAGCTAAAGCAGATCCTCCTGATATGATGACTTTATTCTTTCCACCGAATCCATCCTGAACTTTGCTCCAAACAAGCTTATCTCCAATCGCATTCAAAGGTGAAAGTGCAGCAACAATCAAACTACTCAATATACTGTTCCCACCCTCTCCTGCGTTACCAACAATGAGCCCTTCAGCGATTTTCGAATGCTTTGATCTTAGGCCGCTTGTGGCAGTAAATATTTTTACGAGTGTCTTCACTGCAGCACTTCCATTTGCGAACTTGTCTTGTACTCCCGTCGCAATCTTTTCAAGCACACGAGGGACGAGTACAAGCCACTGTGGCTGATGCTTTGCTAGATCTGGTTTAAAATGTCTAATGTTCGAGTAGACGACACTGCAACCACGGGTAAGCATGAATAATTCAAAGGTCCGCTCAGTTATATGCCAAACAGGAAGCAAAGACAACATCATTTCGCCCGGAAGTGGCTCACTATCATCCCAGGGCTTTGTGGGCCCCAAGCGATGTCCAGTCTGATGAATTAAATTTCCATGCGTCAACATTACTCCTTTAGGGGCTCCCGTTGTCCCAGAAGTATACACAATGGTAGCAACATCTTCCTTGCCTACATCTAAATCTTCGACTAATTCGTCACTAATAGGTTCTGCGGCGTCCAGCAAATTCTGGAACAGTAACACTTTCACTCCGACCTCCTCTCCAAGTGCTTTAATCTCTTCGCTAGATTTCTTTTCCTTGTGCATCAAAATAACAGTCTTCACAGGTCCATGCAAATCATTGTAGAGACCAAGAGGGTTTTCCAACCCTAGCTTTTTTGCATCCTTCGCCAATTTATTCAATAATTTCACTCCCTGCAATACAGCAACACCAGCTGAATCAGAATGCTCATAAATATATCTGATCTCATCAGCTGGAGCGTCTGCGCCACGAACTGCCGAAACACCTCCAGCCATCTGAATTCCGTGATCAATCAACAACCACTGGGCAGAATTTTCACCAAGGATTGCAATATTTGTCCCCTTCTCGACACCAAGACTTTTGAAAATCGATGCAGACTTTTGAATTGTGTGAAATGCCTGTTGAAATGTTAAGTCAACCTTCTGGTCGCAGAGATGATCATCGTAGAGGGCCCTTTCCTTCGGACAGTACTTGGCCAATTCAGACCAAATTTGAGGACAGGTTGTGATCGTTGATCGCATAGTGTGAAGTTTGTTAATGAGGGGATTAGTAGATGAATGGTCAAGCTTATTTGGGGCTGCATTGGTTGCTGGCAAAAGGTTTCCTGAGCGGGACAACTTTCTATTTGGCGTCACATATTTGGTAGGCACTTGATTGCCAAAGAGGACTTCCTCGTCTAATTCGTTCATTGTGTCCTCAGCATCCTATAAATTGAATGCAACGAAACGAAGAAGGTAAAGAATTAGATCTTTTGTACAATGAGAAAGGAGGATGGGAAACCTATGATATCGATACATGCAGCAGGATGCATGGATATATATAAATATATATACATATATTATATGTACAATATAAGTTATCGAACTCGCAAATTATATGTGGTTACTCACTTGAGATACGAGCGAAAGAAAAGTGGACGAAGATATTGTTCGTTCTGCCAGGATTGCCTTATTCACTTTGTTCGAAAGGTTGGGATAGGGCGCGAATGCATTCGCATTCATTGTGGAAGCCACACAAAGTGTGACCACAATCTTGGAACTGAATTTCATCTCTGTTCCGTTTCAGCAGCACTATCCGATTGCGTGGTTTTGCGTAACTTCTATAAGTCAGAAGTCGATTGCAAATTGATTATAGCAGACAAGAACATACGATATGATAAGATGTTGGTGGCGAGGTAGAAAGTACCATAGCAAGAGTGTCTTATTGGCCTTCCTCTTTTTTGACTTGACGGCAAAGTGCGTTGAAGGACAAAAGGAAAGATTCTGCATTTACGCGGGGAAAAGCAGGGGAAAAGTGCGTGTATTTTGTTGGGAAACGAACAAATTCAAAATGAGAAAGAAAGGAGAAGCCATGAACATAGTGTCAACAATCTGCAACAATTTGAAATTTCGCTCTCACTTTTCCTACTTTGGGAATTGTTGGATCTCCGGAAAGGAATAAAAATTGTGAAGATATAACTTATGTATCATTACATAGAATTTCGACTAACTTTGTCCCAAGTATTGGACAAATTACTAGGCACTTGAACTTAGTGAATGAGGTTATAAAAAGATGATTCCGAGTAAAGTCCATCTTGGAACTAATTCCTTGGGATAGAATGATGCCAAAATCATCATCAGAGCTAGACTAATGAACCCATCATATGCAGTATGCATGCTCTCTCCCTATTCATTTCATCGCCCTGTCTTCTGATGTAATAATACCTAAAGCTCGTCACCATCACCATTACCATCACTTTCGACATCATCATCGTCATCCCACTCAAACGGTTCTTCCTCAAACGGCACGCCATCCTTTCCATCCCAAGGATCCACAGTCACAACCTTTGGCATGTCACGCACTTTGTAGGTAGGCAACTTACCAGTAGTTATCCCCGTCAAGAATTTACGAATATTCTGTTCCGTGAAAGAAGCCCTGTGCACAGCATAAACTCCCTTGTCCATGGAATAAGCCGCAATAGCTGGAAATCCAAACGTGAGCTCCATCGATTCTTCTAACTGCGTCTGATAGTTTCCTCCTTCAAACCACATGAATTCAAACGCCATACCTCTGACAGCCTTGGATGCAGCCGTCACGATGTCCTTGTACGTATTCCTTCCCTCAGCACCTGTTTCGAGAATATGAGGAAGAGAAACTAGAACGCAGATGACATTCTGCCCTTCACCACTGCAGGTTTCCTCCAACAAATCTTGACTGATCAATTCAGGAATTTCCTTGGCCACGCCAGTCCTATCTACTTCTGCCATGATCGATTGAACAATCTCTGCCGATTCTCTTCCACCCTGATAGTCCATGGCATCAGAGGGACCGCTCTTTTTGGTTCCACCCGGGAATAATTTGATGGTGGGAAATCCTTGAACTTGAAATTGTGCCGCCAGGGCTTCCTCCACTGTCGCGTCCACGGTGGCGAGGGTTGCTCCATTCTTGATTAGTTTGGAAGCAGCGATTTCCCATTCGGGCACGAGAGACTTACAGTGCCCGCACCATGGTGCAATAAATGCAACAGCGACAACGTTGGGGTTATCGTATACGTGTTGTTGAAAATTGGACGAGTTGAGAGATAGGACCGTCGAATTCTTGGTCTTACCGCTACGACTGGACGAAGAAGATCCTCCACTAGACTCGTTGTCATTGGCGGCATTATTCCTCTCTTGGACAGTGTTCGAAAAGGCCTCCATGATAATTTTGATGATCTCATTGGGATCTCTCGTATTGACATCCTCGACTTTCTCATCACGGAACAATTTCATAGTCGGAAATCCGGAGATTCCGTAATCGCTAGCAACTCTCTTGAGCGGTCCATCAGCTGAAGCATCAATGGCACCCAAGTTCACGAGTCCCTTGAACATGGTGGCAATCCGAGAATAGGTTGGTTGGAGTTTTTTGCAGTGTCCGCACCATGGAGCGTAGAATTGAACTAGCGTAATACCATCACTTTCTATTACGCGATGACGGAAATCTTTAGAGGATTCATAGGATTGCACGGATTGATCTGAATCGTAAAGGGCTAAGACTGTGCGTGTAGCAGCTGTGAAAATGAGAAAGGGTGACAAGAGTCTATTCAGAGACTTCATGATGGGATGGTATGTGATGGATGGGTAAGAGTGTTGTTAGTTGTTATGATGGTAATCGAGAAACAAATACGAGCAATGCTGTGCTGTCGTTCTTTGACAAAATCTTTCGAAATCTACAAATATCCCAAGAAAATAACATGGTTACCAAAACTGCAAATACTGAACTAATCAAATCACTTTTCTAAAAGTTATGTTTCTTTCACTTTTATTCTCACAGTTGCAGCATCATTAGTACCATCTGCTGGTTGATCTTCTTTCTAGGGAATGTGTTGAAACGCGCACTCTACTAATCTTCCGCATGGTACATGGAATTATGCGGTAAACTCAAGTAATCTATAAAGTTATATTGATAAATTTATACTTCGTTCACAAACTCGTGCAGACGATAGCTGTATCTTGAATCATCACCAATCAAGTATTTGAGCTTGTCGACGACATGCTCCAACTGCTTGTCATCTACATCAGCAGGTCCCAACCACTGATTAGCGTTATAAAATGCCCCCCTTCGGCTATGAAGAAGTTCAATGTCATAACTCTCCAGCCAAATCTCATAGAGGTTGTCCTCCTGCCGAGCATGACTGTACACTCTTGTCTCGACATACAACTGCTTATCGAATTCTTCCTTCATTCTAAAAGTGATTTTCTCAGCTAATGCCAAGTCCTTATCCGAACCGCAACAAGCGACGACAAGGTGTCCACGAAACTGTTCTGCACCATCCTCATCCTCGATTGTAGTGTAGTTCGTTGCCCGGACGTACTTACTCTTCCATGCCTGAGTTTCATTGCTGTGCTCTTCATTGAATTCCTTGAGCTCAGTCTTGAAAGAGGTGATACTATCAGGGTCTGCCATTCCAAAATTAAAGTCAAAAACATTGTTCTCGGGCTGAAAGTTTTCGTCGTCAAAGTACAAGTCCTCATCATCTTCAATGTATACCTCGTCCATCCAGTTCTCAAACGCAGCCATTGTCATATCTGCCTGGTCGTATTCAGTTTCCAACTGGACAATGTTTGTCTCCGTGGGTGTGAAGGTAGGAATCTTATCGTAACCAAGACCGTTGAAATATCTCTCGAGCTCGCCCATGTCCGCTTTCTCACAATCTTCCCAGGTAAACTGGAATTGTTTGTCTCTAATATCAGCGTAACGGCTGTATGCGCACAACTGTGGCATCCAATGGTTCAAAATGAGAGGCGAGTCTGGGCTGTGCTTGCAAGATGCCAACATCAAATTGGCTACGTCAAAGTCCAGATCGTACAACAACCAACGGAGAGGATCTTCGTTCCTGATGGCTTCATTATACTCGATGCCATCGGCATCGGCGGCAGAAACATTCAAGCACAGATTGATTTCGTCCACGGTCTGGGGATCAAGCTGGTCCAATTCGTAGTGGGGACGAATCATTGCTTGTTTATTATCCACGAGGGATCCATCCTGGTATCCCTTAATGGTACCAACAAGACCATCCATGGCTTTTTGTAAGCGAACGAGGTCTTCATTCTTGAGCCCGCCCATAATTGGATCATCATCAGCTGGAAACGAATCCTCATCAGATCCAAGTTCCGCCGAGAACGCTGACTCTTTCTCGGTGTAACTCATTTCACGAGCAGCTTCAGTACTGCTTTGGATGGCCTCTTCAACTTCATCTTCTGTTACTTCCAATTTCTTCATGGCCTTCTCAACTTCTTCCTGGTCCAACCCGGCCTTCTCGTATTGCTCATCAAGGAATGTTTTCAAGTTCTCCTTGAAGAATTCATTCGAGTCGGGGCCAGTGAATTCGTTCTCAGCATTGAGGAAGGCCTCGCGTCTAGCAGCAGTATCCTCGACGATCTTCAATTGAGCATTGTAGTTTTCATCATCGGGGTCTTCTTGTAGGGCAACCACTTCTTCGACCTCCACTTCTTCAGCCTCGGCTTCTTCCTCGTCCTCTTCTTCTACTTCGACATACTCGTACTCCACATCCTCATCGTCATCACCCTCCTCTCCGTCTACATACTCGTACTCATACTCTTCTTCCTCCTCTTCTTCCTTCTTCTTGGCGAGGAATTTGAAGGTTTGTCTATTTCTTTTTGCAGAGGCAACATTTTGAAGTGTGGATGTAAATGGTGATGATGCAGATGTCGAAACCTGAGCTGATCTGGGAAGTGTTACACTGAAACCATTGATATTTTGGAGGTGCAGGGCTGCTACTATCAAGATGCTAAGCGCTATTGAATTCATGTTGTTTTTGTGATAGTCAGCAGCTAGATGCGACTGCTGGGTTGATTTACGATGCGATAGAGCAAGGGAAACAGGTACAGTAGTGGTGTACTGCTGTGGGCTATTATAGATAAGCAAAGAACCTTTGCATCTATTGATTTTGGTGGTGGATGGTGCGAAGAAACATAATACATTCAGGTAGATTATCCATCACCATCACCACCAACTTTGAAAATAAACGAAGGGCTCTCAGCCAAGGAAAATCGAGGTAGTGCGTCATAAGGGGGACAGAGGGGGGTCCAAGTAGAGTCAGAATACAATATCAAGTTTAGGAAGGACTTTTCATGTCGCGCCAGGTCGCGCCAACTATTTTGGTGTTGTTCGAGTTTGTTGAAGCTCCCAAAAACGTCATCGCAGGTTTAGCTGAGGGTCCTGAGAGGTCCTGAGCCAGGTAAAAGCTCGATGCCTTGCTTCCAGCTGTCGTCTGTCTTCCCGTTACCATCCCAACATCAACTTGGGCAAGAGAAAGCGACAAGAAGCGACGCCTTTTCTTTCTTACCTGAAACAACAAAGAAAGGAGGTCAATACTTCTTGTAGTATTAAACTGCGCCAGTGCATCAATACATTCATCTTCACATCAACACAGGACTTCTTCATAGTGTCCTTCTACTAGGTGTTTTTCCTGTACCCATTTCATTAGTAACTACTAACTAGTAGCTTGCCCAAGACAGGAACTCTATCATGACAGCCACCAAATTTATTATAACGGCTGCAGCACTGTCAAGTCTTCTTGT
>Ga0306864_1001258_pt1 | contig 10540 bp, 11 predicted proteins | sample AntRauTorckE5430_FD_190448 | JGI IMG/M metagenome (GOLD analysis project Ga0306864, IMG submission 190448) | Saline lake microbial communities from Rauer Islands, Antarctica - Metagenome Torckler E5 #430 (v2) (version 2) | ecosystem: Environmental > Aquatic > Non-marine Saline and Alkaline >...
CTTGAACCGTATGATGTTAGCTCCAAGGCCAAGAGTTGAACAATTTACGCGTGGTAACGGAATGAAGAATATTACATATTACCAAGGCTGGACTGAGTGTTCTGCATCTCCTGATGTGCAGGATTCGAAAATGATAGATGCCGTCATCATTGAGTTACCACTTGTATATGGTACCAATGAAATGATGCCGTCTATTGAAGACCTTGATGAAGACAAACTACTTGATCTCAAAACCAAGCTGGAGAATTTTGAAGACCTTCATTTACCAGTTCTTGTTCTGGAACAGAAGAAGGGCATGATAGACGAAGATGAATGTGCGTCCTTGTGGGAAGGGAGGCTTTGTGGTGATGGGTATCGGAAGGAGTTTGTTCCCCACACTTTTACGTTTAAGGATGGATCATGCTTAATTATAGCTCCAGAAGATGAGGAGGTTCGCTTTTATTCAGCGAATTCCACAAGAGCAAATTGTACTCCAAAGGTGATTGATGAGAAACATGAAGACTCTTTGAGAATGCACAACATTCTGCAAGAAGATTTAGCAGCGACGCCCCTTTGGAAGTCCTAGTTGAGCAACAATGAGAAAGCCTCTCAGTTGCCACCTGACAGTAGCCGCAACAATTATCTTGACGGGCGATGTTCATGGCCGTTTCTTTCACTGCGATAATCCAGCATGTACACCATTATTTGATACAGAGGGAAAGGTCACGCTGTGCGTAAGCAGAGGACCTACAATTGGATGTACCACTATTATATTACTGAGCGAGCAATCTACTGTTGTTGGGTTTACAATAATATTTTCTTCTCCATGCATTTGATTTGGTGAAGTTGAAGAGAGCAAACCATGGAAAGTTACTGAAGAGCTCTAAGCGGCAGCTACAATAATTCTGTTAGGACTGAACAATTTCCGCATTTCGCACTCGCTCCAGAAGTTGGCACGAGAGCACTCTCTCCTCTCATTAAATTATCATGTGGAATGTGACTTTGGTGATTTCTGTTGACCATTGATATATTCGGCTCCAAAGCATTCAAACTTCTGGCTTTTATTTCTTCAAGATTTGCACCAAGGCTCGGCAAGTGTTTCATAGGTATCATTGCACTGAGAGATACTGTGCGGATCACTTCACTTCTACATGGAGTATAGCAGCCTCAAACATTTTTTCAAATAAGGTTTTGACTCCTTCTCCTGTCATTGCACTACAATCAAAGTAACTACATAACTTGTTCTTCTCTACAAATCGAATTCCTTTTTGTGGATCCACTTGTCTTGCAACTGTATCGTTTTTGTTTCCAACCACATGAATGCGTGTTTTCCAATCTTCCACTGTCGCATGCCTCCTCACCTCTTTCATCCAAAACTGGAGTCTTTCAAAACTGTGTATTTGGGATACATCAAAAACGAGAACGAAAGCACTTGCATCTGAAAAGAATTCATTCCTTATCTCCGAAAATTGAGCAAGACCGCTAGAGTCAAAAAAATCAACAAACACTTTTTCGCCATTAACCATAACTTGCATACTACCGTAGTCGATTCCGATTGTGGACACATTGCGTTTGTCAAATCGTCTTTCACAATATCTTTTGACTAGAGATGACTTGCCACACGAGTGATCTCCTACCGTAATAATCTTTATTCTTTTGGTTACCATTCCTGTGCAACTTTTGGAATCACCAACGACCAATACTTATACTTATTGAGTAATCATGACAGGATTCCAGTCCAATCACAGTTTGCTTCAGACGAAATAGATGCATTAAACTCGTCATGAATATTTCACTCACTAAATGCATGTAATATGATCGATAGTTAGATGCTCATCAAAGAGGCGACTAACCTAATTTATACAGTGAAAGATAAGTATTATGCCAAATTTTTGTGGAGTGTCTAAACAGGTGATACAGGCGGTATCTGTGATCGCTAGCCTAGAGGGAGGCTATGCAAAGGAATAAGATGCATGAAGAAATATTGCTGGTTCGAATTTAAGCCCTAGAGTTGCTGTTATATTTATTCTCACACTCGTAAAAAATTGTAAACGAATAACATATCTCCATGACACCTAAAAAGATTCTTGTTGGTAATCATACAGAGATGCACATTTATTCGCAATGAAACGGAATGGCGCTTCAACCTTATCAAAACTATCATGACTGCAGCTGCACTCAAAATATTCCACACACCCATGGTCTTTCGCAAATCGGATTCCTTCTTCTGCAGAAACGAAATCCAGAGTGTCTTTTTCCTTTGACGAACAGGCACAAAAACTCCATGTGTCAGTATTGATTTACAATAAATCTTGGATATTAAAATTGAATGCCACTATATCATTGAATGTCATCACCAACCGTTCACAGGTGCATTGTCATTTCAGAAACTTACATTGCGCAAGTCTACTTTATTACCAACAAGAATCATGGAAACATGTCTTCCATCATTATCCAATTTCAATTCCAAATCCAACAATTCTATCCACCGAATGACATTCTGTAACGATTTCCTGCAGGACACGTCAAAAACATAAATAATGCAGGTACACCATTTCGTCATGACTTGCCCTATGGACAAATTTGTCTTCTCGTTAGTCTCGGATCGCCTCGAGAGAAATAAAGATTCAGATTGAAATTGTTCCCCTGGCATGTCGTATACAAATAAATCAACTTCTTGGCGTTGTTTTCTATTTTCTTTCACATCATTATAATCTTCAGAGACTCGTTCTACAGGCACAGTTACAACATTTAATTCCAATCCCTGGGTCATGTGATAATCTCCGTGGACTGCTTGTTGTCCCTCTAGGAGTGTTTGTATCATGGTTGTTTTACCAGTCATTGCATCGCCACAAACAATAATTTTTTTTCGAAGAATGATAATATCTGTCCCATGCTTTGCTCCTTTAATGATAAGATCAGACGACGCAAATGGTTTGGGAAGGGAAGTAAGCGAAAGCGTTTGGAGGTTGTTCATGTCTGTCTCAGATTTCTTTGATAATAACGAAAACGTCAAAATATTTTTTATAAACAGCTCTCTCAAGCTAGTAATCAAAGCCTACAGATTTCTCTCGCTTCTTTCTTTCAGTCGTCGTTGTGTCACTATTGTGTGAAACCGAGAGCAAATCTTCCAAAATACCATCAGCAACGACCAGACCATCTACAGCTGCGCTCACGATCCCACCTGCAAATCCTGCACCCTCCCCTGAAGGATACAGTCCAGATTTTCCAATTGCTTGTAAAGTCTCAGAGTCTCTACAAATTCGTACTGGACTGGAAGTCCTTGTCTCAACTCCATGAAGAAGAGCATCTTCGCACAAGAATCCAGGCATGCTTTTTTCAAAGTGATTTTTCACTGCGTCCTGTAGTGATTTGACCATCGCTTTCGGATAAATTTCATGGCAAGCACTTGGTTTAACGCCAATTCTATAAGAAGACGACGGAGCTGTCTTGGAAGGAACTTCATTGATAAAATCAGTCAATCTTTGGACTGGAACTATAAAGTTGCCACCTCCCATTATCGCAGCCCGACGTTCCATATCACGTTGAAATTCAATCCCTGCAAGAATTCCGTGTTTCTCCCGGTATTCTTCTAAAATCGGATCATCTGGTGCGATTGTGACTACGAGTGCAGCATTCGCCCAAAGAGAATCACGCCTTGAAAAAGACATTCCGTTCACACAGACTTCATCTGCTTGTGTAGATGTAGGCACGATCTGTCCTCCTGGACACATACAAAAGGAGTAGGCGCCTCTATTCATTTCACCATCAAATGCTTTATCAGTCGCAAGGCGATAAGACGAGACAGGCAACCTCCCCTCGTGATTACCTTCTTCCTCCGACAAAGGAAAAAAAACATCATTCCATTCATCAGTCTTCTTTTTCCCAGAAAAGGCACTCCGTCCCCAGCTATCGCCATATTGAATCTTGTTGATTACTCGTTGAGGGTGTTCAACCCTAAATCCCGCTGCGAATCCCTTTGGTTCCAACTGAATCCCAGCTTTGTGCAACTCTTCATAGACATCACGAGCTGAGTGGCCAGTTGCCAAGACAACAGCATCCCCATACATTGTTTCTTTTGTTCCATCTGGTCTCATCTCTTCGGGAACTACTCCTCGTTCATTAGCCGCTGAATACTCTACATTCACACCGACCACCTTGTCACCGTCAATAACAACTTTTGTCATTTTCGCCCCAAAGTGGACTTCACCACCTAACCTTCTTAGCTCAATTCGCATGTTTCTCAATAACTTCACCAAGTTGTCGGTACCAAGATGAGGACTTCCATCAACCAGAATCTTTTCTGGTGCTCCATATTCTACCAAAGTTTCCAAAACTTTTCTCACGTTTCGACTATTCCTTCCAATCCTAGTCGTCAATTTGCCATCACTCCATGTTCCAGCACCCCCCTCTCCAAAAGCAAAGTTACTGTCTTCAGACATTATTTTACGGTTAATAAGTCTACCAATATCTTTACCTCGGGATTCAACAGGTTGTCCACGTTCCAACAGAATGGGCGTGCATTGCTGGCTCTGAGCAAGGGCCAGTGCACAGAACAATCCTGCAGGTCCTGCTCCCACAATAATTACTTTCGGTTTCCTATTAGTGACATTATCGATGGATGGACTTTCATCATATAGCTCATTCATATCGGGCGTCACAATTTCATTCCTCCCTGGCTGATTCTTCAATCTTAGATCCATCATTGCTTGATTTGTCATATCAACATCAATGACATGAGTGTATCTTGGACCTTCCTTTAGAACTTTCTTTTTTCTTGCATCGAGTGATCTCCGTATCACCCTCACTGCCTTAATTTGAGAGGGCAGAGAAAGATTTTGTGATATATCCTTGATTTTGAGACGCTTTAGAAGTGAATCAAGAACTGGTTGAGATAGATACAATTGATCAACTGGTATCTTCTCGTTTATAGAGGATTCGTCATCTGGTTTCCCTCTCCTTGCATTCCTTTCTTGACCATCGGAAGGTCCTAAAAGATCAGGATCAACTTCTACGCCAAAAATTCGCCAAGTTTGGATGGCGCTTGATTCTTTCAACGGTTTCTTTCTATTTTTGGAGCTGCTCTTTTTCCGCAGCTTCTTCTTCTTTGTAGTTTGCGCTGTTCCTTCTGACATGAACAATGGAAAGTTGCCCATCTGATTTCCTGAAATGTTGATCCTATGGAGATGGAAGTGTTGATGACCCAGTGGCATCTGGAACGCTTCCAAAGATACTAAGCCAACGGCCGCTAAAAAACAAAACAAAATCTTTATGCCTTTCATAGTAACCCTTTGTAAATACAGTACTTTGTTCCGAAAAAGGATAGGATGATTGTTTAACTAGATGCTATCTTTATGATGTATCCTTCATGCTGTGGGGTTTGATCTGGTTTGATGTTGATGTTTATTCTTTTTCTAGAAAAACAGATTTTTATTTTATGCAAATTGCTTGGACCTGAAAGATCTCAGATTCCCTTCCCGACAAGGGTCTGCACAGAGTGATTGATAATTGAAGGGAAATCAACGAGACAATAATTTGATACAAGGAGGGACTTGCATTCGTAGTGAACAGCTCATTACATAATGCAAAGAAGGAGCTTCGAATAAGTATGTGAGGCTCGAACAAATAATAGTAAGGTTGAAAGTATGATATGTGGTAAAGATAATTTGAATAGATTAATATCACAATACCATCGACTTCTAATAAACAAATCGAATCCTATTGATACACGTTCACAAACTTTCAGGTTAAAATCTGTAGAAAGAAAGAATGAAGAGTCAGAAAGGTGAATGAATTAATCATCGACAAAAAGATGAAATACAAATGGTCAGGATTACATTGATGGGCTCGCTTTCATGGGCTATGTAATTTTCCAGGAGCAGCTGTGAACTACGACGCCCACCCCCGGATGCCTCAATACACATCACAAAGTGTTGGTGCGCCACCCATCAAATTCTTCATTCCAAATCGAGTACAGATGATGATAAGATTGAGCGTGAAACTTACAATGCCTGCACATTTTAACCCATTGGTGGGTATTCCTTTTCGCTGCATGACGCCAGAGGCCATGTCTCATTATCACGGAGCGGAGCGAATGCTACGCGTGCTGTCTGTCTCCCCTTTTTCCTGGATGGTATTTGAATGGCACCTAACACCTGGGCTTTTTTGGCATCTTCCACACTCTCCATTTGGCAAAATGCAGATCCATAAAAGGCATGCGTATCATGGTCAACAATCCATTGTATGATTTCAATCTTTGCATCACCAAAGGCTTGGCGGAGTTTAGATGCCGTAATGGTTAGGGGTAGTTTTCCCACAAAGAGGCGCTGGGATTCTTTTTCACTTTGCCGCACAAGTCTTTGACCCGTGACAAGATCTTGGCCTCCTCGAACGATCACTCCCAACTTCCGTTTCTGACCAACTAGATCGGGGGCCGTATCTGGCGTTTGGTATCCCTTCACACAAAGGGGACAGGCAAGAGTGTGTGGGTCATCCGTCGCAATTCCTTGGCATTTATCGCAGACAATTACAGGGACTGAACAAGGGAGACGTGAAGATGGAAGAATCTTTGAACATTTGTGTTGACCACGATACGATGCATGTGGTGTTTCACAAAGGCAGCAACTGCTCTTTACGTCAGCATTCAGTCCTTGCGGACTTTTTAGTAACGGAGTCTGTTCCATGCGTTTGTCAAACAAGTAATTCTTGCCTTTCCAGAAACCACCCTCAGGAAATGTCTTTAAATATCGTTCGATACCACCTCGAACCATTACTACACCCTTGGTTTCGAACGCTTCTTCCGCATCGGTGATTTGATTCAGTAGAGCTGTTGCACGTTCACATCTTATGCCACCAGTGCAATACATCATGACAGTCTTATTTTTCAATTTCTCTTTCGTCGCCGGTGCATTTAACCACTTAGGGAAATCTTGGGATGTTCGCATTTGGGGATCAAGCAATACTGCGCCTCCCTTCGGCGGTTGGAAGCGACCAATGTCACTTTCATATGCATTCCGTACATCAATAATAACAGTATCTTTTTGTTGCATTTGTTTATGATAGTCGGGCGCCTCCAAATGTTTTCCCGAGTGACGATTCAGGGAGGGTGCTTTGATGCCATCCAAGGCGTAACCAACTAACTCATTCACTTTGCGTAAAGTAAACGTTCTGAACTGATTTTTAATTGGAACACCATCTTCCAGTTTGAAATCTGTCTCGTTAAAGGCTGGATCCCATTCTCGTAGTGCATAGCAGAAAGCACGAATATCATTCGGATTTGCAGTGAGGGTGCAATTTAAACCCTCTGGTGCGCATCGACCTCTTCCCGTAACTTTGTAAAAGGTGGCCAGCTCCGTAACTTTATTCAATGCAGCCTTATGCTCCTTCGTCTTCCATGCCGGCTCCTTGTATTGATAGAACAGACAAATGGTGCACGAATCAAGAGGTAATCCTTGCGGAGGAGCTGGGAGGGGTCGATTGGCATTAGTTTTAGAAGCCCCAACATCGACAGCTGTAACAGAGAGACCGAGAGCCGCAGCGGTGTCCGTTGATTCCGCAGCTAAATTCCGTCGAATCGCTCTTCGCGCTTCTTTACGGGCCTTGGAAGCAGCGGCTCTTGCTTGTTTATTGTCCATCACGTCGGTGATATCATGCTTGTCGTAAATGCTTGTGGACTTATATTATGAGATACCGTTTAGTGAAATCAGATAAATAAAAGAAACAAAATAAAAACAAAAATGTGCGGCAGAGAATTCATTTGGCGTCTGCCCTAACCCGACCCACCAGACACGGTTAGTATGGAGAAATGACCAATGACATCATCAAACCAAACCTTCAAAAAGCCAATGACCCCGATACATACAACCGTTATACAACGGTTATTCACGCTAATCCCTATTCTCAGCGGGATAACGATTATGACCGTTACTCCCGGCTCCGGCAATTGGCCAGCATTACTGTCGTTACTGGTCAGGTTGCTGTCATTTAAAGACAATATTCTGCTATTGTTACACACTGAAAAAGGCAAAACAATCTGTATCATTGGTTCTAATTGCCTTCGATCATGATGTTGTGGAAGAAAGATAGATCCATCAATACCAGTGCCGGTAGCCTAGTACCAGGAGCCAATCAAGGTAAAACCTCCAATATAGAGAAGAGGTCTTCCACGAGGGGGGGAGGGGGGTTCACCAGGCTCCTCATAATTGCTGGAGTGTTCCTAGTTCTTGGCCTCAACATTGGGAACACGAATAGGAATATCATGGAAGAGGAGAATACATTCAAGTTAAATATTTTCGAGCTTGAAGAAGACAACAGCATGCGCAAAATTTGCCCGTCCGCCAACAATCTGCTTGTTGACAATATGAACTCAATTAAGTCTGCTCATGGCAAAGCTGAAGAATTTCATAACAAGGGAGGAAATTTGAAAATCTTGGAAGAATTCCTGAACGCAAACATTGACAATACGTACAGGAATACAGGTGCCAAATTCGTACCTGATGGCAAAGATGAGCCCCTTTCTGATAAAGAAAGCATTAAAGATTACATTGCCAATGCGAAGCGAGTAAATGATAAACGCCTCAGAGGGGGTTACGGTGATAGATCAAACTATGGAACATTTCAGTCCTTGCCAAATCACATTTCTCACCGTAAGCACGAAGCTGTGATTGATGTTAAAGAATCTCTTTCTAATTGGGAAAGATGGAAAACAGGAATGGGCCCCATTGCTGTGGATCTTTGCAAAAATGTCACTAATATCATTTCTGGCATTGAAAAGAAAATGATATGTTCTCTTGACAACTCTTTTGTGAAAAGTAGTGTCGAGAAACAGGAGAAGGAGCTTTCAAGTGGAATTGATGTTGTAAATACAAAAGATGCCGGCAAAGAGAACAAGTGCAGTATTATGTCAATTGGGAGTAACGGCCAATGGGGTTTCGAAAAGTATATTGTGGAATCAAGCAGTTGCGAAACTCATACGTTTGACTGCACAGTGAAAGATCCTAGAAAGCCGAGGAATGATAATGTTCATTTTTATCCATACTGTATTTCTCACGAGAATAAAGTGGAAGGAGGCAAAGAGTACTTAACTTATTCTCAGATGATGGATAAGGTTAGTAGTACCTGTAATCAAGAAAGAGGAGTTGGTGTCCTTTATCAAAGAGGACGAGCCGGCAGCACCACGAGCAACATGATGTTTGAAATTGTTCTATTTCTTTGATCGAGATGCATTAAACAACGTCATCAATGCACTACTGTATCTCATTGTTCTTATCTTTTTATGTACTCACTTGATAGGCTGGCTTGGAAGATTCTCCTCAAATATTTAAGATGGATGTTGAAGGTTTTGAATATGATGTTCTCACACAGATGCTCAGAGAGGCCTCCGAGCCAGGTAGCAAAAACAATCTACCTGCTCAAATATCAATCGAACTGCATTATGGAACTCGTATGTACGATCTTGCATGGCTCAAGCGTTGGCGTAATGCTGGTGAGATTGCTCTGTTCTCAGGCATGATGTACAATCTAGGAGGCTATTTGCCTGTGAAGCTTGAAGAGCAGGAAACCTGCGACGCCTGTATGGAGGTGTTGTACGTGCGTGTTTTCTGCGATTGACAAATAATTTCTCCAAAGATGGATCCCAACAGTAATAATGTTTAACTTTTTTAGCATATTTACGTGGTAAATAAGCGCAATAGGGGGTTTCGCAACAAGATTGCCAAGCACGCCCTGAGAACTTGTACTTACATCACGGTTCCTGGACAGATTACAGAGCGAGGTGGACCACCAAATTTAACATGTCACAATTTTGATTAGCACAAGAACATTTACCGCTTTCGGCGTCAGAAATTATAGTATCGGACTCCTTCTCTTTTGAGATTATGGGGCTGAGCGTCTGTGTACGATATCTAAACAAAAACAGAAATGAGATGTGTATTTTGATGGTTATTCACCATGCGAACAAAACATACAGTATCTTGAGAGTAGTGTAAGAAAATTCAACAAGGATTTACCACGAACATAAACTCAGGTGCCAAGGCGGCATTAGAGTTCTACATCATAATTGTGATCGAGCCTACAATGATTGAATACACCTGTCTGCAGCTTTGGCCCATAAGGAGGAGACCGCTGAGGCTATTCAGAAAATTGCATAGATAGAAATCAAAATATAAATCCGCTAGAAAGCACTGAAGGCTGAAGGCTACTACAAAATGTCTTCTTTCTTTGCTTCTCATATCGGCAGACTAACAGCTCAGGTTCCAGCATGAGCAGCAACTTATCCGTTCCTCCTTTCAGCAGCATCAATGCTAGTTCTTGCAGCATGTCAATAATTTTTAACTAGCATGCGTTATCGAGTTTCTCTTGCTTCATCCTCCGCACGACCAGATAGGACTTGGAGGTTTAGATACAAGAGTGTTGATATTGGTCTTGGAATAGAAATGTCACTAATAACTAAAGAGGATCTAAAGTGCAGCTTACTAAGTTTATGAGCTAGACGAGGTAAGTTGCATGGTCGAGAATGCTTTGGATATTACTGTCCGTGTCGACCTAGGAATGACGTCAAGGG
>Ga0306864_1001259_pt1 | contig 10536 bp, 6 predicted proteins | sample AntRauTorckE5430_FD_190448 | JGI IMG/M metagenome (GOLD analysis project Ga0306864, IMG submission 190448) | Saline lake microbial communities from Rauer Islands, Antarctica - Metagenome Torckler E5 #430 (v2) (version 2) | ecosystem: Environmental > Aquatic > Non-marine Saline and Alkaline >...
ACTTATTCGATCCTGGATCGGTTGACGAGCTGATTTGAGCATTTTTCCACAAAATACTCCTGACAAGCATACAGTCAAGATGCGTTCGTCTTCCTAAGGCAAAGGTGCCTATCTCTTCTTTAGTGTGTAGCAACACTGAAACCAACAAAGGTGAGGCTTGCATAGACATAACCAACTCTAGTGGGTTTATGACAAGATAAATCAAAGGTGAAAGACTGGCTCTTCTTTCCATCTAAATTGAAGGTGTGAACATGGACTTTGCCCAATCCTTGAGCTGACGGGTCGGTGATTTTGATCTTTTGTCCCTCGGTTACAATACCATCGTAGATGAGTGTGGATCCGACCTTAGAAGTAATCAAAAGACGGCTCGAAGATGCAACAGGGCAGATATCAATGCACCCAGTCTTAATTTTTGTTGATCCCTTACTGCGTGTAACGTGTTTCTTGCTTTTAGATTTGATTTTTCTTCCCTCTGTCTTAAAGCTCCATCCGTTACTATCCTTACAGATCCTTGGCTCAAACAAGAGCCAAACAGCAGTGGGGCGGACAAAGCAAATCTTGTTTTGATCAGAAGGCTTATTTGTTCCGGGTACAAGCACTGATGGATTCGATGAGAAAGTATTTCGTACAGGAATCAATGAACTTTCAATGGGAGGATTAGAGGGTGCTTTCGAAGGAATCATTGAAGGCAATTTACTGAAAGAGAAAGGAGCTGCGGTTGGACTTGTTGTGAGGAAAGAAAGGCTACCGAATGCGTCGAAATCACCATTTATTCTCAGCACGACTGGTAGAAGAAGACCACGATGCTGACAAAGGTCAAGAAGTCTTGTTTCGACGAAGACCAAAACATCATTAGGACAAAACATTGCGTTGTTGCTCATATTCAGGGCGAGATCGCGTGGGCTCTCATTTCCTACCTTGGCATCAATCGAGGTAATGTCAATACAGGTCCGCCCAATGTTCTCGACTGCGAAGCGTAATGCTGCAGATACAACACATTCTTCTCCCACTGGGTAATCTTTACACTCCTCAAAATTTCCAATAGAACAAGGAACAGGAGACAGTATTTGAATCTTTGTGGGGAGTCTGTGTTTATAGCGCCATCATAAAACAATCAACGGTTAAAAAAAAACGAAAATAAAGCCGATTTAGATGTGCTCGAGGTAGCAATTTGATCAAATCTTGTGAATTTTAACAGGTCAACTTACAAAAAAGGTAACTCAAAATCTCCTCTAGCCGAAACAGGTATTTTAGAGGTAACGCCAAGTCCAAAAACGGCGTTATTGATTAGTTCGCCAACTTCTCCATCGCAGACATTTGTCTTGATGTAATATTCAATGACATGTTCTACGCCTGGACGAATGAGCAAGATCTCGTCCTCTTCAATCAATTCAGTAAATTTTCCGCCTTGTCCAACAATGAGACCTTGAATTTTGATATCCTCCCGAGCAAAATTGAGAATGCTGTATTTCAGCTTGAGCTCTCTCACACAAGTACCTGGAATATCACCAGGAACAACGACGAATTTGCAGGGAACGATAAAGGCATTTGATCCAAGAAAGCCTTGCGGCTCGCTGTAACATTGCGTTTCCAATTTGATGACTGGGTCGGAGAGGGGATTTTTTGAGGGAGAGTTTGACTTGTTTGCATCCGGCATCTCCGTAGGATATGTTGGCATTGATTCCAAAGAAGGACTATTGGTAGGATCACTTGAGATTCTTTCAGTGGGTGTTACAGTTGGAACTCGTGAGATCATTTCAGTGGGCGTTGCAGATGGAACTCTTGATACCGTTTCAGTAGGCGTTGCGGCTGGAACGCATGAGCATGATGACCTTTCAGTGGGCGTTGCAGTTGGAACTCTTGTGATCATTTTAGTGGGCGATGCGGTTGGAACACGTGGGACAATTTCAGTGGGCTTTGAAGTTGAAACACTTGATATCATTTCAGTTGGCACTGCGGTTGGAACACGTGAAATCCTTTGGGTGGGCGTTGAAGTTAGATCGGCAGAAACAGTTGGTTTTGTGCTTGGAGAACCACTCGGCTTGTAAGGACTGGTTATGTCTCGAGGAAAACGAAATTTCAAGTATCCCCAAGCGTAACAATAATAACCCTTGATATTATTTTTCCCTTTGATCCAGCCTTCAATCTTGATGGATCCAGGAGCTGTTTTAATCGTGCAAGTGTCAAATGTACGAGTATGCTGATGTGTCATACATGTATTCTTCACAAGAATTTCATTATCTGAATTAGTGTACACTTGGCTTGCGAATTTGATGACCTTCTTATCTTGAATAACGTCCACGTCTTGTGCCGCCATGTTGTTACAGTACTGGTAAACAAATGTCAGCTCGATAGAGCGACAGTCTTGAATATGAAACGGTTCCATCTCATTACACTTCCTTTCTTTATCTGTTCCATGATCAAGTACACATACGACCTTTGCAGAGATGTTACAGAACTGTTCCTGCATGTTACGATTGCCAATGATAGAATCATCTCTTTGAAATGTGTAAGATCAAAATGGTTATTTAAAAGGTTGTTGGAAACGGGTTTGCGTAATAGAATAACCTTGTTGAACTGCCAAAAGAAACTTACGACACAGAAATCAACGAAGAGGACTGATTCTCTTCGAGACCGTTGGTCGAAGAGAGTAGAAAGAAGAGTAACGCAATGAATTTCATTTTCATGTTGCTTCGGACTGTACTTTGTGTCAGTAGAAACGGATATAACTGTTGTTCGGTTATTGGTTATTGGACCGTTCCTGGTTGTTCCTTCAAGAACGAACTTTTTTGAATTAGTCAAACGGTTTGTTTTTCATTTCATCCATCTGCCCCACTGCTGATGTGTGACAATGAGAAATAATCTTTAATTAGAGCGCTATCAAGCTTGGTGCCCATCAAGATTGTATCAGCATTTTACAATTTAACTTTAAAGAGAGAATTTAATTGAGATCAAAAAACGCTGGGAAAAGAAATTGCAAGAAAGCAGCATGTATGATGTGTGCGATGCTAACTAAAACTGCTTGAATGATGCCATCATCGAACTTCCTCAGTTCATTTCAAAATAGGATCAATAGACACGAACAGCTTTGCATCCCCATGTATGTAGTACCCAAGTACCCAATACTGTTAGCAAAAGAACGTTTGATGATTCAACCATGTCCATTGGTGAATATGATGCAACCTTTTACCTCCTGAGTATTCAACACCACAGCGGCTCAAAAGAGATGGAGAGCACGTGCATTTCGAATTTAAAAATTGTATAACCAATTGATGAAGTACCACATGATACCATGCCAGGGTTTTGATTTTTGCAACAGTCGAACCATGCTGGGAAGAGAGCCTAGACAAACTTAATAAAAAACATTCAAAATATTCAAACTCTGTATGATCAAATGTGTTCATAGTTGCAACTCAATTTTATATTAGGTTGGACTTCGGCACACATTCCGTCTGGTTCTGTTCATCATTATTGGCTTCTACCGTAGTAACCAAACACTGATTGGAGAAAAAGGCAACACCACCATTAAAATAACATAAAACATTGTATTTGCTCACCTGGAATAGAATATCCAATGCATTTTGCAAATTATCAGACAATGTCTTAATCAGAAATCAGCTATCCAAAGTGGTAAAGGACGAGGTTTCTGTGAACATTGTGCACAAAATCACGCAAATAAATAATATATCGTAATCCTTTGGGTGCACTCCAATTACAAGCACGAACGCCCCATTCACAATACCATCTCCAACCTCCAAACATACCAGCAAAGAAACCGACAAGGGCGCAAACGGCAGATAATGCACTGACTGAAGATTATTGGGCCAATCCCTATGTGGCTTATTTGCTCAGTTTTTTAACATGGCATGTGATAAGTACATAATGATGATTCAAATCACTAGGCCATGTTCCATGTAAACTTCGTCAGAGCATCAGCACCAAAATGTTGGATAACAATAGAAATATTTCCCAGAAAGAGCCCTTAAGAAGTTCCCTTCTCCCTATTTGCTCCTTGTAAATCTGATTCATTTTTGCAATTCGATCAAGAAGTACACCCCCCCCGTATGTGAAGCTACAGAGATATTCAGCTTCCTTCATTACACGATTGAAGAGATATGATCAAAGTCCTCCTTGATACAGAGGATATCAACGGTGATTTCATTAGGATCTTAATTTTCAACGCCGCATTGTTCATTACGACTTTCAGTCCTCAAATATCGGAGGATTGCAGCAATCACGTTGATGGTTGTTCAAAATTAGTGACATCAACCGACGTTTGGCGTTTGACCATATTTAAAAATCAAAATGAGTAAAACAACACAAATTACTGGCTTCTCCATTCTCCATTCTTCATATACATATACGTGATTACACATGCATGTCATCTTCAAGACGTCATGGAATCATGGATGTGTCATTGAAACTCTTACTTTTTCTTTCCCATCATCAATTCACAGTTCAGATTTATTACATTCAGAAGAATCACGGATAAGGATGAAAATACAAGTGCAGTAGAGTAACAAAGATTGGATTACCATGCCTTTTACAAAGTAGTATTTAGATGCATTACAAAATGCACTCCAAGGTCCAAGGTTCAAGGTCCAAGGTCTGGAGTTCAATTTAAAGTGACCCTCGTCGGTTGAACTACTGACTAACTGAACGGCTGCGAGAATTCAAAAATTGGCTCCTTCCCTAGGTACGAAGCTAGCTTGCCAGAGGACAGATAATGCTACTCTATACTCTACTCGAACACATATCTCATTGTAAAGTCCCAGCTAATTTTAGTACATTCAAAAGAAGTCTAGTGTCTAGTACTGTTTTCCAAAATCGTGCCGCAGGGTGAAATCGCGCGGGCTTTCTCGTTGATACAGTAGACAACATTCAAAGCCAAAGGCCTCGTATCTATCTCAGTGAATTAGAGAAGATCTCTACGAGACAACAGAATGAATCTGCCTTTGAGAGTCATATGAGACGAGGAACGAAGTAGAATGTCACAGACTCTTCCCCTACAATATTCAGTCTTCACGACCGTCATGTTAGAATAATATTATCAATTCTTAAAATTACTTCCATGATACTCCTTTCTCAATATTTCCTCTAATCATCTGGTCTTGCATTTTCTTACTACGCTGCCTCTGCTTCTGGGAATATTCAGCATCTTCATCTTTGCCAAATTGTTCAGCAGCCACAGTGTAACTCTCCAGCTTACTTCCCATAATTTTCCTTGCGATGGGAAGCTGCCAAGCAAAAGCAAATACTGTGCTTGTCCCAGATCTACCTGCTCTCGCAGTTCGCCCAACACGCCTCACGTATTCAGCAGGGTCCTTTGGAAAATCAAAGATTACTACGTGATTCACTGGCGCAGCATCAAAATCTACACCACGCGCAGCTCTTTCTGTGCATACTAAAACATGATCGACAACTTCCTTTCTACCAGCTTTCACTTCCCTATCAAGACCCTTAGCAAACACAGATAAATTTCTCCTCCTAGACTCTGGAGTCATGGCATTATGATACGCCCCTACACCAAATACACGTCCTCTGCGATCACTTCTTTTGATCAAATTCTCCACTTTACGGCACGTTTCAACAGTATTGCAAAATACCAATGTCCTCTTGCATCTGTTGCTTCTTAGAGCCTTCATCAGCTCCTTCGCCTTGAATTCAAAACACAAATCCAAATTCTTATTTTCCGTTGACGGAACACTTACATCAACAAGATGTTCCTTCAAATTTGGAGCAACGCGATGCAAACCAGGACCTTGAATGACTCCTACATCCTTAAACTCTCTCTTTACAGACTCAATAATCTCATTTGGAAGTGTCGCCGTAACAAATACAAATTGCACCTGCGCTACTGGCGATGCGGCTCCAATAGTCCGCAGTTGTGGACCAAATGTATCATCAATAAGAAGCACATCAACTTCATCTAACACAATTGCTTGTAAATTTGATAAGTTGAGAGTTGTACTTTTTGTACGAAGAATGGTGGCAACGCGTCCCGGCGTTGAAATAAGAATGTCTACGGGAGATTGTCCAAGCATACGAATTTGGTCTCTAATATTGGTACTGTGTGACCCAGTTGCTGTAATCACACGAGTAGTCACAGGAGTTGAGAGGTCAGAGGTAGTCTTGTCACAAACTAACTTGATTTGATCTGCCAGTTCAGCAGTAGGAGCAAGGATCAACACTTTTGGTGACCCATACTCTTTTTTGTTGGAGACAGTCTTTTCTTTTAAACTCATCATGCGTTGGAGCAAGGGCAAGAGATAAGATAACGTCTTTCCTGATCCAGTTTGGTCTGCAACAATGTTAGACTCTCCCTTAAGCAGTGCAGGCCAAGCAAGTGCCTGAATACGAGATGGCTGATCGATTCCTGCTCCCGTGCAAAGATCTTGAAAAGTTTCTGATTCGATGGAAAAGTTTGGATCGCTCAATGCCTTTTTGCTGAAGAAGTGCGAGGACTGCTGTTCTTGATTTTGTTGCAATAATTCCAAGCCATCAGTACCATCGTCGACAAAGTTCATATCTCCATCATCGTAGTCTCCAAATGGATCATCATCGAAATCATAGTTTGTTCTTGTGGCCACTGGTTCTTCTCTACTTTGACTTTCGGTGTTTCTACGGCCACTGTCAGACCCTCCCCCTCTTCCTCTGCCATGATTGCCACCTGATCTTCTTCCTCTGCTAGTATTATTACTACTGCCTCTGCCACCGCTTCGTCTTCTCTCAGCGAATAGTTCAGAATTGGCTATTCTGCTCATAGGCGCTAAGGACACAAACGAAGTGACAAACTTCAATTGAAGCACTGCACATAAATACTGCGAAATTCTCATAGTTGCCACTAGCAGAGCAATAACAAGTTATTATTATTTGTTGTATCGGCTAGGTTTTCGGTCTATCTATCCATCACTTCTGTTCCGTCCTGATGTTTTGATGTTTTCACAATTTGGCATGATGAAAGAGATTGTAAGGATTGGTGGGTGGGGATTGAAACCCTATCCAACATGGCAAAGGTTCGGCAACCAATGAAAAGCAAAGAATACAACGGGGATACGAATAATCAAAATAAACAGATAAACAGTGAGATGAACAGACAAAATCACAAATAACAACAATAAAACTAAAAAGGACCAGATAGTAATAGAAGCATTAGGAATACCAGGAGGCAGCTTAGTCATTGTTACATCGGCTGTAATCCTTGCATCAAAAGAAAATGACAGCCTACGATCCTGAAGACCTAATTTGCACTTTCTGCCATTCTAAAACAATCTTTATGGACTATAAGCAAGGCGATGCCGTTTGCACGTCATGTGGTCTGGTCAATTCCGAACGTCTGGTTTACGAAGGAGCAGAATGGCGTGATTTCTCAGCTGTCAATGATGAAGAGAAAAAGAACAGTCAGCGTGCTGGCGGTGTCGTTGATGAGAGTCGATGGAATGGAGGGTTGGAACCTACTTACCTTGGACCTGTCTTTGGTAATTATTCTGGAGACGGGGAACGACATCGAAAGACTTTGAGTAAAGTCAAGAGAGTTGTGGACCATTGGGTTGATAAGGAATTCGAAAAAAAAGTTGAAGATAGTCGGCTAGCGATGAAACTCAAGGAGCAAAGAAAGAGGCAATTTGGTAGTCAGGAAGCAGAGGAGCAAGATTGGTCAGGACTTGGAACAAATGAACACGATCAAATTGCAAGGCAACGGTTAGACGAGGTTGCATCAATGCACAAAATGTTAGTTTCCGAAAAATGGTCTATAGATAGAGCGCTTTTGATTCATGGATCTTCGGATGAAATACCGAATAGATATACCGTATCAAACAGCTTTGGTGAAACTTTGAGAAATGCTGAACAAGAGCGAGATTCGGTGCTGAAACGGATGGATACATCACAACGAAAAGCGAGTGAGGATTTATATAAGGCTTATTCCCTGATACATCGTTCTTTAAAACAATTGAGTTTAAATGAAAATATGGGTGTCCTGTCTGAAGTTATGGACGCTATATGTCGATATGCCAACGTCAAGGGATCCTTGACAGTCAAGGGAGTTTCTACAAAAATCCCTATTGGAACAAATACAAAAGCTGGGATTGAGGAGCATAGATCATACAATAAGTTCCGACAATTCGGTGCAATTTCTGTCGCATTCATCTATCTTATTTGCAAAAAAAATGGCTTGGAGAGAACCTTTGCAGAAATTTGCGAAAGTTTTCACGACGAAAGCAATGCGTCTTCCGACGGTGCATTCATCAAGGCAAAGCATTGTTCCAAAGCTATTGCAGAAATTAAGAAATTAATGCCAGATTATGTGCAATCTGTAACAGTTGCGGCTGCTGAGCCTTGCGAAGTTCAATCATCGAAACCAGCAGCGTTGAAACCAGATACTGTCGCATCAACTGCCAGCATTAGAGCTGCAACTAATTCGAAGGAAGATCATCTGGTATCAATCACTACAAATTTGGTGGAACATCGTTTGAAGAATATGAAATTATCACGGGTTGCCATCTCAGCGATTACATATCTCGTTATACACATGAGAAGACATGCGGGGGGAAGTAAAAGACCAGCAATTATTATTGCCGCGATAGCATACCTCGTTTGTGACGCTGGTGCGACTATGCAAAGGTTGGCTTCTCAGACAAGGATTGCCAACGCAGGAGAAAAACATATTAAATCTGAAAATTTTATAAGCGATAATGGGAAAAGAAAACACATCAGACCAGGAGCCGCGCGAAGTACGAAACGAAGGCAGATCAGTACAGAACAGGAAGGAACAGCACAATTCAGCAATTTTCTACCAGAAATAACCTCCTCATGGGAATTGGAATCTGTTAGCGTCACTCCAGAACCAGAAAAAGAAACAGAATCAGAATCAGAATTTGATGTGCTTCTTCAACCTGTGAATGCGTCCAGATGTCCATCTGGTTCATCTCAACCACCATCTTGGTCTGAATGGAAAAATGAGAAGCCTTGGGAAAGGCGAATCAAGGAATTCGAAACATTTTGCAGTGTCCCATCTTCATCAGCAAAAGATTACTATAGGAAAGAAATCTATCCAAAACGAAAGGAATTGTTGGGCATGTTACAGAAATGCTTCCCGCATAATACAGATATAGATGGATGCAAGGCTGACATCATGATGGGCAATATCGCTGTTGCCTCTCCGTTGATGGACAAAGCACCGAAATAATAATATTGTATAAATCACACCTTTCGGAGTGTAAATGCGTAGTTAGATTAGATTAGATTAGATTAGTTTAGTTTCCTGCCATTTTGATAGCAGCATCAAGTTGTGACATGGCCATGAGTGCTAAATCAGTCGGCTCCTTAACTTTTACCTTTCCACTACCAGGTTGAGAGTAAATGAAAGTATTATCGTAGGTCAATTGATCGCATATCTGTAATGAAATAGCCAGCTCATCTTTGAGTTCGAGCAACTCAAACTCCCCCGTCTCCTTCGCAAGCTTGACGAGTGTATTTCTCGATTCGCCAAGATTCCAAAGCTGGTTTACAGGAGGAGTCTTTAGGATAGTTCGAACTTTATCCCATTCTCCAGCTTGAAGAAGGTCTGGGATGGGTTTCAACTTTTCCCTGCTTGCGGCGAGATCATTGACAAGATCCACCGTCCCCGCTGCATTCGCAACAGAGGGCTGAATAGCTATTATTACTGCAGGTGCTAAGACAGTAGTCTGCAGATTGGAAAGGAAAGCTCGACGTGATGGTTCAGTGCCTGAAAATGATTCAGTAGATACTGATAGCAATGCTAAGAGGCTGATGATGACTTTCATATTTAACTCGCTAATGCTTGGAATTATGCAAGGTGTGGTGGTATAATGTAGCTACATAGAATGTAGGTAGATAAGGATTTGGTTTGATGTCTGATGTCTGATCTTGGTCTGATGTTGGTGTTGTTTGTATTTGTGTGCGTTTTCTGCTTAGTCAGTTCGCGCCACATTTTCAAAGTAGTAGCTTCATCTTCCATCATCCATCATCGTATTAAACGCAAGATGCTATGCTACATGCTACATCATGCAGCATGCATGATGATTAATTATGCATTAAAATCAAAGTTAAAGTTAAAGTGAAAGAGGATAAAGATGTGGGTTTACAGTAGTGGGTGCTGCTTTCCAATTCTGATCCACACAACGCGCAAGTATTGCAACGATGATTCTTATTTCCATTTTGATCAGAGATTTGAGAAACTCACGATTCCCTCAGTTCTCTCTCTATTGATATACAACTGTCTATTTGGAACTACCAAAATAGGTCACAATTCAAAGGAAGGAACCTCTTGACATCTTTCTCAAGATCTCAACGTTATTTCTTCTCACAAATCATCTTTTGTCCACCGACTCCTCATTCGCTCCCATTCCGGCTTGGTCATGGGACCAAATTTCTTCTTTGGCAATCTTATGGCTTTATTTTGATCCACTCTCTTCATTTGATTTAATAAAGATTGAGTTTTCTTTGTATATAGAGTTAATCCTGCACTTGATCCGAGTATGATCAATCCCAGACCTATTTGCAGTGGTGTTGCTC
>Ga0306864_1001264_pt1 | contig 10514 bp, 4 predicted proteins | sample AntRauTorckE5430_FD_190448 | JGI IMG/M metagenome (GOLD analysis project Ga0306864, IMG submission 190448) | Saline lake microbial communities from Rauer Islands, Antarctica - Metagenome Torckler E5 #430 (v2) (version 2) | ecosystem: Environmental > Aquatic > Non-marine Saline and Alkaline >...
GCATGGTAAATCCTGAAGCAGACCAACATTCTCAATCAAAATTATGGGAAGTCCTCTATCTCATGAACCAAGGACAATGGATGCACGATAATATACAAAGATGCCCAAATACATTTGCGCTCGTCAAGAACATACCTGGATTGATGCAAGGCTCCATGTTTGGCAATATATTCTTTTCCGTTCTCTACCCAGGGACCAAAATTGATGAACACTGCGGACCAACGAATCTTCGCCATCGAATGCATTTTCCATTGTTGGTTCCTTCAACTTCGCACGATAATCATAATGATGATCGTCATGGTCATGATAGTCGTCATGGACATGGTCCAAGATTAATAGTCAATGGTGAAATCTTTACTTGGGAAGAAGGAGTACCGTTTATTTTTGATGATTCACTAGCACATGCAGCAGAATACCCTGCAAATGATAAATCAGAAGTTAGGGTTGTCCTTGTGGTTGATTTGTGGCATGCGGATCTGTTCAATGATGAGAAGACATTGCTTACGGATTTGTATCCATCAGTCCGTTCGTGAAGGTATGGATTGCACTGCACGTTTGGGCGTGTTGCAATGCAATGCAATGCAATCTAAGTACTTTTTACGATACTACATAACTCAGAATTACTAATGTGATGAACTCCTCGGATTTTAAAAGATGAATCCATATTCATTTTTCATTTATGGCAAGGGTTAGTTGATCATTTCTGAATTACAGATGTGGATGGAGTGGATGGTTGTTTATCAACGTGATAGTCACATGTCTCCGTGATCCGTGATAGCTCTCTCAGATCCGTCTTAAGTCTTAAAAGTCCAGAATCATCATCATCCTGAATGAGGTTCTCTTCGCTATGGTAGCTAGTAGAGCTATTTTAAATTTGAATTTTGAATTTTCGAAAATAAATTGCTCGGGATAAGTTTCCCGCAAAAACATAATCTTAACGGCTAATTTATTTGTGATTGTCCGTTGTGGCTGATTTTCAAAATAAGAGAAACACTTTCACTTTGGAAAGTCCCGACCCGACTGTTGTCGGGCAGCACCACCTTCAACGTTGGATGTATGGTATCGTAAAATCGATATCTATGTAAGTACCTATGGTAGGTATGGTAGCTGCTGGTAGTAGGTATGAATTGTGTTTTATGTGATATTATTATGCTACATACAACGATACTGTCCCGTCAAAGTCATCAACGCGCTCATCATCGCATTTGCCTTGCTATAGAAGCCAGGCCAACTGCTCTAAAACTAATTCATTCGGTTGCTGTTTGATTGGAAGATTAAATACCTACTTTCAACATTAAAAGATTGATCATTGAATATTCAACAGAATCAAAATATTGAATATTGAACAGCATTGAACATTCAGCAAACATTTACAAGCGAAAGCACATCACAAAAAGAAAGCCACGAGAGTTTCATCTAGAAAACATACAAAAGACTGAAATTGAAAGTGCGCCGACATGTTTTTGTTGCCAGCTCTTGGATCTTTCGCGTCAGATTCACTAGTTATATTTCTGCATTATAGCTTCCATGTTCTCCTGCAGCCTGATGGTAAGTGACTTGTTTCATTCCCAGATGTTTTTTATGGTATACAATTGAAGTGAGCTTCTTCACATTTCTGTCAGCGCTCTCGTGCTTTCCTTCCATCATTTCATTCATTCATTGCCTATTGTCTATTTATTACCTATTACCTTCTCGGTTCTAATTATTTCTCCGACGTTACTGCGATAGGAATCTTGTCAATTGAGAATACGGCTTACCTGCCTCCGCTATCCATCATCCGTCTCCTACTCTTGCTGCCTCTGAATTATCACGTCTACTCAGGCACTCGCCTCAAATTCACTATTCTTTATACAATATTTCACGCTGCTTCGGCACTTACTGTCCTCTGCCACTTCTTTGCATTCGGCATCCTCGCTAGCGAAAACTTAAGTGATTTCTATGTTCCCGCCCTTCCTGTCCATGATGATGATCCAAATCGGGATGCAACCAGCGTCTCAAACAGAATGCTAGATGATGAACTCGCCAATGATTCACAAGATGGATATGGACCTAATTCAGCCATTGGCACAGAAGCAAACCTTGATGAAATACTTGTGCAACGCGTATCGAATGATATCAAAGAATATGATGTCATTTGGATACTTTTGACTCTTTCTCTCTTCAGTATTGGACTCCATATAATGATCCTTTTGCATGTTAGAAGTTCCGCACCGACCAATGATGCCATGAGACGGAAATTTGAAGAAGCGACGGAAACAGAATTTGATGATCAAAATTATAGTCAAAGGGGAAAGAAACGTCTGGGGTATTGGATTTACGATCAATGTCGGCAAAACGATCTAGAGAGTAATGCACATGATGGTATCAGCGTGGATAGTTCGATGCACTCGGATTTGGAGTCTGGACTGAGTGATTCAACACGATCAGATAATGAAATGGATCCATTCTTAACTCATGATTTATTCCAGAATCCAGATAGCTTGAACGTGAGCAGTACAGGCGGTATACTTGATGATAATGATATACCGCATAGGAGACTTTATCGGCGGAGAAGGACTGATAACAATGGAGTCAGCTTGAGAGGACTGGTTGGTATTCATAGATGTTTCTCGACGGGATATGAAGGTACGGATTTTTTATTCGTCATTTTAAAATGCAATCGTACAGCTCAAATTATATACTTGTTCTGACAATGTATTTGCCATACGTGTACCCTCATTCAGACTTTATGGGAGAGATTAGGTCAAGATTCACAGAAGCAAAGATTGAGTGGACATCGAGACTGGAGGACTTTACCCATCGCATGCGTCAAAACGAAAATGTATCGAATTCGAAGAATATTCTGATTGCATTTAATCAGAATAAACCATTCAGAGCGCTTCTTCACATGTACGCTCACGAAGAAGTGTTTCACAACAAAATACTGGATAGGGCCTTTTCGAAAAACGAAACTTTAGAATTGTCATTCTATGCACCCCAAATGCTTTGTTTTCTTCTGCATAATGCTTTTTGGATGACTGGGAAGTTGGAAAAATGGATATTAGATAGATGTAAGTCAGATATTCACTTTGCTCATCGGTGTTTTTGGTTTCTTCGAGCTTGGTGTCTACAGGGTGGAATATTCATCGAAGAGCAAGATTTGACTTATTCGCCATGTCGGAAGAGTGGAAGTAGTTCGAACTTTGGTAATAATCATTCCACCTTAGTATTACAAACTCAAGGGAGCAGAAGCTTATCAGAACCAGACTTTACAAATGTCAGGGACTTGGTCAAGGATCCGTCTTTAAAGGATCTTGTAAATTCAAATGGTATCAAATTCTCACCTGGAGAAAGAAAGGCGCTTGAAAGTCTATTGTCGAAGGTTATTGAGTGCGGAGAAAGTGCTGCCCGTGATCTCGAATTTGGGTATCACAAGGAGGTTTATGACACGTCATTATCGCCAATGGAATCGTCTCCGTTGGGCAACTCTTTTATAGTTGATGCGAGTCAGGAGTATCCTACTGTAGGTCATTACAATGCAGCCAATGAAACACAAGCCCATGGTTTTTTACCGCATTCAAAATCAAGTTTGCGCCTCAGTCACGATGGAGACGAAGTACGCAGTTTCTTCCTACGGACCCCAGATTTTCTTGACAGCTTGATTAATATCGCGGATGATTTGTTATTAGAATCACCTAGCAATCGAACTCCAGAATTGCAAAAGAGGCTGAAAGAATTAGAATTTAACATGCTGCCGTCAAACTCCATTTATGTACCAGTGAATGGCTGCATGCATCGCGTCTGGAGAATTCTTGCTTTGGAGAGTATAGCTCTGAGCACCAAAGAGAGAGTCCCTTGCATCGTATACCTTGAGGTCATTGATCACCCCGCGATTCAAAGAAGTGCGGTTGATCAAGTGCTTCGAAATTGGTACACTGTTTCTAGACCTTCACAAAGACTCAATACATTACTATCACAAGTAGATAAGATTGCGCGAAAAGGTTTCACAAAGTTACGAGATGATTTTCAGGAGAACCAAGAAAAAATCTTTGCACGGATGTCAATGCCTAACTCTGCAAATGAATATGTTGAAGACAGTGACAGCGATTTGAGTGTGGAAATTGATTCACCTTCGCCTGTTAAATCTGGAAGAGAAGGGCTCAGTGCACACGATACATCTCCTTCTTCAGCTTCGTCGGGAAGAGCTAGTCCGAATGCAAATCTTGGGCAATGGCTATCCCCAAACCAACCTCGCAAAGTCCTATTGCGATCTGACGCCTCCTTGGCGTATGGCTCAACTCAAGTACCATCGTTGGGTTTAGATATCGCAGTTGATGAAGAGGAACCTGATATCGATCGAGTAAAGTCTCCTCGTTCGCCATTGGTTGTCTTTCAGGAAAATTGGGCTGAGAAAGAACATCGCCTTCGCCTTCAATCTGCCCAGGGCAATAATCCACACTGGCGTCTTCTTCCGGTCCTGATCAAATCCAATGATGACCTGCGACAGGAACAACTAGCATCGCAATTGATTCGTTGCATGGCTAGCATTTTGGCAAACGGTCGCGTTCCAGCATGGTTATATCCATACGATATTGTCGCCTTATCTTTTCGAGGAGGGATTATGGAGGCAATTCCTGATACAATTTCAATTGCTTCGCTTAGAAAGAATCATCCACATTTTACTGATTTAAAGCATTTCTTCCAGGAACACTTTGGACAATCAGGAAGCGACTCTTACGAAAATGCTAAAGCAAACTTTGTTGAAAGCTTAGCTGGATACTCGATTGTATGCTTTCTTCTCCAACTCAAAGATAGGCACAACGGAAACATACTTCTTGATAATAAGGGCCACATCATTCATATTGACTTCGGATTCTTCTTCCTGTCCTCGCCTGGAAAGAACTCTGGTTTTGAGAGTGCACCTTTTAAGCTTACAACTGAATTCATCGAAGTTATGGATGGCGTCAACAGCCATGCCTTTAGCAAATTTCGCGAACTCTGCTGCAAAACGTTCATTGAACTCCGTAAGAACTGCTTCCAAATCACTCTCCTTGTGCAAATGCTGATGGAAGGAAATGAAGACTTAGATTGTTTTCGTAGAAGACCCCATGATGCTATTCAGGGACTTCAAGAAAGGTTCAGACTTGATCTGAACGACCGAGCATGCCAGGAATATGTGAACACTCTCATCGACAATAGTATTGGCAATTGGACTACTACGTGCTATGATCGCTATCAGCGCTGGTTCACTGGAGTAATGTAATTGTCTAAAATTTGATACTTTGAGACAAGTATTTGAACTGTGTTACAAAAATGGATTTAATCTTTGCATTACCAAGAAATTGAATCAGATTCACGTTCGAAGTGACTTTTCTAATTTGATACAAGTAGTATTCACGAAAGAAACCACACTTTTACGTGTAAGCTAACATTTCGAGTGAACGAGGGAGCTCTTATCTTTACCTTGTCAATTTAACACCAGATCTGATGGAGGCATCAAACTTCTTGTCACCGTCATCGTTACCAATGTAAATGCCCACAAGTTTCGCCTCCTTTGGCAGGAGTTCACTCAGAAACTTTCATCCGTCTTCGGCACCTACTAGCACTGTTTATGCCTTCACTTTATGATGTCACACCCTTCAGCTCGTCAACGGTACACCTGGTAGGTAAAAATATGCTGTCGGGTCCAGACATGGTATGTGTGTCTCCACTTATAGCTATACTGTGTACAAGACAACTGGTGTGTATGCTATTGGTACAGTCAGCAATGAGATGCCTAGCTGATTTGTCGTAGACCAAGGATTGGGAACTATCTGCAGAAAAGCAATCATCAACTAACGAGAAAAGATTGTCGGCATTTTTGAGAAACTGTTGCAAGATATTCGAATTATGATTCGTTTTCCTTCATTGTCCACACGGTACACAATCGTTTTTCTTCTGTCCAGCTTGGCACTGGTTCATCTTCATCTTACAACAGTGACTGTGAAGTGATGATCCCTTACTTTCTGTCACAATCATTGACGCTGATATCACGAGTACTACCAAAGTGATGACTCTCGAACATCAATTTTTCAGTGAATCCATATTATTTTGGGCACTCAGGTGACTAGCGTTTTTTTAAGAAAGAGAAATCGAACAAGTGCCTTATTGCGTTTTGGGTGGGTTGTATTCACCATTAATTTTTATTGTTAAGCCTATGTGAATGATAATGCCACGTCGATCTGCGTTGTTGCCGAAATGAATTTGTAGTTTTTATTCCTCATCGTCTTCGGTGCTTGTCTCTGCCTTATTTCCACCATTGTATAACACCACGAGGATATAATCACCTTCCTGGGCAGCAATGAGCTCATAGTCTTTTGTACGCAAACGAATATTCTCAATGTTATTGTCTTCAGCCTGGTATGCATCATGCGCGCATTAAAAGAATAAATATGTTCAGAACAGCTCTTACACACACACGACAGTGAGCAAAGGTTACGAATCATACAACATGACTCACATCAAAGAGCTCCTTCATTTGGCGTGCTCCTTTGTCGTACAAGTCAAGGACATGGTGAGAATACTGAACTGCTTTCTCGTACGGCATTTTAGAGCCTTCTTGATCCCATCTCAAGACAACCCCGTCATTATTGAGAACAATGTACGCCTTGAAGCCAGGATTTCCTCTCAAGCCCTTGATCAGGTCGTCTATTTCGTTAGTTTGTTGCGACTTTAAAATAGAAGATTAACACGTGAAGGAGTTTTCCAAAGAACAAAGGAAAAGATAGAAACATGGACACTTACTGCCATTTTCGAAAAGCAATGCAAGAACGGATGCGATTGGAGTCAATTTTTGGAATTTGAAAAATACTTTTTCTAACCGCATTCAAAATACAATACGATTAACAGCCTGCGTAAATACACTACTCTACCTGCTGGTATTTACTAGTAGCTATTTCGTATTCACTCGCCATCAGACACGTATTAAAATTCTTTGAATCGCGTCTCCCCTTTTTAATGGAATGACGATGTCATTGTGGTAGGGTAGCCAGTGCATGGATCAAAAGTAGTGCATTCTACATTCATTGGCAAGATAAAACGAATGCTCGTAGGGCAATTGTACTCTTTACTTGATATGTAACTGGGAATGGACGTTTCCATGGATAACTCGAACGTTGATCAACAAATCACAAGATTTAATGTTATAACTGGAATTATATCTATTTTTAATTTGCCATCGTATTAAAAAAGATTCATAAAGATGAATGTGCGTCCAAATCATTCTGAACAAAATCAGCTGGTCACTTGGATCATACAGGTGTGATTTTTGGCATAGTTCTTATCATTACTGACCTAAACCTAAAGCTCACATCAATTCCTTGTGAGTGTATACCTTTGATGGATTTGCTCCAGCATATTCCTTAACGTAGTCAAGTCCTTCAGACCTAAGTAACCACTTTGTTGTCAACAGACCCTCGACGCCAACTGGTCCACGTGCATGAATTCTTCCAGTGGAAATTCCGACCTCAGCTCCGAGACCAAAACGGTATCCATCAGCGAATCTTGATGATGCATTCTTGAAGACACACGCAGCATCACAACTACTCAAAAATAGTTCTCCTTCGGGATCGTCAGAAGCACAAACAATGGATTCAGTGTGACCACTTCCATACTTGTGAATCCACTCAATCGCATCAGCAACACTGTCTACAATCTCTACCATACATGTGTGGTCTCCATATTCGCACTTCAATTCTTTTGCTGGGGTATCACAAAGACCAGTCTTCATGGCACTTGGTCCACCAAGACATTTGACTCCAGCAGCTCTCAAAGCCATTGTGCAACTCATTGCAACACCGTTGTCCAACGTATCTCTGTGCAGAAGCAATGTCTCCATTGCATTACAAGCTGATGGATAATCAGTCTTTGCATCAACAACGATCTTACTAGCATTTTCCTTGCTCGCACTAGGAGCAACATAGACATGACATACACCATCCGCATGTCCAAGGACGGGAATCTTGGTATTCCTCTTAATGTACTGCACAAGTGCATTTCCTCCTCTTGGAATGACAAGATCAATGACATCGTCAAGTGATAACATATCCTTGATTTGGTCACGACTAGTAACCAAACCAATAATCTCTCTGGTAATTTTTCCATCACTTCCCTCCTCAACAGCATCTCCAATGACCTGATGCAATGCACGATTCGAGTGTGTAGCCTCCTTTCCACCCTTAAGCAAGAGACCATTTCCACTAGCAAGCGCAAGTGCAGAGATTTGAGGCATCGAATCAGGACGAGACTCGAAGATAATCATCAAAACTCCAATGGGCACAGTAATTTGGGACAGTTCCAAACCTTCTGCGAGCTCTCTTTTACTCTTGAGAACTCCCAAAGGATCTTTTTGATCTGCAATTTGGCGAATACCAGTAGCAAGAGTATTCAACTTATCATCATCGAGCTTCAAACGACGAACCAATTGAATTGACACGTTATCGTGTTCTGCTGCGGCAAGATCACACCTGTTAGCCTGCAAAATTTCTTCCTTCTTCTCAATCATTGCAGCAGCAACAGTGTAGAGAATACGCCTTCTTTCTTCATATGGGAGACATTGCAATTTCCTGGCTTCTCTTCTTGCGCTAGTTGCCATGGTCCTTGCTTCATCGGGCAATGATCTACCCTCAATTTTTGCCTGTGATGATAATTCAATGCGTGAGTTTCAAAGATTGTAAAAAATAAATACAAGCACAAAACTGTAACGCGTACACAGTGAAACATAGAATAAAGAAAAACTTACCACCAAGGGTTCCACCTCCTTTGCTGCAATTTCAAACAGTTGCGTTCCAACAGTAGCAAACAAGGTTCCCTTTGCCTCAAAAAATACCTTGTTTCCAACCGTACCACGGATGGCATCAAGATCATGTCCACCAACAACGACACAGGCATTGCACTTAGATCCAGGCTTGACAGCTCCAAGAGCAGCATCAATCTTGGCTCCCATTCCTCCACGGCCATTGACGCTCTTCGCACCAATTTTGACTGTGTCAACATCCTCCATGTAGAATTTGATCTGCTTGGAACCTGGTGCATTGGGAGGACGATCATATACTCCAGCAACATCTGTCAGCATAATGAGGACTTCCGCATCGAAACTTCTGGCACATAGGGCAGCAAGAGAGTCATTATCAGAGAATAAACCTAACCCTAAACCTGCGGTGGTATATCCAGTGTTTCCACTGACGGCATCATTCTCATTGACAATGGGAACAATTCCTAAGCTGAGTAATCTTTCAATGGTGTAGGAAAGGTTTTGAAGCCTCTGTTCGTCCTGGAAGTCATGCTGCGTCAGAAGGATCTGCGAGGGAGTGATTTCCATCTGGTTAAAGAGACTTGAATAAAGGTTCATCAACTCAAATTGTCCCGTAGCAGCACACGCCGCGTCATAATGCTGCTTCTTCTGTTCCTTGTGATAGCTCTGGTCAAGAAGGTTGGCAAAGGAGGCACTATTCTTCATAGCTTTTGAGCACTTCATACCCAATATAGAACTCCTGCCTCCTCCAGTTCCCGAATCACGAATTTGGTTATCAACAGAATCTCCGTGTTCCTCGTGAGTATGAAGTTCGTTAAGACTTAGGTTTTTCCGGCCTTCTTTTCTAAGAACACGTTTTCCCATTCCAGTGGCTCCACTGGAGACGAAAATTACTTCGACTCCGCTCTTGACAAGCTCGGAAATCTGTTCGACGATGGCACCGATGCGTGGGAGGGATACTTCGCCATTCTCGTTGGTAAGAATGGATGTTCCTGCCTTTACTACGACACGACGGGCAGTGCGTAGAACGGAACGGGACGCTGGTTCTCTTTTTGGTGGTGCGGTTGTCATGGTATTATTATTCATGATGAAATTATGGTAGGTAGGTACAGTTAGATACTTTTGATGTTACGGTTCTTTATGTCTTCAGCAGAAATTGGCTTTATGCAGATTTGTGATGCGGATTTGTAGAGAAATCCCTGTTACTCCGGTGCCCCCACCGGATTATTCTCACCCCAATCCCAATCAATCACGTAATCCAAACACGACGTGGCTTGTGAAACTATTTGAACGGTCAGGATCAACTCATTTTACTGAAAAAGGAACACTACGGAAGAAGAACAGACGGACCCAATAATGGGAGTAAATATTTTAAATCTTTGAAAGTTTTGGAATCCTTTTTGGGGTGTGTCATGATGATCATGATGTATTCGTTGGTAGAGTCTAATACGGATGGAGACACGGCATTGCATTACCTTTACGACCAACAAGACCAAGAAGATCAAGGACCATGATTATTAAGGTCGGAGTTAAAATCACGCCCCTTCTTAAGATGTTTGTGATCATGCCAATGTAATCTTATCATTGCATAATCTTTGGAAAACACCGCTTTGAATTGCACTCTTCACTTCATGGCTACATTAGTACTGGTGAATGATTGATGTCTTTGGAGTCTTGATTGTGGTGCGCTGGATTTAGTAGAGTGCAGATCGGTGCAAATACCAGACCAGATTGAATCCTCTGG
>Ga0306864_1001265_pt1 | contig 10509 bp, 9 predicted proteins | sample AntRauTorckE5430_FD_190448 | JGI IMG/M metagenome (GOLD analysis project Ga0306864, IMG submission 190448) | Saline lake microbial communities from Rauer Islands, Antarctica - Metagenome Torckler E5 #430 (v2) (version 2) | ecosystem: Environmental > Aquatic > Non-marine Saline and Alkaline >...
CACAGTATAACTGACGAGACGTATCCGACAATTTATCAACTGACGACTTGTGAAGCATGGGCCCAAAGTCTCTAGAGTTTGTAGTCACAACAGATGCCCAATCTCCAACTGAGTCATTATCCAAAGAAACCGTCTTCTCGGTGTCTTCATCTTTCAGTAGAAGTAATCTTTCAGATAGGGCATCTGCAGTCTTCAAGCAATAATTCAATTCAACGAATCTCAAAGGAGGATCCGCATTAATTGGCTCTCCGCCAACCAACATCTCCATTCCTCTCCTTATCATTTTGCGACCTCTACCTTGCCCAGTATTTCTTTGTTGGAATCTACCATTGCCAGTTACTCCCCTCTTTCTCCTATTCTTTTTCCCAGCACTTTGGTTGCTGGTCCTTGGTGGGGGGAATACAGTTGTTCTCAACTTTGCCAAATCTGTTTTATATTGTGCCCCATCATCGATTGGTCCATCCCCACTAGCTTTAGCTTTGTTCTTTCTGATGAAAATTTTATTTTTTCTAGTCTGAATTCGATCGCTCTGCTCAGTACTGAAAGGCAATTCATCATCATCCGTCTCTTTCTCGCCATCGGAGTACGATTTTTCGTTTGGTCCAGCGTTTGGCTGACTAACATCATTATCACTGTCACCGGCGTCATCTTGTGCAGTAATTGATTGCGTTGAACGATAAAAGAGCTCTGAAACCGGAAGCACTCCATCGAGAGAAGGCAACAGAGATCCTGTTACCTTTCCTTTGGTATCATTCTTTATGCTATCTTTTGAGGTGCCACTCCCGATCGAATCAATGCTTCCTTTCCCAAATAAGTACGGGGTTGATGGTAATCCATCAATCTTTCCATCCGCTGATTTATCAACGAAGTCTTTGTTCCCTCTCATTCCCTTCTTCCCGTTTTCAACCTTGCTCTTACCATCGGCATCACCTTTTCTATTATCACCAGTTTTCTGCAAATTGGTGGAGAAGAAATCGTCCCAAGAAGTCAGTCCTGAGCTGTCTTCTTTGGGCGGTAGCAATGATTTCTTATTGTCTTTCTTGTCCTCCTTTCTATCTTGAGACGAACGGAAGGACTCTCCCTTTTTAGGTTTAAATTTACGATCACCCATTTTAGGACTAACGAAGTTACCTCTACCAGGTGTACGTATTGATTCCCTGCGACCGCCTCTACCTCCATTTTCGTTTGCATTTGCATCTTTTCTTCTATCTGGAAATTTCTCATTGGCAGTGGTCGGTGGCGGTGACAAGATTGATGTATATTGCTCTCCTTCGCCTTTTGGTTGTGACGTCTTTTTCTGCATCTTCGATTGAGATCCTTTTTTCTTGGACGAAAACCGATCGGAGGAAATTCCTTTGTTGGGCGGCTCATTATCCCCATTATTTGGTTTCTTTGTTTCTTCCTGCTTCAGGTGCTTAGTAATATCTTTTTCCAATCCTTTCTCTTTCCCATTATCATCATCATTATCTGATGATTGTCCCGCCGTCATTGCAAGTGAGGAGTGGCGTATCCGTGGCTTACCAAAAGGACTCCACGTTCTTTCATCATTGTATACATAATTCGTTCGCTTGGGAATATTAATAGGACCTTGTCGCACACGTCTGTTTTTAGGCTGCGATGAGCAGGGCAAGTTGAAGGCTTCCGTCCTCGCATAGAATGCTGTAATCAAGCAGAACTGTGTGTACATTTTTGCCTGTGCTTGTTTCCATGCAAAGTGGTTCCAGGTTCAAGAGAAGGTCTTTCCTGGGTATTCTTGTGGTCACACAACAACAACATGAGATGGTACATCATACATCATACATCATACATCATTCATCATGTTTCCTTTTTTCATGTTGGGCTGCTGATTGGATGGATGGAGCAGCGCACAGCAAGCACGCTTGCACGACGACGTTCATTCCATGCTGCCCTCGCATCACCCTACCGAATACGGTTTTCTCTTCTTCATCAGCGAGGCTTAAATAACGCCACGATATTGAATATTTCAAATAAATGCCGATACAAATTTCAACCTTTTGATTCCCCGAACAAGGCTGTTGTAAAATACAAACAAACAAAGAAACAAGCTGAAACAAGACACAACGGAAACAGTTCGCACGAGTTAGCTAGACAGACAGACGCACTCGCCAGCACAAACTTCTCTCTTCACGAACCAAAAAACACAAAGTGTTGTGCCACCACATCATCATACATTCATCAACTATCACAATACATAGTGTAGCAGTGACTAACGATCTGCATCAATCGTAAGAAGCATACCTGAACAAAGAAACCCATCCATCTACCTAACGAATTTGCAAGATGTGCTCGCTTTCAACGAATAAAGGAAAATACGCTATATGCACATCGGCTGTGGCAGCAATACTGTTTCTATTCGCAGTCCAGACACATTTGCTCATATGGAATACACCAGTCGCATCAAATTCAAATGAAGATTACTCTTCCATGCTCTCTCCCGAGGAGAATGATTATGTGGATGACTTCGCCCTTGAGGAGTCTTGGAAAGAAGGGTCCTTTGGCAGCCATCCCATTGTCAAGAAATCTGATATCATAATGAGTAAGCCACTCCACACCAATCCCATTGTCGTGGAGGAGTATAAACTCATATTCTTCCCAGTGCCAAAAGTTGGCTGTAGCGAATGGAAACTCTTGCTTCGCCGCATGATGGGATTCACGAAAGGTACGTAACGATGAGCGAATGAATGGAATAGGGAATAGGGCAGAGACGAATCCATATTTTTTCTAACATCATCTTGACCTTCGACGCTACGATATGATCAGATGTCAAAGATATTCACGATCCACACAAAAATGGATTGACATTATTGCGCAGTTACCCGCAAGATCAGGTACAGGAAATGATGACAAGCGACGAGTGGACAAGAGCAATTTTTGTGCGAGAGCCGAAAGAGCGCACCCTATCTGCATTCTTGAATAAATTTGTAGACCCCAATAATAACGACTACTTCAGGAGACACTGTTGCAGCATGTTGCACATGTCTCCTGCGCACAGGAAGGAATGCAAAGCGAAACAGAAAACTGCAGACTTTGGTTACTTTCTTGAACGCACCTTGGATTGTAAAAATCCTCATTGGGATCTGCAGAGCGAGTTTATTGATGATAAATGGTGGCCTTATGTCACATCTGTGGGTTATATGCACACCGTTGGACCTGATTCCAAGATTCTCCTGGAGTCAATACGATCTGTCAAGGATGGTGTGACTGCGTGGGATAGATTTGGCAAGAGCGGATGGGGAGACAATTCAGAACAAGGATTCATGCAAATTCCTTCCACTTATCATCCGACTAATGCTCGGGAAAAAATGAGGAAGTATTACACCAGTTGTGATGAAGCATTTGTTGAGAGACAACTAGCAAAAGATTGGCTTTCGTCTTATCTCGATTTTGACGAGGTGCATCTGTACGATCGCAATGAAACTGACACATTCATGTGTGAATAGTAACAGTATTGTTTTTATGTAATTGCCACAAATAAGTACTTATTATATAACTTATATGAGCTCGCCCGTAATACAAAGTGCCGTTTCCTTTACAGAAAATCAGATCATCTGATGATGATGTTATACATCAGATCATCTGACAATATTATGAATGCCCCACCAGATCTTCATCTATTTCATAGCAAAAAGAGATAATTTTATTTCAAGAATGAGAGATCTGGGTTATGATAGGTGCGATGTTCCCTATTATTCCCTAACATCAGGTTTATCTCCAAAGAGCCAACCCGGCACGCAAGCACGGTGTGTAAAAATAGAAATGCAAAAGGTGAATCCCACAAAATTTAAGATTTACAACTACTTCTTCCTCTTTTCAGAAGTACATTTTGTCCGGCACAGCAAACTAAAGTGTTAATACAAAAGGTAAATTCTTTAGGTATTCAATACCCACCCTATGCAAAAACTGCAAGATTCTGAAATTAGAATTCTGTCAGGCTCCAATACAAAAAATAATATATGCAATACATATAAATAAATTGCTATTGCACATCTGCTACATGACCCATGACACTGAAATATAAGCAAGTCACAAAGAGTATTATCTCTTACGGTATCCACTGAATCAGCATCTTAGGGTGCATTGCAAAAAGGGGATAGCAGGAAAGCAAAGCATAATACCAAGTAGGCAGGAGAGGATCAACTCAAAGAAAATGCCCATTGCGCCATCTTCTGTTCCATTGAAGGAGTAAATTGGTTTTAAGAAACATATGCTAACTTTGCGACCAAGCACCACCACACAAGATTAAAGATATGCGCGCGACCATCTCCGAAGTGACCATTATTCGGCGAGTCGCGTAGCAAAAACTTGCTAAACACGATTTCAACAATTTTTTCTTCTCACGAACAACAAATGTAAACTTTTCTACTACTAACGCTTCTCTACTTCAACAGTGTGTGAACGAAGCTAATTCGAGGGAATTACTGGTGTGTGTTGTGCGATGTGCTGTGTATGTATCAGTCTTCACAGCCTGGCGGTGGTAGTACTTCGAACGCAAAACTCTCAAAAAAGAAAATCTATTTATTGTCCGATAAGACTTTATTGATCTTTATTGTCATTTATCCATCCGTTAGCCGTTTAATTATTTGCGGTAAATATCCTGAACGAGCTACATTCGTCTTTCCGTTATGGGTCATTCTGAGATCAGTTGAACAATTTTTTTTAGTTTTATTCGGCGATGAGCGAAGAGTGAACATTGTTGTTTGTTGTCTCTAATCATTACTTAAGCTTTTTCCAGAACGGACATTTTTCGCAAATAAATTTCTCACGTAAATTGTTCAACTGATCTCAGAATGACCCCATGGATGAATTTCTGATTCCTCCTGCAGCGCACGCAGCAGCAGTCAGCAGCAACACAAAGCGAGCTATGTACCAATGACTGAATAAAGAGCCTAAAGAAATATTGCTGAAATCAAACACCCTGGAGTTGAATAGTCGTGGACATCAAATAATAATAGAGCGTTGAATAGGAAATATTTTATGACGCGCAGCGGAATGGGACATACACGTCATCAACATTAACGACAGTACATACCATTACTACATAATTGCATGGAACGTTGCAGTAAAGTGCTATGGAATACAGACAACATGACTTCAAATCATGGATTACAGCCGGTTTTGTTTTATGCGGCTTCTTGTCGCTCTGTTTCAATCATTTAATTGTACCGAGCAATCACCACCATTTAATCACGTCTTCCAATTATATGGAGGATACTACTATGTATGCAATCAATCAAAATGCAGCAAGTTATTCTGATATCCTTCCTTCTGGTGATCAACATCAGCAAACGTTTACCTCATCGTCTTGTGCATTATTTTTTGGAAACTCGCCTGCCCCTGAAAGAAGCAAGACAAAGAAAATTCGGCTGAAAAATGGCAAGCCATTTGCACTTAAGGTATACCAAGAGAAGGATGAACCAAGCGAATCTTTGAGGAGGGGTAGATTGACATCAGACAAAGTTGAAGCCTTCAATAATTATGTCATGGACTACAGTGAGAAGCACAGAATCCCTCTGTCAGATCTCACCTTTGTCGATATTGGCGCAAATATTTCATGGTTCACAATGAATCTTGCAGCACTTGGTGTGTATGTGATCGCGTTTGGATCACAATCCTCAAAGAAGTCCACTGATATTATCAAGGAATCCATGTGTTTGTCAGAAAACTTGGATAGTGGTGTCAGCAACCATGTTACTTTCTATGATGATCTCAATGGTTTTGATATTGGAGAAGATGGCACGGACAGATGCGTGATTTACACAAATAATGCCAATGCTGGAGATAGCCATATTCAATGCACCAAGGATGGCAACCAAGAACCTGACATCCCGACAAATCATTCAATCAAAGGACACATCCCTTATCACCGCCTCAAGGATGTGTCAAAAAGTCAAGGGAAGATTATGGTCGTGGATAAGATGGATACTGGCAACGAAAATAGTGAGCAACAAGACGAAACCATATTTTTCTTGGAAAAGGGAGTGCATGTGATTGTGAGAGAGCTTGTCCTCGATGAACCGGAAAGGCACAAGAAGATATTTCCTGAAGCTCATCTCGTAAAGACTGAAAGTAGGGTATCAACGAACTCACTGAGTCATGCAGATATGACTTCTTCTTCTAGAGCACTAAGACAAAGATCCCTGTTGCATCAAGAACCCCCCAGCCTTCAACCATTTACAACAATTGATTCAGGGGAGACGAAACATCAAAAAAGAGTCCCAATCTATAGAGTGCTAGAAAGGGCGACAAAAGCCCAGATGGTGACAAAGCGTGAAAGGAGACGAAGAATGATTGAATAACTACGATCAAGAATTGTGACCAAGCTTCTATTTTTGTTTTCATTTAAATTTATACCTCATTTTTCCATTTGCTAACCTAGTAGATATAGTACCGGTGGCACTTGCACATTTCTTGACTATTATTTAGCATGGTTAGATCCTTTTGCTGATCTCATCGCATCATCGTTATGTACATGGATTTTCTATCTGCATGAAACTGTATGCTGCATGGCAAGCGATGATTCTTTCTCAAAGCATTCGATTCAATGTAGACTCATATTTCTCCACTACTGTCAATGATTTTTTGGATGCCGAGGCTTTTAATAGACCGAATAATGTTATTTTATACCTATTTAGCAACTCTCCCTCCTCTTTCTTCTTTCTGTTGCTCCTCGTTGCTCCCCACGACCCACCACGACAGGTACAACAAATTTGGCCGCTAGTATCGTAGTCGCTAGAGTCGCTAGCTACTAGCTGCGTTGGCCCTGGTCCCTGGTGACTGGTGAGTCGTCCTCCATCCTTCATTTACCCTACCATATTATTATCATTTGCCTCGATCTTACAACTATAATTACAAGACTTTCAACTACCCGTTGATTTAGCTCATAATGACAAAGCAAGGATCCATAGCATCCTTCTTTGGTTCAGGAGGATCCAAGCCCAATATTAAAAAGAAATCAACTCCTACTGGCAGCAAGAAGAAAGATAACGACAACGAGAATAAACAAGTAACAACGAACAGCCCTGCGGAAGACCTCATTGATACCGACGACGATGAAGAAACACAATCGCCTGTACCAATCACCAAGACTCAGACTGCCAATCGATCCAAAAAGAAGAGAATGCCAGCAGATAAAGAAGTCAAAGCAATTACAAAAAAGAGACAAAAGATTGTTTTAGCAGATTCCTCCGATGAAGAAATGGTCACGCAAGATAATGACGACGATGATGACAACGCCGACGACAATGACGACATCAATTACAAGGAAGAAGAAGACAGCAGTAGCAGCAGTGACGAGGATGATGATATTGAAATAGAGAAACCCCTGACATCCCTCAAAAAGGAGAAACCCACAGAAACTAAATCATCAGCCAAACAGAACGCCTTCACCGTGCTCAAGCAAGCACCCACAATAACAGCTCCCAAATCATCCTCTTCTTCTTCCAAACCAAACAAAGCTTCCAATGCCGCATCACTTCTATCTTCCACATCCACACTAGAAGCCAACACGTCCTGGAAACAAGACACACCCGCATCTTACTCAACATTATGCCAAACCCTGTCCTCCATCGATGCCATATCCTCCCGTCTCGATATACAAAAACAGCTCACCAACCTATTTAGACTGTGCTTAATCAAAAACCCAGCTGATCTTTTAAGTCTCGTATACCTTGCCAGCAATTCTGTTGCGGCAGCATACGAATGTGTGGAATTGGGTATCGGAGATTCCTTACTGATCAAAGCCATTGGAGAAGCGAGCGGATCACAATCGAAAATGATTAAACTAAAGTACGAGAAAGAGGGAGACCTCGGAAGTGTCGCCATGTCCAGCAAAGGAAAACAGCGAACCTTAGGCTTTGGCATCAAACCTAAACCTTTAATGGCGAAAGAAGTTTTGGAGGTATTTCGGCAGATTGCCACGACCACGGGGAGTCAATCGCAAAAATGGAAGATTAGTAAAATTAAAGGATTATTGGTGAGAGTCCAGGATCCGATTGAGAGTAAGTATATCATTAGAAGTCTGCAGGGGAAATTAAGAATAGGACTTGCGCAATCTTCGGTATTGGTTAGTCTAGCCCATGCGATTTTATTATCTGGTCCGATGAAAGAGGATGAGAATGACAACGACGATACATATATAAGGAAGGTTGAGTTGTCTACCGATGCCAAGAAGGAGATCGATAGTGTTAATGCTATTGTCAATGGCGATGATAATGACGATACCTCTTTCAAGGGGGAAGATCTAACGACCGACGCAAAGGAGGAGATTAAAATTGATAGTGGCAGTGATAATGCCAATCCTGCTGCCAAGAGGGAGAAGCTGACGACCGATGCCAAGAATGTCAAAAATTTAAAGTTGCCACTGGAATCAAGATTGGAGGCAGCGGTGAATATTGTCAAAAAGGCATATTCGGAAGTATCTTCCTTTGATGCTTTGATGGAGGCACTGTTGAGAGCGCCCATTTCACAATTAAATAGAGAATGCAGGTTGCGTCCCGGTATGCCTGTGGAACCCATGCTAGCAAAACCGACCAAGTCGATTCAAGAGGTGTTGAAGCGTTTGAGTGGGAAGAGGTTCACCTGTGAATTCAAATACGATGGAGAGCGCGCTCAAGTTCACATGGATGAAAAGGGGGTGACAAAGGTGAGTACATTGAAGTGACTTCGAAATGCAGCTAATGGTTTACATTCTTAACAATGCAAAAATGCATAGATTGTTATGTTAACCCACTTGCTTATTTTGTTTCTAATTTGATTTTCTCTTAGGTATTTTCGCGCTCTTTGTTAGAGACTTCGGGAAAGTTCCCAGAAGTTCCATTGTATGTGAAGGAAGCGTGTGAGAATGTCAAGAGTTTTGTTTTAGATACAGAGGTAGTAGCCTATAACAGGGAGACAAAGCAATTTGTTCCATTTCAGGTCTTGTCCACGAGGAAAAAGACGGAAGAATCAGAAGAGAATGCCAAGGTGAAGGTGATCGTTCAAGCGTTTGATCTAATGTATTTGAATGGGGAATCTTTGCTCGACCATACTCTGTCTGAACGAAGGGATCTAATGAAAAAACATTTCAAAGCTGTGGACGGGAAGTTCCAGTAAGTTTCTATTCAAGCAAATTGGATGCGAGTTGTGTCGTACTGAATGAATGTCATCTTATTATTGTTTTCCAATTCGTAGGTTTGCAAAAGCTTTAGATCATACAGAGAATGGTGATACGGCAATGCTTGAAGAATTTCTTGAGGCAGCTGTTAAAGGTCAATGTGAAGGATTAATGGTGAAGACGTTGGATGAAAATGCTACGTATCAGCCCTCGTATAGATCACTCAACTGGTTGAAGCTGAAGAAGGATTATCTAGAGGGTATGGGAGACTCGGTTGACTTGGTGCCAATTGGAGCATATCATGGAAGAGGAAAACGTACAGGAGTATATGGTGCGTATTTATTAGCATGTTACGATCTTGACACCGAAGAATACCAAAGTGTCTGCAAAATTGGAACTGGATTCTCTGATGAGGATCTTAAATCTCTTTCAAAGGGTTTGAATGAAAAGATCATCAAAGAAAAAAGTTCCCAGTATAATGTGTCCTCGTCACTTGATTGTGATGTTTGGTTTGATGCAGTTCAAGTGTGGGAAGTCAAGGCTGCTGATTTGTCGAAGTCATCTACGCACAAGGGGGCTGTGTACAAGACGGGAGAGAGTGGCAGAGGAATTGGGTTGCGCTTTCCTCGTTTTGAGAGGATGAGAGATGACAAGCGCCCTGACCAAGCGACAAGTAGCGATCAGATTCTTGACATGTACTATGCACAGGATAGCATCGTGGATGGAGCAGGAGGATATGGAGACGATGGAATCTAAAGCAGGCAGTTGCTGGGCAGATGAAATAGATCACAATCCGGGAAGATTAGTGTTAACCTGTGTTCACGACACGTTGGTTTCACTTTCCTCATAATCCTTAACTAGGTTCTCATCACAGAGAAGCATGCCAATGGCTTCAAGTTTTCGTTGAAAGCCACTCGGAGAGTTCAGGGTGTGCACATATTTGACATCTTCATCATTGTCAAAATCATGTTTGATGTAGGAAATTAAACCCGTCATCCTATCATTTGAAAAGGGAACGACAATAATTGGATCTTTCTTAGTAGCAGCGAAGTTGCAGTAATATTGTTCAAATTTTTGTCCTGCCTTCGCATTTTGTAGTAGATCGATGGGTGTCACAGAACAAACAAGCTTGTGATCTCGACATGTATACCTTCCGGTGCAATTTGGAATCATCTTCCATCGAAACTGGGCAAACAGTTTAATGAATACTGGATCATGCACTACCTCCGTGATATGACCTTTATCCCCTCCTCCAATCTTTAGAGCGATAAGTTTTTCTTCTTCCTTCCCACAATTTGGCATGTCGATTTTAATTCACCAATATAAGAGTAATGATACCAACAACACTTTGCTTCATTCAGTTCGTATCTCAGTCGTCTTAAGAGGAGGTAGGTCGG
>Ga0306864_1001266_pt1 | contig 10504 bp, 7 predicted proteins | sample AntRauTorckE5430_FD_190448 | JGI IMG/M metagenome (GOLD analysis project Ga0306864, IMG submission 190448) | Saline lake microbial communities from Rauer Islands, Antarctica - Metagenome Torckler E5 #430 (v2) (version 2) | ecosystem: Environmental > Aquatic > Non-marine Saline and Alkaline >...
AGTCTCTCATCGGTGGTGGCAGCAGATTTTCTTTGTGACGTGTTGGGTCGGTATTAGGGGAAAGACACGTCTCCAGCCAGAAAGACACGACGTCAACAGACGCCAACGACAAAACAAAAACAACCTTATGATTCATTATATGATGCCCTTCTTCATGATGAGATTGCTCTTCCTCTGGTGATATAGATCAACACCGACATCATTCCTTGTCTCTTAACAACAAGACGACAAGCAGTCAACTTCCCGAGTGTCTTTGCGCTTTTGCTTTTATCAGCGATTGTTTGATACATTAGATTCTTATTTTGCGGTATCGACCGGTGATGTAACAAGTCTCCGTAGCTCAGTTGGTTAGAGCGTGGGTCTAATAAACCCAAGGTCGTGGGTTCGACCCCCACCGGGGATAAGCTTTTTGTGTAGCACTTCGTTATTCTATTTCCCTTTTATTTATTATTCAGACAAGCAATCAATCCTTCTCACTAGACAGTATACGGATTTCTTATGTAAATTCACTGTTATATCAATGCTACTAAAGAAGAAATCTTATACCATGATGGTTTCTCATGTTTTAAATTAATTTATCTCGTTGTTTCACTCAAAAGCCGCTTTGGCGACTGAGTTAATCCTCGTAAATCCTTGTTATAATGCCGTTGTTCACATTGAAGTGAATTTCACATGTCGTTCATATCATGATGTGAAATTCACTTTCTTTTCATGTTTGTAAACTCATTCTACTATTTGATATTTTCGTTCGGGTCAACAGAAGAATTTCTACAAGTCTACGAGTATCGTTCTTCAAGCGATCAAGTATTGAAAGTCTCTCAATACTGTAGTCTGAAAAAAAGCAATCCTATATGATTATGGTTCAACATATTCATCCTCAGTGACAAGAAGCAACGATGTCACCACGAATGAACCATCGCCCAAATCAGTTTCATAATGTTCCCTAAGTTTTGATCTGTACAGCATCCGACCAACTCTAAAATCGTTCCCTTCCATTCTCTCCAACATATTCCCTTCAAGCTGTCGTCGCACTCTTAATGCACTGTTTTCCCTCAAGTTTCTACCCGTGCCAAGGTTTCCGTAAATTTCGAACAAAGCTTGGAAGTCGACTGCATCAGGCTTTGAGGTGTTCACAAAATTCGAAGTATAATCCATGCAAGTCCCAAGATTAGTATTCCCCAAGTCTATGTCTCGATGTTGAAGGCCGTACCCATGTCCAATTTCATGGCACATGACGTACAACTTCTCTGCATCTGACTTGCCGTTCAAATATGAGTCGTTCATGATCGCCATACTACTAATGATGTACTTCTTATCACTGCCTTCTGGGATATAGTATGAATATTCATTCAAACCACTCCATTGAGTTTTCCCATATTCAGCGTTGCAGACTGTCATGACCCCACTGCGATGCATGCAGCTATCTTCACTGCCTTTTCTTTCACTCGTAGTTATTGATAGCGATGGCGATGCACTCCAGTCCGCAATTGATTCAGTGAAATACTGATCCCAATCATCAGTCAGAGAGTTCACAATAGTAAGTTCGAGACCTTGCCCGTCACTTTGCCATTCAATTTCCTCACCTAAGCTTGTGATTTCTTCAAGTCTAGATTCCGATGATCCAGCGTTGCCATTGAAAAACCTTTCCATGCCGATTTCGTCCCAAAAGTAGGAAACTAGGAACGCAAGCGCTGCTGAAACAGTAATTATCAAGAATATCACTGATGTACGACTGAAATACCAACCAGTATATGAATTATGAGCATTTGAAAAAGAAAGGAAATCTAGAGATATTTAATTCAGAAAAGACTTACCATCTACGCCCACTATTTCTCGCTGGAGTTGGCATATTATCTGTAGTATCATTATATGGTTCGTAGATGGTATTGTCTTGGCTAAGATCAATTGCCTCAAAAGTGTTTGTTGAGGATGCTGTAGGTGCAAAAGATTCCTCGAAAGCAGGTGCAGAAGGGGCTGATAATTTAACTTTTCTTACTTGCATACTTCTTCAAATTAGCCTCAATTGGGCAAATGGGACGCACAAACTTTGATTAACGCTAGGGTAGATTTTGTGAACACAACTATCCGAAGGGTTTTTCAAGCAATAGTAATCAAAAGGAGGAGGAGGGTATGATCGTATGACTGAACGACTGAACGCGGCGCACCCAAAGCTTCTTTTTCAAAATCCCGCACTGCTATTCCGCGCTGTCGACAGGAAGATGATACCAAATATCCACTATTTTTCACTTTTTAGTCTTATTTCAATTATATTTGAATGTTTTAGCTCGTGGTTTTAGTGTCTATTTATTATTTGTGTCTCATCATCTTCTTCTCTCTCTCTATTTCAGCTTTATTATGTGGCTAATAATTTGAGCAGTAGTAGCTAGTAATTAAGCCTAAGAAAATCACACATCACCGCGCACCCACGCTCCACGCTCCATCATCTCCTCGCCTCTTCCTGTTTGGATCGACCAAGAAAGCATGCTGGGTATTGTATCGTAAAACAAAAACAATAACTATTACTTCATAGTATGAGCTCGCTCGAAAGGCAGATTCATGCGCTTGAAAATTCCAGTAGCCGCAATTCTGCGCACGGCAGACATGGTGGTATGCGTGGGGTAATAATACTTCTTTGCCTTTGCGCTGGATTTGGCTTGTATAACGTTGTATTCACCCACACACAACTTGCCGCTTTGGAACACATTTTTTCTTCTCCCGACAATTACGCCTTCAACGACGACGACATTAAAAATGAATTAGCTTCGGCAAATCGGAAAAGCACTATTCCCGAGGAAGATGACGACGATGATGATGACACCAAAATGGATTCCGGCAACAAAGAGAGTGCCATTAAGAACAAGGATCCTGAGAAATCTCAACAAGAAGAACCATCATCTACAGAACAAAATCGCATGAATGTTTTAGTCTTATACGTAGACGATTGGAGATGGGATTCTATAGGAGAGGAAGATTCAATAATTCAAACTCCCTTCCTTGACAGTTTTGCTAAAGATAATATCAGATTCCGTCAAAATGCAGTGACAACATCTATTTGTTGGCAATCTAGAGCAACGCTCTTCACTGGACAATGGGCAAGCAGGCACAGATCTTTTAAGCTCAGATGTCCTCATTTTACCGTAGGAAAAGCATGGAATCAAACATGGGCTGGTATGCTACGCAACGATGGGTACCATCTAGGTCATATTGGAAAATGGCAATATCACAATTCTGATCTTGGAAAGTTCAGATTCGATTGGTGGAGCATTTTTGAAGGTAGGGATTGGAACTTAAAAGCCAATGTCAAAATCATTGTCACCCGAAATATGCCAATTCTTTGGGCGCTAACGCATTTTGCCTTTACACTACGCTGCTGCCTTTAAACTACGCCGCTGCCGCAGGTAAACATTGGTATCCATTCGTGGGTAAACAAGTGTCAGGAGAAGACCTTGCCCGGATTAAAACACTTCAATTTCTTGAGGAGAGACCTAAAGATAAGCCTTTTGCTGCTACAATCGCATTCTATCCTCCCAAACCGATTGGGACCTCTTCCCTTCCTGTGAGTAATTGAAGTTTTCTTTCTTCTTTTAGTAACACTATTGAATATCGCTCTCATTATTTTATCATTGCAATCAGGGTAAACAATACGAACCCAAAAACGAAACACGAGCAATATATGAAAATGTCACCATTCCAGAACCACCTCATGCATCGACGAGCTTTCATCAGCTGCCACCATTTCTTCAAAAAGGGCTCGCGCATATGAGATGGAAAGAGAGATATTCCTCGTCATTTCACTATCAAGAATCAATGAAAAACATGTATGCATTGATAACGCAAATAGATCAGGCAATGAAAGAAATTGTAGATGAAGTCAAGAGACTGGGTCTATATGATAACACTCTCATCATTATTACGGCTGACAATGGAATGTTCAATGGCGCACACGGACTTGCAGGAAAGTGGTATCCTTATCAGGAGTCTATCCGAGTACCCCTCATCATTCATGATCCTAGAATGTCAACAGAGAAAAAAGGGACGGTTGACGAAAATTTTACATTGAATGTGGATCTCGCTGAAACCATCCTAGGTGCTGCAGGGCTGAAACCGAATGATCGCATGCAAGGTAGAGACATTTCGAATCTTTACTTGGACAACTTCGACGAGAGTGGAAAGACCGCTATAGAGAGAGATCCCTGGCGCGATGAGTTCTTTTATGAGTTCACCTATATGGATGAAAAAAGCATCCCTTCTAGTAATGCATTGGTAAGAAAAAAGTGGAAATTAATTGATTGGTACGCTTTCAACGAGTCTCAGCTGTTTAACTTGGAAACCGACCCCTTGGAACTGAACGATGTGAAGAGCGATCCAGCAAATCTAGAAATTGTGAGAGAAATGAAGGCAAGACTCAACGAGATGAGAGAAAACCTGAAGGAACCTGATATAGGATGCGAGACTGGTCCATATTTAATTGACTCGGAAGAAGCCACACCGAAGTAGCTGCGAGGCCAATTATAAATTCTCAATTAATGTTGAAAGCGCTCAAAACGTGTTTGCATTAATCTTTTGGGAGAAATCACCGGAGGAGTAATCCTGTTTTCAACTTAATCTCTGCAGCATGCTTGTTATTGGTAATTGGTAAGCACTTTGTTGTATTTATGTATGTAAATAGTAAATAGCAGTTTAAAAAAGTTATTTATGAAATTCAAATGGCCTTGCTTCACACACAGCCACAAACCACACGCTCTTCTTGTGAACGATGAACGATATTATGGTACACGTTACACATACTTACACTATGCATCTCAACTCTATCTATTCAGAACAACCTCTAAACTAGAGATTACCAATCAACTTAGCTTGGATCTAATAGGAATATATCCTTTCTTGTCATGTCAGATCACGCAATATCAGGAAAACAGGCTTCCTCAACCCCACAAAACTCAACTCCGTTCCAATCTCTCTTTCTCTCTCTAACGAGGCCTTTTTCATCTGAGAGCATATCATGCAACCCATACACACCATACTTAGTTTTATTCCAACATAACCAACATCTAATCCAACGGCTCATAGCTGCTGAGCCTGATCAATCTGCTCAACTATACAAAAATGCTGGATTACTCACACCAAAAGAAACGAGCGTGAAAGATGGGAGAGCTGATTTGTTTGTGAAAGAAGCATGGCGAGAATGTGTCAAACGGTGTTCTGGAAGAGTGATTGTTGTGAAGTGCTCAGAATCCATTGACTTCGGTTGTGACAAAGAAATAAGAAAGAACAGAAAGAATCGAGAATTAGACAAGCTATTTGGTGAGAATGGTGTAGTTGTAGATTTGTTTTCAGATCCTCTGGGATGGGATGCCGACTTTCGAAGTGATGCGAACGCGGAATGTAGTTCCGTCGCAACAACTTTTAAAGCACAGGCGACAAAACTTCAATCAGTTTTATTGGTGCTACAGGAAGCAGCGCAGTACATCTCTTCGCAGACTTCTCTGGACGATGGAACAACCGAGACTATTCAGCCCATACCAATTATCTTTGATTCAATTACACCTCTCCTTCTTCATCACGGAGTTGAAAAAGTGACAATGCTTTTCTCAAGACTAAAGCAATCAGTGGATAAGACAATCATTTCTCCTATTTTCGTTCCTACGCTGACTGAAATACTGCCATCTTCTGGGAATAAAATTCTCGAAGAGTACGCAGACGCGATCTTGACTTTGAACGGTGGAAAATTAACCATCGCGAAAAGGAGTGCTAGGGTCGGGGGCATGGTTTGTGGTGGGCTTAGTGGCGGTCTTAGACTTACAAAGGATCACCAGCATTTTGAGATCGAAGGAAACGGTAATAATTCCAATGGACTAGTCTTGCTCAAGAAGGGCATGGAATCATCTAGCAAAGTGATGAAAGAAGAAAAGAATGATTTACATGATATCGAGAGCGGAGCAAAGCGATTGAATCTTAGCGATAATACTTCGTCTATGGAAAAGAATTCTACGCAGCGACCTATCCTTCAGCACGAAGAAGATAAATCTGAAGCTAGCAATACTAAGGAAGTAAGCTCAAAACCAGCCCCCAGAATCTTCTTGGAAGAGAATGATCCAGAATTTCACGATTTGGATGAGGAAGATCCTGACGATGATTTGGATATCTAAATAAATGTATTCACTTTTGCTTTGAGACCTCTTCTTCAAGTTTTTCTGATTCTTCGGCTATTAACTCTGCTGGATCTTTGACTTTGACTTCGCTTGCTTCTTCTTGAGGTGCATCCTTGTCAGTCGTCATTTCTGGAATGCCAGCCTCGGGAGGACTTCCTTCATCTATAGTAGAATTTAGTGAAGTTCCTTCCTCCGCGACCGTCACATTAGAAATGACTGTCTCGGCAGCTGTGTCTTCCACAACTTGCGCATGTTCATTCCCAATATCTACTTTCTTGTCTACTGTATTATCATCTATGTCTTCTTGCTTTGGTTCTAAACCAGTCTTTGTGTCAGACTCAGCACTTCCTTCAACTTCTCCCACATTGGTCTTCACACTAGTTCCCTCCTTTTCCTCGTTCTCGCTCTTGGCTTCACCCTCGACAGAATTGGTTTCGACACTGTTAGTAGAATCTTTCAAACCTTCTTCAGAAATGATAACAACATTTTCTGAAACCATGTTCGTCATGACATTACCGGTGACAAGTCCTGCTCCACCAGTCGATACACTGTCCTGATATGGGATAGAGGTCGTCGTGAAATATTTGTTGTAACCGTTCAGGGAACGACCGACTGAATGGATGAGTCCGATCGAGAAAAGAACAATGAACAATATCGATCCAAAGTTCCTGCTTCCTCCTGAAGACCGTATTGCGGGAACAGAAATTCCATTCGTAGCACTAGCTGCGTTTGATCTTCCGGGGCTAGCCATTACAGAATAGACCAGTTAATTCTTTTTATGTCCACATTAAACATGATGGAGTTTTACAGAATGACCTTAAAAGCCGGTAATTAATGCCTGGCTGTGCCTGGTAGATATTATGAGGATATTATGCATAAAAGGCTTGTGCCCGGTATGGAAACTGCTATTTACCCGATGAATTCACTACCACATATACAAAATATCTCTGGACTCTATTCTTTCATCCAATCCAAAATATCAAATGACGGTTTCCTCTTTTCAGAACCTCCTTTTTTATTTGATGCCTTATTCTTTTTTACGGCTTGTCCACTGTTGTCACTCTTTGCTGGTTTCCGCTTCCGAACCAAGTCAGTCATACGAAATCTTCGTCCACCGGTTGCCGCCTTCTGAGATATTTTGGGCCTGGCTGAGGCGAGGCTTCTAATATTTTTCTTTGGCATGCCAATTTGTTTTTGTTTCGGAATGAGCTTCCCTGATCCAACGGTCCTGCTGGTAGCCTTCTGACAATCGTTTGGTGCTTTCTCCTGAACTGATGGTTTGTCAGAAAATACTTCTTCCCTTTCGCGATCTGTTTCATCGTTATCTGAATGAAATTCCTGAGCAAGTTGAGTTTCCAAAGAAAGATTTTCTTGTTCTTGTGCAATATTTAAGTTTTTCTCTTGGGAATTGCTTAAAGATGTTGATTTAGTTGGTTGTCTTGTTTGCATGGTAATCTCTATTTCACCAACATTGACATGTTGTGCAGGTTGTGTATCCAAAGGGTGGCTATCGCTTTCGGCATCAAGATCCACAGACTCGGATGTATCTTCAATGTTCTGCTTGTTCTCGCGACTATCACTTGCTGCCCTATCCTTCTTCTTCCTGACATGTCGGCCGGCCCTCCTATTGTATTTTGTTGCCATTCCATTTACCTCATCTCTTACTCCTTTTTTAGACAGTTTCCTCGATGCCATTTTACTATTATTGGTGTCAAGACTTTTTTTCGATTTTTTATCTTGCTCACTTTCATCTCCACATTTCTCATTCTTACCTGTAACAGATTCATCATCTAGCATTGCAGTAATTCCCTGTATTGGGTGTGGTGAATGTGCGTGGTGCGCTCTTTGATAAGCAAGTGGAGTACCTGGTGACATGAGACCTGATACATCCACGTCCTGGTGGGTTGTGGTCGGTGTATTTCCATTCTTACTCATATCTGCTGTAGGTGTCACTTCATTTTCCTGTCGTGATCTCTGTTTCTCATACATTTTATTAACATGAACCAACGCATTAACAACTTTCGGAGTTGGATATTCATCAAGCCGAGCGAGTACCATCAAATCAGGACTAGGAATAAACTTTCTGCCGATTTGCTCTGGACCACCGTCATTCTGGTTCAACGAATAATTGAAGCAATCTATTACTTGTCTAAGGCGCTGAGAATTGCTCGGTATTGCAATCAGAGCCCTTCGAACACCTATTGTAGAGTGTACATCTACTGGCGATCCAGCGATTCCCATCCCGCCACAAGCTATAGTTTCAATACAAGGTCTTGGTCTAATATTAGATCTACGAGCGCGAGCGTCAGCTTCATCATCTCCTCTCGTATGATCGATGTCGAACACCAGTTCTGTTTCATAGAGTACCATACAAAATGGTCCGCAATGATACACACTACCGCTACCATTCTGTCGAGGATATTGTTGCATGAGAGAAGTGTGCGAAATACTCCAGTGCTTGAAAGGAATTCGAACCAAGACCCCCGATTCAATATTATCTAACTTCCGTCGTTTGCAGAAGACGGGTATAGAATTCAATCCGTCTGAAATGACCAGGTAAAATAGTCTTGGACCACCATCGTTCTTAGCTTGATTACCAATTATTTGTGGCGGCTTGACTACCTGAGCCAAATGCGTTTCACGGTTCAGTTTCAGAATTGTTTGGGGATCGAATGTTATAGTTTCGTAAACCGCTTTGGCGATCCATGGTTCCACATCCTGCAGGATTTCGCTCATGACTTCTTGTCAATGTCGAAGTGGTGATGTGATGTGTTTAAAGTGTTGTTTTATTAACAAAACTGCACATAAAAACCAAACATTGTCGACGTTGCTATCGTTTGCTTTTCTGAATTTCAAATTCTTTATTGTTCTCTCCTTTCCTTCTTTTTCGATTTGTTCCCATTCATAATGTCATAACTTTGAGATTTAATCTTGGATTTCATTAGATATTTCTTGAGGGTATGTTGGTAGGTAAGTATGTACCTGCCTATGGTAAGAGGTAAAAGGTAAGAGGTAAGAAGTACAGTAGTACATACACGTCGTTAAGTTGGTTGGGAGTCCTCAGTCCTCAATCGGCAATCGTTTACATAGATAACTTTTACTATTTATTACTAATTACTAAGTTGATATCCCAAAAAAGAGAACTTCAAGCCGATGAACTACAGTGCTATCACTAACTCTCTCATTGTGGGGGACTACAAGACGGCACAGGACCTCACGACACTTCGCAAACTTGGTGTATCTCATGTTGTAGCATGTGGATTCGAAAAGGGTCACTTTCCCGATATGTTTGTGTACTTTCCAGTGAACATTCTCGACACCCCTACTTCTAATTTGCTTTCTTATCTGCCTCGCGTTGTGAAATTTATTCGCCAGGCATTGGAAGAGGACGGAGTTGTTTATGTCCACTGCGTACATGGTCAATCTCGAAGCTGTTCAGTTTGCATTGCCTATCTCATTGACCAGCACATGATGATCGATCCAAACTCAGAAAATCTTCTCCATAATTGCTACAACTTGGTCAAGATTGCCCGGCCTTGCATGGCAGTGAATCCAGGCTTTGTCCAGCAGTTGGAGTTGTTTCGAAGGATGCTTTTATTTCAAAAAACTCAGAAACAGCGCGAGAGCATTGAAAGAGGCACGTTTCTGCAATCCAGTGCACATGCAGCATTTAGAGTCTTCCGTGCAAAGATGCAATTCTATCATAGAGGCAATATCACAAAGTTCTGCCCTCTTGATCTATCGTCATGCCGACAAGTTTATCTATGCAAAGGATGCAACGAAACTCTCCTCACAGACAATAATATTGTTTTGAATTTATCAGACCGAGAAATATCGTTTCTGCCAGCATCTGATTATTGGATAAACAGTCATGGGGGGAAAGACTATACAATGTTAGTGAACAAATCGAATTATTGCAATGACGCAATCACACGAATTTTAAAGAATGCAGATAATGCAGTAAAGTCCGAGCCCATGGAATGGATGAGGCAGAACATGAATGCATCAATTGGCGACAACACATGTTGTAGTCGTGGTATTTTGATTTGCCCTGGAAGGTGTGCTCAGGATATTGGATATTTCGATTTGTGCCATCCTGATCCTGTTACATCAGTCGTATTAATAAGAAGCAAAATGCATGCAAGGATGAATAGTTCCCTACAGCTTACATCACGGAAACCTATAATATAACACAACTGGTTCACCTCGCATTTAACATCGCGAAATAAAATCTTGAATCGACCTACATGATATTCCAGTCGCAGACTTACTGCTTACATTGACTATTTCGATTCTTTTCTGGAAGAATAGGGCTGAGGATTCTCAAATTAGTGCCGTTGCAATTCAATGGA